>Ga0307376_10006033_pt1 | contig 10798 bp, 11 predicted proteins | sample TR2MG_FD_202536 | JGI IMG/M metagenome (GOLD analysis project Ga0307376, IMG submission 202536) | Soil microbial communities from Risofladan, Vaasa, Finland - TR-2 | ecosystem: Environmental > Terrestrial > Soil > Coastal area > Acid sulfate soil | place: Finland: Risofladan, Vaasa | collected...
TACTGGTGGATGGACTTCTCGAAGCTGTGGCGTGTCGCCGGGAGCCCGTGCGTCTTCAGGTCCACGATGTAGCCCTGCTTCATGTACTCCGTCACCCGGTCGATCCGACCCTTGCAGGGGATGTTGAACTCCGGGTCGAGCCAGACCATCGAGAGCTCGTTGATTCCGGGCCCGCCCAGCATCTCCCTGAGTACCGCGTGGTTCTGGGCGTTGAAGAGGAGGGCCCTCGCGGTCCCCATGTCGTCCTCGCTGACGATGATCCTCCCGTTGGCTGCGGCCTCGAACTTGGCCCACTCCGCCTTCCCGGCCTTCGTGCGTCGATCCACCTTTGGAGCAACGAGGTAGTCCTCCTTGAGTCTCTCCGGCTCGAGGATCACCTGATGCACCAGATGGCCGAGGTTGGTTGCGACCTTCTCCTCCTGGTGGAGTGCGGCGTACTGCGCGTGGGCCGGCGTCTTGCTGAAGTGAACCAGCGTCGAGTGGTTCGCCGCATCCCACGATGAGTAGGTGTCGAAATCGACGCCGGGGTAGATTCCCGGCTCTACGTGGACGTTTCCCATTGCCCCTCCTCAGTCCAGTCCCGTGCGCTTTCGCAGGGCCTTCCGCCTGTTCCTCATCCGAACCGCGACACGTCTTTTCATCTCGATAGACTTCTCCTCCTCCGACATGGAGGCCCAGTAGTTGAGGCCCCCCTTTCGGCTCATGGCGGCGTGCTCCCTCTTCGTCAGAAGCGCCATCCTCCGTCTCCCCAAGGTGGACGCCGCGGAGCTTGCGGCCTCGCTGTTCTTCGGGGCCTTGCGATCGCGGCGGGCCTTCAGCAGCTCCACCGCAGCCGCAGAGCTCTCCTCGGGGCCGATGCTCGGCTTGTCCGACTTTCTCTTTCTGGGCATGGGCGGAGGCTATCTCGGCGGCGCTGCTCTGTCAACAATTTCCTTGCGTTCCCGTGTTACCCTTTTACACAGTTGGAGGTCACCTCTATGCCCAAGCTCGTGACGACGAGCGGATGGGGCGGGACTGAAATCCGCCAGTTCAATGACTCAGGTATCCAGCAGTCGATAGACCGTGCCCTGGCCGAGCTCCCCGCGGGCAAGAAGGGCGCGGTCGTTGCGTACTACGACGTGAAGACCCGGAAGGTGTCCGGGGCCGTCGTTGCCCGCCTGGGCCGGAACTGGTCTGTCGTCGGCTCTCTGCGTCACCGCGTTGGTGCTCCCGTCTCCGAGCTCGAGGCGGGCGCTGCCGTGAGGTTCGCATGGTAAAAGGGATCCCGTCGCTGCTCTCGTCGCTCCTCGTTGCGGCAATCGCCGCCCTCGCCCTCGCTGTACTCCCCGGCTGTCCCGGGCCCGGTCCTGGGCCTGGACCCCAGCCCACCCCCACGCCCACCTGGAAGTGTGAGCTCGGAATGCCCGGCTGCCACGAAACGAACCCTCCCCAGTCGTGCAGCGCACCGGGAGCCCCGTGCTGGCACAACCCCACGTCGAACCCGCAGCATTGCGAGCAGGCCCCCGCGTGCGACACCCCCGAGCTCCCCCAGCCGCAATGCCAGACGTTCACCGATCGCGGCGGCGACCTCCGCAGATCGAGCGAATCCTGCGACTGCTACTTCGGGCAGGCGTGGAACCCGTGTCCCTCCGCGGTGTGCTCCTTCCCCCAGGGCCAGAGCCAGAACCTCACGATGGGTCCCGTGCTCCGACTCGCAGCGCCGACGGTGAACACCGCCATGCGCGAGCTCACCGGCTGCGACATCGGAACCGACTGCCCCACCGGGATGGCACCGGACGAGTGGATGCACGCCGTCATCGAGGCCGTCCAGTCCACGGGACTCTGCGCCGGCAGGCACATCGACGCGACCCCCGGCGGCACCGACGAGATCGCCGTCGCCTTCTCCTGCGCTGGATGGTGGGAGGGCTACAAGGTCTACAACTACGGGGGCGGCAAGGTGATCTGGTCCCCCAACGCAGACCGCCCAGCCTGGAGGCTGAACGATCCGTCGGCGTGCGCGGTCGTTCCTGGGCCGACCCCTCCCCCGACACCGCCACCCGCTGGTGATTGCCCTCTGCCCCACCCCGACCTGTCCCGCATGAAGTTCAAGGGTGTCGAGCACAACGGGATTCTCGACACGACATGGACGACCGTGAACCAGGAGCCGTTCTGTCGGCAGATTGGCATGAGCCCGATGGCGGACGGAACGCTCCGGGGCGGATGTCCCGTCAGGCCCGAGGGGAACGACGAGCGCGGAGCGTGCGAGAAGAACCTATGCGACCAGAAGTGGGAGTGCGACGGCCAGCCGTTCCCGGGGTACAAGGGGAACGCAGCCCAGAGCAACTGCCGCGGGCATTGGAAGACGTGGTGTTCGGCACCGGGTTCGACCGCGACGCTCGAGGGTGATCGGTGAGCAGTAGGCAGTCTGCCCTCCAGAAGGCCGGAAAGATGCCCCCGATGGAGCGGGGGGACTCGGGCCGCTTCACGAACAAGAGGGGCAGGAAGGCCGTCATCGCGGAGACGGCGCGGTCGATACTTGAGCAGCCAGAGCACATCTCTGCGCTCATGGCCCAAGCCAAGAACGGGGTAGGCAAGAACGAGGACCAACTCCCACCAGCAACCCACAAGCTGCTCTGCGAGTATGCCTACGGTCCCCCGCCCAAGGCGAAGGAAGACGACTCCGACAAGGAAAAGATGGCCGCGCTCCAGGCCGCCGCTCGAGCGTACTTGAGGGAGAACCCGGAGAAGGCCCGGGTCATCGACATCAGCGTCCAGCGTTCAGCCGCGGCGCTACCAGAGACGAAGGCACCGGATGGCGGCGACTCCACAGGAACATGAGTTCCAGCATCTCCTGAGCCCCCTGGCTCTGGCGATGAGCACGACCCAGCATCAAGCCGAGCCCTACGTCCACGCCCGCCACCTCCACGTTCTCTCCAACGAGCTCGTAGACCTTCACCGTCGTGACGGACTGCGGAACCTGATGGTCTTCATGCCGCCACGGCACGGGAAGTCCGAGCTCTGCTCCCATTGGTTCCCGGTGTGGAACCTCGCCTTGGACTCCACCGCCAAGATCGTCCTGTGCTCCTACGAGGCCGACGTGGCTGCCCGATGGGGCCGCGCCTGCCGGCGCACCATCAACGAGCACTACCAGTACATCGGCTCCAAAATCCTCGAGGACTCCCGGGCCGCGAACCGCTGGGAGACGACCGACAAGGGCGGGATGGTCACGGCCGGAGTCGGAGGCCCGATCACGGGTAAGGGCGGCAGCGTCCTGATCCTCGATGACCCGATCAAGAACGCCGAGGAGGCGAACTCCCAGGTCATGAGGGAGAACCTCTGGGACTGGTGGCAGACGACCTTCCTCACCCGCGCTCAGAAGGGCCGAGAGAACACCAATTCGATCATCGTCTTCATCATGACCCGGTGGCACGAGGACGATCTGGCGGGACGGATACTGAACAGCGAAGACGCGACTGACTGGCGCGTCATCGACCTCCCCGCCCTGGCCGGAAACGACGATCCCCTCGGCCGGCCGGAGGGGGCCGCGCTCTGGCCTGAGCGATACGACGAGGTGGAGCTCGAATCGAAGAAGCGCAAGATGGGATCGCGCAACTTCACGGCGCTCTACCAGCAGAAGCCGACACCCCCAGAGGGGTCAGCAATTCACAGGCTCTGGTGGAAGTGGTACGAAGAAACCCCGGAAGACTTCGACCAGATCATTCAGTCCTGGGATCCGGCGTTTGATGACGCCGAGACGTCCGACTTCACGGTGGGCCAGGTCTGGGGCCGCAGGGGTGGGGACTTCTATCTCATCGACTGCGTTCGCCAGCGGCTCAACATGCCCGACACCATGCGAGCGATCAAGCAGATGTCGGAGCAGCACCCACAGGCCCGCTACAAGCTGATTGAGAAGTCAGCCTCCGGGTTTGCCATCGTGCAAACCCTTCAGCGGGAAATGGGGGGTATCCTACCCACCGGCACAAGGTCGCGGTCGAAGGAGGCACGGTTGACCTACGGCGTGAACAACGTCGCCGCGGTAATAGAGCGCGGACAGGTCTTCTTGCCCCGTGGCCGCGCCCACTCAACCGTCCTCGTGGATGAGGCGGCGCAGTTTCCACACGGCACACACGACGACATGATCGACGCGATGGTCATGGCCGTCGAGTACCTGATGCCGAAAGCGTGGGTCTGGGATGCAGACCAGAGGCAGCAGGCTGCCAACGCGCCCCCAACGAACAACATCGAGCTTTTCAACCAGCAGCTCCGCAAGGCAATCCAGGCCAGGATCAAGGATCAGGCCACGAGCGGGGAAGAGTCCCAACGCTCTCCCTGGGGAGGGGGAATCTGATGTTCGAGTGCAGGGGCTGCCAATCGAAGGACAACGAGATCGACCACCTCAGAGCGAGCATCTCTGCCCTGTTCGACCAACTCGAGAGGGCCCAGGCCAGAGTCATGGAGCTCGCCGAGCCGGGAGTGAACCGAAGAATGAACCCCCCCGCGAATCAGCCTCAGCGGAGGCCTCAAGCCCACGAGCTCCGGCCGGAGCTTCCAGGCTACGAGCCACGCCTCGAGGCGATCCTTGAGGTGGACGACACGCCATGAGCTCAGAAATAGCCTCCCGCATCGTCCGGGCCGGAAGGCCGGAGTGGCTGTACCTCCCCACCTTGAACTCCACGGATGAGGAAGTCCGTGGGTACATGAACGACCAGATCGCGCCCACATCCCACCGCCGCCGCTACCATACCCAGAGGGCCGCGCTCAATCTCTGGTTCTACCTCGGCCGGCAATGGATTGAGCCGCGTTCGCAGCTCGCCCCCGGGAACGGCTCCTACCACTTCAGGGAAATCTACCGGAACTCCCTCGCCGCCTTCCCGCGTCCGGTGACGAACATCATCGCGCCCTCCGTGGACAACGAGATCGCACGCCTGGGCCGGAAGGAGCTCGTGCCAGACACGAGCCCAGCCAAGAACAAGCCAGAGTGGCAGGCTGCCGCACGCCTCGGCAAAGACCTCCTGATGGCCGAAATGGCGAAGCAGGTATGGGCCGACAAGAGGGACGAGCTCTACCTCAACTTCGCCCTGGATTCGGTTGCGATTCTCCGAACGTCCTGGGACGAGAACGACCGCGACCGCACCCTGATCGCCTCCCCAGACACCGTGTACTGTCCGATGTGTCAGAGGAAGTACGCATCGAGGACGGTTCCGCGCTCGTTCTCCAGCCTCGGCATTCCGGGAGAGATGGAGGAGATGGGCCCGGTAGAGATGAGGCACACGGAGACGCTCTCCGACTACGAGGAGAAGGGAGAGGCGTCCGCGATGCACCCGCAGGGTATTCCGCGGGTCAACATGCAGGACTGTCCCTACTGCGAGAAGGCGTCGAAGCTCGAGCCCTATCCGGTCAGCGAAGAAGAGGCCGGAGAGGCGGATGCGTTCGGGCGTCCGATGGGACTACTGGTTCCGACCGGATCCGGGGAAATCGACCCGGTTTCGATCCACGAGTACTTCCCGGAGAACGGCGGAATCCAGATCGAGCCGAGGGAGCAGGTCGTCTACCACAGGATGACGGTGGAGCCGCTCGAGAGCATCGCCCTCAGATACGGCGAGTTCGGGGATGAAATCAAGCCGGAGAACCCACAGAACCTGATCCGCATGAATCCGCTCTACGCCGAGCCGATGCTTTCCGGCTCTCTTGGATTCAGCGGCGCAGCCGGAATGGAGTCCTTCCGCAACCACGCACGGCTTCAGGAGGTCGTGGTCCTGCCCCAGCCCCACATCGAGGGCCTCGAGAGGGGAGCCATCTTCCACCGCCTGGCCGAGGGCACCCAGATCATCAGGAAGGAACTGATGGTCGAGGTGGAGGGCGACGAGGGCAAGTACAAGTACGTCCCACGCATCGCCTATCACTTCGCTCGGTTCAAGCGCATCCCGAAGAACTTCTGGGGCCGCAGCTTCGTTGACGATCTCATCCCGATCCAGAGGAGACTCAACGAGCTCGACGCCCAGGTGGTTGATCTGAGGGAGCGCGGGAAGCCGTCAATGTACATCCCGAAGGGTACTATCATCGCCACCCGAGACGACGTGCAGGGTTCGATGGTCTTCATCGAGTACGACTCCCCGGACCCGACCTGGCAGCCGGGGCAGGCTCTCTTCCCTGGAGTTCCCATCACCGGGAACCCCTACTTCCAGGAACGCAACCAGATCATGCAGGACGCCCAGGCTGTGGGCTTCCCGCAGGACATCGAGATGGGGCAGTCCCCGGGCTCGGTGAAGACGACCTCCGGGCTCATGCTGATCTCTGAGGAAGCCAGCCAGAAACGGGCCCCGCGCGAACGGGCCCTGGCGCTCATGTACGAGGGCGCGTTCACTCACCTCCTCCAGATGAACTGGGCCTTCCGCAAGGAGGACGCAGCCTACGAAGTGCAGACCGAGGCCGGGACCTACGAGCAGAAGTCGTTCACCGGAACAGACCTCGTTGGTGACCTCCGGGTCAAGGTGAGCGCCCGCGCCGGCTACGACCAAACGCTCTACAACAAGGAGGCCGCCGCCGAGGCCCTGGATCGCGGGCTCTACACGATCGACGGCCCGGACTCACGCGACAAGCTCCTCGACCTGATGAAGCTCCCCAAGGACGTGAACGAGGGAGCCGGGATTCAGATCCGACGCGCCGAGATGGCGTGGTCCGACTTCATGAGGCTCGACAAGATCCCCGAGCCCGACTACACGATGTGGGACTTCCCGACCTGGCACACCATCTTCACGAAGCGGTGGATGGACGACGAGTGCTACGCCAGGCAGCAGGAGGTCTTGTTCGCTGACATCTGGACAGAACTCATCACCTGGGAGGACAAGCTCCAGCAGATTGACGACGCGGAGGAGCAGTTCGCGATCTACAAGGAGCAGCCGCCGGAGAAATGGCAGGCTGTCTTCCAGGAGGGATCGCAGAAGGTCGAAGAGGCGAAGAGGGCCTACGAGCAGGCGATGATTCGCTTCGGTTCAGCGCAGCAGAGCGCGATGCAGGCCCAGGCAGCGCCCCCGGCGGCACCAGCCGCTCCCCCGATGGAGCAGTTTCCGCCGCCTCCCCCTGCCGGGTTCGTCTTCCTCCCGGATGCACTCCACGAGCGGCTCTACGAGGTGTGGAAGCGGATGCTACCCCAGATTGCGACCGGGCTCGAGGCCGCCGCGACAACGGAGTCGCTCGGCGTTCCGCAGCCGCAAGCCAGGAAGATGAAGGAGCTCGACCTTCTGCTCAAAATGAGAGCGATCATAGAGGCGTTCAGGATGCTGGCCGCACCCCCTCCGATGCCGATGGGGCCGGGGGGAATGCCGCCCGAGGGGCCGCCGCAGTAGGAGAACGATGATGGGAAAGATGAGCGGAAACATGAAGAGGGTCGGGATCGACATCCCGGGGGCCCCGGACCAGAACCCGCCCCGGAAGCTGCGGGGGGAGTTCGAGCGGCTGGCCGGCAACGAGACGACCTACTACGACCAGAAGCTCCGGCCCGGCGCGAACCTGCTCCGCCCCGCGAAGCGAGGCAAGAGGATCTCGGGCACCAGGACCGCAAACGACGCCGCGATGGCGCTCTCGGAGGCCTTCCGCAAGCGGTGCGACAAGAGCTCTGACGCCGGCTACGAGAAGAAGTCCAAGAAGAAGTTCTTCGGGAGTCTGGGGTACGTCTAACGCCCGGGCAGGGAGGCTGTGATGGGACGCTGGACCTTTCAGGGGGGCTCGCCGCTCTACGTTCCCGACCCGGGAGAAGAGGGCGGAGGAAGCACGCTCGGCCACCTCGCCGCGGGAGTGGGAGAGACGATGGGTGGAATCTTCGGTGGCCTCCAGAGCGCCGGAGATGCCCTTGCCGCCACAGCCGTGGGGAAAGCCCTCGCTGGGCCCGTCGGTGCCGTGTCGGACTCCTACCAGGAGAACGTCATGCCGCAGTTCAGGGAGGCGGGCAAAGACCTCGCGACTCCGGCCCGCGGTGTCGTCGCAGCCAGCACGGCCGCAACTGACGCCCTGACTGGATCGAACTTCATGGGAGACTCCGATCCGTTCCAGTACACCATCGAGGGCAAGGGCAACCTCGCGCACATGGGCGACCTGATGGCCGATGTCATGGAAGCCGAGGGGACCATCAACGAGCAGGGCATGGCGTCTCAGGCCGTTCGGGCGGCAGGGAACACGATTTCGGACCCGCTGGTCCTCTTCGGCGCGGCACGCGGGGCCGCGAAGATGCTCTCCAGGATCCCGCGGCCCAAGGCGGCCCCCGCCGCGAGCTCGGGTGGTGGTGGCACGCCAACCAGATACCGGACGCCACCCATCGACAGGCCGTCCGGGCCCTCGCAATGGCCCTCCGTTCCGCTCGACCCAGACCTCGCGTCTCCAGCGATCCTCGGCCGTGGGGGAGTGGGATCCCTCCCGAAGGCCCCAGGGACGGTCTACCGCGGTGGGGCGCTGGATGCTGACCTGGCTGCCCCCGGAGCTCCGGCTGGACCGGGCCGGATGCCAACGGCGCGACGGGGCGTCCCCCCGGCAGCCGCTCGACCGCTCGACCCGGACCTGGCCTACGGGAGTGGGCCACAGCGAGGCCTCCCCAAGACGAAGGCGGCAAAGGCCAACGCTCGGAAGCTCAAGGGCGCGACCAAGAAGATGAAGGCCGAGCAGCTCGAGGAGGGACGCTCCGCGATGAAGGCCGAGCAGCTCGGGGAAGGCCGCGCCGCGATGGTCGAAGAGCAGGTCGCCGACGGGGTGTCCAGGGGCCAGTACGAGCGCGGGTACGCCCCGCCCTGGAACGAGAGCCCTCTGGAGTTCAGGGCCCGCATGGAGCCCAACATCACGCCAGCGAGCATCGCCTCAACGCCCATCGCTCCGCCGATGTCCAGAGCCCAGATGCGAATGCTGATTCAGGCTGCCGTCGAGAACGGAGCCAGCGCCGACGACGTGATGAAGCTGTTGTCTAACCTCGGAGGGTAAATGAGCGACTGGAACGTGCTGTACGACAAGGTACTCGTCAGGAGAGACGAGGCAACGAAGGAGAAGGGTGGGCTGGCGGTGCCCGACCGGGCGCAGCGTCAGCAGAGCCAGGGCACCGTGGTTGCGGTTGGCATGGGGCGTCCGAACGGAAATGGGGGCTGCACGCCGCTCACCGTTCGACCCGGTGACGTGGTTCGTTTCACCGCGTTCTCCGGCGTTCCGCTCTCGGACGACGACGAAAACGTGATCCTGCTCCGCGAGGACGAGCTCCTCGCCTACCAGCGGGACGGAGTGTAGATGGAAATGGGGCCGCGGCGGGGAGCTTTCTGGTTCAACCCACCAACGGCCCCAAGTAGGGCTTCGGACCCGTTACGAATGGTAACATAGCCGCACGGTCGCCCCGTGCAAGGAGAAACGCAAATGCCGGAACTCGAAGCGCCAGCGGAGACGCCCTCCGACACAGGTGCGCCTGAACTCGACCCTGGTGTCGAGATCGAAGAGGGGACGCCCCCCGAAGACGGAGACGAAGGGCAGCCGGAAGCCCCCGAACCGGACGAGCCGGAAGAAGGCCAGCCTGTCCCCCCCGGATTCGAGAAGCTGCGGGCGAAGTACCCGAACCTCTCGGACGAGGAGTTTCAGGAAGTCGTTGCCGAGCACTACTGGTCTACCACCAAGGAGATTTCCACCAGGGAGAAGCGGATTCGTGAGCTCGAGGCGAAGCTGGAGGCTGCGGAAGAGGCCGCCACTCCACCCGAGCCGGAGGCTCCCGTCAAGAATCCGCAGATCGACCGACTCGATCAGCGCATCAAGTCCCTCTACGACCGAGGGCAGTCTTTCCAGTCCGAGCAGCAGGAACTCCTGAAGGAGATTCCGAGGCTCGACCGCGAAATAGCCAAGGCCGAGGCCCGTATCGAGGACGCCAGCGATGGCGACTACGCCGACCCGCAGAAGGTGACGAAGTGGGAAGGCGTGAAGGCCACGAACGAGACGAAGCGGGATGCGGTTGTTCGCCAACTCAGGGATCTCCACTACAAGCGAGAGCAGGCCGACTTCGAGATGGAGACCCTCCTGGCCGACAAGGACTGGATGACCAGGGTCGCGGAGCAGCAGAGGAGTCAACAGAAACACGAGCAGCAGAGCGTCCAGCAGTTCAATGAGGAATTCCCCCAGTACGTCGATTCGCTCATCGACGAGGCCGCGAATTCTCTGGGAGCACCGAAGGACACCAAGGTCCGGGAGTCACTCTGGAAGCACGTCAACCGTGCAACCACGATGGATTTCTGGTCGATGGCCCGGAAGGGGCTCAACTCCGTTGACGTGCCCGAGCTCGTAATGGCGCACGTCAAGGAGTACCTCGAGGACCGCGATCTCGTGGGGCGCGTCAAGTTCCAGGAGAAGTCCGCTGCGAAGCTGAAGGTCGCTGGGAAGGCCCCCAAGGCCGCTCCCCCGCCGGCCGCTGTCAAGTCGCCGGTGTCTGTTACTCAACTCAACAAGGGCGATCTAACCCCAGGAATGTTGGCCGCGAGGAACTACCTCAAGACCAAGGGGCTCTAGGAATCACCCGCAACAGGCATTGCCATGACCGTAGGCGCATTCGAGGACATCACCACCGAGCTCAAGAACGCATACCCCACGGGGACGTTCGAGGAGCCGGTGAACAAGGAGTCGAAGTACCGGCGCGACCTCCAGCGGGTCGATCTGATGATGAACGAGGGGATCGCGAAGTTCCCCCTCGGCATCGCGTCGGCCTGGAACGTCGGCCTGATCCCGGACGTGGGCAACTTCCCCACCCCGTTCGATCCGACCCGCGTGCAGGGTGAAGTCACGCCGGAGCTCTTCGTGGGTTCCTTCCAGA
>Ga0307376_10006041_pt1 | contig 10791 bp, 8 predicted proteins | sample TR2MG_FD_202536 | JGI IMG/M metagenome (GOLD analysis project Ga0307376, IMG submission 202536) | Soil microbial communities from Risofladan, Vaasa, Finland - TR-2 | ecosystem: Environmental > Terrestrial > Soil > Coastal area > Acid sulfate soil | place: Finland: Risofladan, Vaasa | collected...
CAGAGAGGAACTGATAAAGACTGCAAGAGATGGTTTCTTTAGCCTGACAGCAAGTCTTTCTGCTGCAAGAATGTGGATTCCTAGATTCCTGTATGATAAATTAGATTTGTTATGTTAGGGACTATAAATACAATGTGAATAAAAGCGTATGTCCACGGCAAAGATTGACGAAAAGGACAGGATCGTGCCCCTGCCTATTTGATAGCCATGCTTAAAATGAGTTCAGGCGACGATTCTGTCGTAGGCGAAGCCACAAGCGACTCGATACTCCTGAAGAAGAAGGACCGACCAATCATATTGGAAGGTGTTAAAAAAGAGGCCCGAAAGGTAGATTTCGATAAGCTTGAGAGGGATGTCGAGGAAGAGGGCAACAGGACTACATGAGAGAAGTACAAGGTTTTTACTGGACACTAACGTCTTCATTGCTGCTACAAAAAGAGGATGGACAAGGACCACCGATCTGGTCTCCTTTTCAACTCCGTGCCCCCCTACCGTAACATTAAGATCACCGAGAAGAGCATATAGTTATTGCAGATCAGTTATCATAATTGCAGGAGCCTATTTCGGAGAGTGCAGATCGGATTCATGCGAGGAAAAGTTTCGGCGGGCCTGGGGCAGGGCCAGTACTTCATCTCTCGAGAGGGCTACAGCCGCCAGTTTTTGCATCATCTGGGCTTTGTCCCCTTTCCCGGCACCCTGAACGTGCTCTTGGAGGAGCCCTTCCCGGCGGACCCACGGGCGATCAGGATCGAGGGCTTCCAGGAAGAGGGCAAGAGCTTTGGCGAGTGCAAGTGCTACCGCATCAAGCTGAACGGCATCGATGCCGCTGTGGTCCGGCCCGAGCGCAGCTCGTATCCGGCGGAGCTGATTGAGGTCATAGCACCCGTAAAGTTGCGGGCTTTGGGGTTGAAAGATGGCGATCCTGTTGAAGTGATCTTATTATAAAAATTGTGCAGCGGCAACTTTAGGATAATCCAAAATCTGATGCATTCAAGCAATCCGGATCGTAGCTCTCCACTCGTCCTTTAATGACGAAGTGGCAAAACGGCGACGGCGCTGCCCGCGCAGCAAAATGCTGGCATCCAGGGCGCCGCCGCGATTTTACCTCTAAATTCGGTCCAGTTACCAGTTTTTTTTGGCGTATTTAGGCTATGCCCTTCATCACCCCGTACTCCTCGCCCATGAGGATGTGATTGCCTGACGTCGCTGTCATGTTAAACCCGGCACTTTCCTGGAAAAGCATAACGAAATCAGATCCTCCAAACAGGAAATACCCGAGCATGTCGCCCTTCTCATGAGTGGTATTCACCTCAACATCATCCTCAAAATTGACCGAAGAGACCTGGGCCATGCCCATGGGAATAAGTGCTACCAGCCCATAATCTTCCGTATCCACTATTACATAACCACGGGTCTGAGAAAACTGCCAGCCGGTCGAATCGATTGGATCATACTTGCCTTCGGTTGAATTCCACGCCACCTCTAAAGCAACATTTTGCACTATGGATTTCTTTTCCTTAATCGTTCCACCAACAGCGAAATGATAACGGTGGTAGTCATTTACATTCAGGAAAGTGTGGGTGAGCACGCCATTGGCAAAGGCATCCTTGTACTGACTGTCCTCACCAAGCAGATCCTCGACATTGTAATAACGCACAAGTTTAACTTCCAATCCTTCAGATTCGTTTTCTACCTGGATAGTCGAATTGTTGTCAATAGCCCACATTCCCTGAGGGACGGAATCAGCCGGTGAGACAACGACTGTCGTGTTGTTCGGCGAAGCGATAGGCCGCGCATCAGGCGATTCCAGGTATCTGGAGAAAAATCGGTTAAACGTGTTCCAGTTAGATGAGGACTCATACCACCCGTTCTGTAAACCGAAGCTCGGGTCGTTATAAAACTCCTGATAAATCGTTTGGTTCCATGACTCTTCGGTATCAAGGAACAATCCCCAGGTATCGGCAAAATCGCGCAGCCATGAGGAAAAGGGTTCATAGTACTGAATCGTATTCCTGTACAGACCCCTGTTCTCTAATTCAGGCAGGGGTTGGTCAACCAGGAAATAAAAGTAACAGATACTTTGCAGTATTTGGTCACGTGTGAGATTGGACGGATTTTCAAGCACATCTTGCGGGATGAGCTCGGATGTACTGTCTATGAAATCATAGTAATCCGACAAGCTCTGAACGGGATTCGCTTTCGGATCGGGATTTATTTCTTTAGCTTCTGCGATGGATGCTTCCAGCAAGTTCCCGATTTCCGGATTTTCCTCCACTAAATCTATGAGATCTCGAGTTATATTCTTATGATTATCGTTACCTAAAGAGGCTATGCTTAAGGTAAGGATCGATGCTGCCAATACTATTATTGCTAAATAGAGTTTCGTCTTAGAATTCGTTTTTTTCATTTTTTCATCTCCTAACACGCATTCTCATCTCTGGTGCAATACATTTTGGTAATGATGATACATCAGATATTTTAATCAGTTAGCTTTGCAATCTTATTTAGTTTACCCATGGGAGCGGTGTTGGGTATATAAATTCGAGGACCTTCAAGGCCAGGATAAATTAGAGCCGCATTCATTGAAATTGAAAGGCATAATTTATCGATGGGCGCATAAGGTGCATCCCAGGTGCGTCTCTGAAGGCGCTGGTAATATATCCCATCTGCAATCCTCTGGAGAACAAGTGATTGCCATGCAAAAGTCTCCTCCTTCTCCATCCCTGGTGCCATCTTGCGCCATGTTGGCTTGCATGCTGCTGTTATTCCTTCCTGCACCTACCGCAGCTCAAGATAGTGCTGCCTACTGGCTAGAGATGGGCCAGGCATCTCTTTTAAATGGCAGCTTTCAGGGCGCCATCGACAGCTTTGATCGCGCCATAAAGATCGACCCCGAGAATGCATCGGCGTGGGGCGGCAAAGGCGCTGCCCTCTCCCGGCTGGGCCGATACAAGATGGCTGAGCTGTGCTTTAGCTATGCCCTAAGAAAAGATGCCAAGAATGCTCAGCTCTGGCTGGAGGACGGCAGGGTAAAAGAGCTGACGGAGGATTTTGGCGAGGCTCGGGACAGCTACGAGCGGGCCCTGGCGCTGAAAGAAGGCCTTGCCGAGGCGTGGCTGGGCAAGGCCAACGCATCTCTTGCCCTGGAAAGCTACGACGAGGCTTTGCAAAGCTTCAAGAACGCCTCCCTTTATGGCCGGAGCACAGCCGGAGAAGCGGGTCAGGTTGAAGTGCTACTGGCCCGCAGTTCGGCCTTTTTGCAGGAAGGAAAATTCGAGACGGCTTATGTTGGCAGCAATGATGCTCTTGCCCTGGATCCGCAAAATATCCAGGCTCTGCAGCTTAAAGGAGAAGCTTCGATCAGCCTGGGCAGATTTGAGGAAGCCCTGGCCTGCTATGACGAGATCCTGGCCGGCAATTCATCAGATGAGATAAGCAAAGTGGGCAAGTCGCGGGCTCTGGTGGGCCTGGGCGAAATAGAGCTTGCAGCAGGAAACGTATCCGTGGCCCTTGATAATTTTGAGGATGCTTCCCGGCTTGCACCCCAAAGCGAAGGAGCAGTATCCGGTTGGGTCAGGGCTCTGACGGCCCAGGGAGACCGGCTCCTAGCCGAAAACCACTTCTCAGAGGCACAGAAGAGTTATGAGACTGCCCTTGTCCTCTCGCCTCAGGATCCCGGCGCACTGGCCGGAAAAGAGAAGGTATCTGCAGCATCGGCAGCATCTGCCGCGGATAAGGAGGAGGCAAAATCAGGGGATGCCGAACCGAAGGACGCTGTCCAGCAAAAGGAGCCGGAGATCTCCGATTACTCCTACTATTTAGAGCAGGCTGATAACTATAGCAAAAACGGCTCGTATTCTCTTGCTCTGGATAGACTCAACAAATCCCTTGAGCTTGACGCCAATCAGGCAGAGGCCTGGCAGCTTAAAGGACATATGCTCTTTAGTCTGGGTAGGCAATCCGAGGCCCTCGATTCACTGGATCAGGCTTTGCGGATAAATCAATCCAATCTCCCTGCCCTGGCATTAAAAGGACGCATCCTGTCCCTGACTGGGAAATATAGAATGGCCGGGCTATTCATCGACTCCGCCTTGCGTCTGGACCCGGAGGATATCTCTTTGTGGAATGAAAAGGCACAGGTGCAAGAGAAGCTGCAAAACTCTAAAGGCGCTCTGCAAAGCTACGACAAGGCGCTAAAGCTGGATGACAATAGCACACAAACACTGCTCGGCAAAGGCAGCCTATTGCTGGAATTGGCAAGGTACCAGGAGGCAGTGCAATGCTTTTCCCGGGTATTGGAGAAGGAAAGCGGAAATGGTTCTGCCTTGCGGGGCATGGGCGATGCAAACCTCGCTCTCCAGGAATACGATCAGGCTTTGCAGTACTACGAAGAAGCACTTGTGCATAACGCCACAGATTTTGATTCAATGCTGGGAAAAGCTGAGGCTCTTTATGCCCGGCAGGACTACAACTCCTCCCTGCAGGCATACAATCAGGCTCTGAAAATGAAGCCAGATGATCTTCGGGCACTGCTTGGCAATGGATACTGCCACCTGGCGCTGCATGATTATCCATCAGCTCAAAGCAGCTTTGCCAATGCTCTGGCCCAGGATTCGAAAAGCGTCTTTGCCCTGGTGGGAAAAGGAGAGGCGCTCTATCTGCAAAAAGAGACAGAACAGGCCCTGCAGTGCTATGATCAGGCTCTTTTGTTGGAGCCAGAAAATACTGAAGCACTGCTGGGCAAAGGAGATGTGCTCTCGGAGCAAAATGATCTGGCCGGAGCTTTGCTGGCCTATGGCCGTGTCCTGGATCAGGAGCCTGGCAACTTGCAGGCATTGCTTGGCAGGGGAGATATCTTCCTGCATAATGGCCTTTCTGACCGGGCTAAACCAATGTATGAGAAAGCACTGCAAATCGATAGGGAAAACATTCGAGCATTATTGGGTGAGGCAAGGATTCACTATGTAGTGGCTGACTGCAAATCAGCTCTGCAGTCTTATGATAGGGTCCTGGCACTGGATGAAAATAACACTGCTGCCTGGGCGGGCAGGGGCGATGCCCTCCTATGCGACAAAGATGCAGATCTAGCCCTGCAAAGCTACGAGCGGGCTCTTGCCATCGAGCCGCAAAATGCGGCTGCACTCCTGGGCATGGGCGATGCTCTTTACGAAAAGGGCAACTACAGTGATGCTCTTTACTATTACGAGCTGGCTACAGCATTTGATCCCAGTAGCGGCCACGGCTACAGGGGGCAAGGCAATGTACTCTGCGCCCTGGGAGAGTACAACAAATCTCTGCCGCTCTTTGACAAAACACTGAGCCTGAACTCATCTGATGTCGATGCATTGCTTGGCAAGGGCCTGGCGCTAGCGGCTCTCGGCAACAGCTCTTCTGCCTTAAAATGCTTCCAAGAGATGGTATCCATACAGCCAGGAAACTATGCTGCCTGGTCCAATTTGGGAAGCTTGCAGGCAGCTGTTGGCCGGTACGATGAGGCTGCCCGCAGCCTGGAAGAGGCATGCCGGATCGATCCCTCTCATGGAGAGGTATGGTATAATCTGGGTCAGGTGTACTACTCTCTGGGCCGCTTCAGCCAATCGGCAGAAGCTTTTCAGAATGCGACCAGGCAAAATCCGGAGGATGCTGCCGCCTGGCTGGGACTGGGACTGGCGCATAGCCAGATCGGCCGACTTGATGAGGCTTTGCAGAGCTTTGAGAAAGCCGTCTTGCTGCAGCCGCAAAACATTGATGCCAAATACTACAAGGGCTTGGCCCTGGCGGCCCAAAACCGCTCCCAAGAAGCTCTTCTCGCCTTTGAAGGGGTTTTGGAAATGGACCCAGAGAATTCATTCGCCAGGTATGCCATCAATCTAACTCAGGCTCGCCTCAGCGATATAGCCTAGCCGGTGCTGCATAATAAGTCGGAGTAGAAACGGTGGCGACGCACCCGTTGCAAGCAGACGGAGCATCCAAGGCGCCGCCGCATGAAAGTGGAACCCTGGTTAAGTTGACCCAAATGCCTTCTTTTCAACCACAGCAAGCTACAGGGTATTATGTTTAAAAAATAAAATATAAAGTATGAAATAGCAAGCACAAAATCGCTTTAGGAAGGCGGCAAAATATTGCTAATTTAGAGCAGAGGAGCCTGACCGGATGTCTATGGCAAAGGATGTCTTGATGGTGGGAAAGATCCATAAGATATTTTCCGGTCGGGCTATTTTTTATCTGCTTTCTGCTCTTCTCTTCTCATAGCTATTCTGGCGCTGATAATTATGTTGTGATACCATCTCTGGCTCGATGCTCTCAATCAATCTGTATTGCCGGTTGTTCCTGTTCCCCCTCTTATCCAGCAGACCGTCGCGATTCATGCGGGATAGATAGGTAGAGACTGTGGAGAGCTTGATATCATCGGCTACGGTCTCATATTTCACTCTTAATTCCTGGGTTGTAAACCAGGTATTGGAAAACTCATAGCGAATGAAGCTTTCCAGCCGGTCCATGAGCGTTCCGCTACTGTAATTACGAGCAGATGCGGCTGAGGCAATGCTCTCTCCTCTGCTCTCAAAGACACCGGAAGCTGACAGAAAGCCAATAATCCTGTCTCTTAAAGCCTCTCCATCCATGTTTTGCGACTCAAACTCATGGGAGGACTTAAGGCCCTTGTCTTCTATCTCTATCCGGATTCTCATTTAATCCCCCTCCGATCATCTTCCGGATATTATCTCCAAGGAAGGAAGGAATATGCGCTGGATAGAGGAAGCTGCATTCCGGCAGGTTCCAAAGCAGACGTTTTCTGTCATCGCAGCATTTTTTGGCTGCTTGGATTTCTCCAGGTTCATCTGCAGCATAAACAATTTAATGTGCCCTCTCACAAATTTCCCCTCCTCATAGCCAAATGCTCGCTCTTAGCAACTACTCTTTCTTTTCTACGTTTTCTACGGATCGGATCAGCTTATGCATGAATTCCCTTCCGGTCGATCCGACCTAATGTCATTCTCGTGCCATCCCTTTTTCCAGACAGGCTGTAATTAAACATTGGAGAGCTGACACCTTACCATCCCCTTCAATGATGGTCCAGTCCTTTTGTCCTTGCTTTCACAGCCTGTCTCCAACAATTCATATTCGATCTTGTCTTGGCCGTCCCCTTTCGATCCTCATTGTCGTCCCTTTCCGACAACGAGAATTTAACCGGCCAAAGCCACGGGATTTTTCGCCTGCATCAGACAGAGCCATTTTGTCGTCCCTTTCCGACAGTGAACAGTCTGTAGACAGATGCCTTTAATACCCAGATCTTATACGAACTCCCTTTCGCTACCCCTTGTGCCATCCCTGCGAGAAGAGTATCGTTGTGAAGCATTTTGCTGGATACCGAAAAGGCCTTTAACGCCTTCGATTTCCCCCTTCATTGCTACTCCTCGTGCCATCCCTTACGGTGACGTTATGCTTGCACAATGGTGAACTTCCAGACGACGCGGCTCTTCCACAAATTTGTGTGGAATGAATGGTGCCGATACTCCGGATCTATTCACCCTATACACTTCCCTTACTGTGCTGAGATATTGCGAAGGTCCATCCATCCCCTCAGACGAATAAGCCCTCTTTGTTTATCCCATCTCGATGTAATCAGACAGGTTGTCTGGCCATTCTGGCACAATATTAACCTAGTTTTTGTGATATATAAACCTTTCTAATAGTTGGTAGTTGTGGTTAATGGCTTAAAACTCATATTTGTAGTTATTTTTCGAAATAAAGATCTAATAGTATCCAGAATAGCATTTCACAAGGTTTCTTTAAGACCGGAAAAACGCAATATAATTTGTTGTGAAAAGAAATTTCGGGCGAATACTATCATGATAATAGCTATCGGTGGATCTTGTATCTATGCGCGGAGGAGTTTTTGCCTTTGTGAAACCATTTCACAATGTCCTACTGATGCGGAAATTGCTGGAAAATTTAATCCTAAATATGCCTTATATCAAAAAACTTTGTGAACTAATGCGCGCGAAGTTGCCGCACAAAATGCTCGGAAAGGCGAAAATCCATTGTGCAGCCGCATCAGAATTATTTTTAAGTATTATAGTTACGATAGCGATTCAGGAATGTGAAGTGTTAAGAATTAATAAAGATGTAATAAAATTCGATAATAAATAGATTAAAACGTATTAATCAAAAAAACTTAATAAACAATTAATTAAAAAATCTTGACCATAAAGTTCCTATCAAGAAGTCTCGTTAAACGCAAAACCAAAGAATTGAAAAAAAGGTTCAAGATGCTTGGCGGAGTTCGAAGTATTCTTCTACAAGCCAGTCGCCGACCTCCTTAAGATACCTGCGCTTGCGTTCATCTTCGGCAATTAATTGAAAAACCTCGGAGAGATCTTCATCCATTAAACAGCTACATTTCGCTTGCTGCATTTAAACTTATCGAAACTCCGTTAGATTTTTTGTGCTCTTCCTTTTGCTATGATCATGGCCACGCAATAAGGCTCTCTAATTCTTTTGAGCGGCCCGGCGTGTATAGGATGGTCTCCGCAGATGATGAACATGGTCTCATCGTCTGCCATGCTTACGATCTCACCTATGCAGCGATCAATAAGCAAAGCTGCCTCTCTTATGCCTTCTTGGCCCTGGCCCAGGTGAACGCTCTTATCAATTCCTATGAAGTAGGAGACGAGAAGTCTGGGCCGCTTTGAAAGGGCCAGACAGGTCATGCGACAAGCCTCTCGATCAAAGTCCTGGGGAGGGATGCTATCCGGTATGCCGCTCACGATCTCAATCAAACCCTGGTAAACATCGGCTCCATTTTGCTCCATTATCACTGCGCACCTTTGGCCTGACGCTGCTGCTATCTCCGGCAGGCTGAGGATACGTGACTCTTTAGCGCCAGCCTTATCGAAAATTCCGTGGTGCTCCGGCAACAGTCCGCTCAAGATGCTGGCGATTGCCGGAGTGGTGTGATTGGAGACGGCTTTTGCCCGGAAGAGCTGCCCTTCATTACAGAGAGTTCTCATGTTCTCCAGCGTGGGCAAAAGCCACATCAATAAATCATAACCAAGGCTGTCGATAATGATGAGCGCTACGTTTTTGCAGCCCCAGGCGACTGCCGAACCAATTGGCTGGCCGTCTGAGCTGGGAAGCTGTAAGCCCAGAATATAGGCTGCCGTGGGTGCTATGTCAAGTTGGCTGAATGTCCGCATGGTCTTTTGAGCTGTCATCGCAATCTTTGCTTTATTTCGCGGCCATATAATAATGCCCTTTGATTGGCTGTCGTATCAGACATAAAACTGAAATCCCAAGGCCGCTCGAGGGCGGGCCTTAATACTCCGCAGATTTAAATAAGGATAGAGATAGGGCAGGCATGAAACATGTCAAGCTTGAAACATGTCTATGTCTGGATAGAACATGTCAGGCAATGAAACCATGAAAAAAAGGAACTTCCTTCCGCTTCGGCTTAACTTCGCCCTGCTTCTTCTAGCCCTGCTGATTTTGGCCCTGACGATGGTAATGGGCGGGGTATATGCCGCTTCTACAAATATGGATATTGATTATAGCCATAACGTAAAAGGCACTGGGACGGTAATGACCGATTTTAAAATGGGGTCCACCGAGGACACGCAGGCCTCAGGAAGGGTGCGGGGAACCGGAGAGGTTATGAACAAATATATCTTTTTCAGCAACAACTCCGAGAACGTCTCCATTGAAGACCAGTTCCTTTTTACAAAGGCACCTGCCGCCCACGAGATTACTATTCGCGACTATCCTCAGATGACTAAAATCCCAGGAAGCTTCCGCCTGCTGGGAACGACCTGGGCCGGAAAAATAAACCTTACATCTCAAAATGATAGCGGACAAAATGGCAGCCAAAACAGCAGTTAGGCCAGGAGCCTGAGCGGATCCAAAAGGAAAAAATGAAAAACGGGCAATTGTGGAAAGCGATAAGCATAATTTGGAGATTAGTTTCGCTTTGCGCCAAAGATTATTAAACACACCCTTAAAGTTACGATAGATATGCAAGATTGCCAGGAGATCGCCGAGAAGTTTCAACAGCTAAGCGAGCTATGCAAGAGCCCTGCCGAGGAGATCAAGAAGAAAAAGAATCTTCTCGTCGTCTCGCACGTGGATGCAGACGGACTCACCTCTGCGGCCATTGTCTGCACCGCCCTGGATAGATGCGGCATAGACTTCCAGCCAAAATTCTTTCGGCAGCTTGATGAGGCTGCAATGGACGAGGTTGCAGATCACGGCGCCGATCTGGTCATATTCACGGATCTTGGCAGCGGAATGATCCCGCAGATATGCGATCGTGGCCTTTCTGCAGTAGTGGCCGATCATCACAAGCCTGTCGCCAGTGAGGCCCGTGTGTTGGCTCACATCAATCCCCATCTGGTAGGGGCGGATGGGGCAACTCAGCTCAGCGGCAGCGGAACCTCTCTTCTCCTGGCACGAGCACTGGCGTCCGCTCCTGGCAGCAATGATGATCTTGCGGCTTTGGCGGTGGTGGGGGCAGTGGGCGATTTGCAGGACATGGCGCATGGCCATCTTGTTGGCATCAACCGCCATATCCTGGAGATCGGATCCAAGGCAGGGGCCGTTTCCTTCTCCCGCGACATCAAGCTCTTCGGCAGGCAGACCCGTCCCGTCTACAAGATGCTGCAGTACTGTCAAGATCCGTACCTGCCGGGACTATCGGGAAATGAAGACGCTTGCATCGCATTTCTCAAGGAGATAGGAATACGCCTGGGCGGAGAGAAATGGCGACGCTGGATCGATCTATCCCAGGAAGAGAAGGCC
>Ga0307376_10006043_pt1 | contig 10789 bp, 16 predicted proteins | sample TR2MG_FD_202536 | JGI IMG/M metagenome (GOLD analysis project Ga0307376, IMG submission 202536) | Soil microbial communities from Risofladan, Vaasa, Finland - TR-2 | ecosystem: Environmental > Terrestrial > Soil > Coastal area > Acid sulfate soil | place: Finland: Risofladan, Vaasa | collected...
GATAATAAAATGAGATTAAAAAATTTTTTAAAAGAAGGCATGGAAGAAATTCATATGGAAATAGAAAAGTTTCTAAAAAAGAATCCAAAGCCAAAGGATAAAGAAATACATGATCTTGCTGATAAATTAGGCATCAACCCACATAAATTTGAAGAGCATGTTTATATGATACTTGGTGGCTTACTCAAGAAAGAAGATAAAATACCAGGTGGTAGAGCAGATAAACTTACATCAAAAGATATAGCTGATAAGCATAAAGTCTCAGTTGAAAAAATTGAAGCAGAAATAGCTATGGGTGTAAAAGTAGAAATGGAACATGTTGATAGCAAAGAATTAGCAAGAGAAATTTCCTTAGATCACCTTGAAGAAATGCCAGACTATTATACAAGATTAAAGAAAATGGAAAAGGAAGGTGGTGTGTAACATGAGTAAGCAGGATTTTATAAATATATTCGAAGCTTATAGAAAGATGCTTCCTAAAGATGATTTATCAGAAATGATGAGTCAACCACCAGGTGATAAAGAAAACCTTGACTCAAAAACAAAAGATATGGAACTACTTAGACAGGGTATCATAGCCGAAATGGATGCAGTCAATCTATATGAACAAATGGCAGCAGACGCCACAGACGAAAAAGTTAAAAAAGTAATGTTAGATATTGCTTATGAAGAAAAGGTGCATGCTGGTGAATTTGAAAAAGTCTTGGAACAGATTGATCCAGACTATGAAAGAGCTGAGGCAGAAGGCGAAGATGAAGTAAGAGATATGGAAGGAGAGGAAAAATAAAAGGATATTACTACTATGAAGTAATCAGGAAAATGATTGTCCAATTCCTCGATGCCTTCAATGATATACAAGTTAAAAGATTAGAGCCAGACAGCAGTACTGTAAGAGAGCTAGTACATGTCCCAGTTAAACTTGCTGTAAAAGAAAAATTCTGGTATTGGCTAGAAGAACGTAAAGACGATGAAGTGCTCCCAATGATAACTGTTTGGTTGAGTACAATTGATTATGCTTCTGATAGACAAGTCAATACCTTTTATGAGTTATGTACAAGCACTGATCCTGAAACCGGAACTTACGAAAAGTTCCCGCATCCAACACCATATAACTTTACTTTCTCTATGAACATTTGGTCGCTTTATCTATCTGATATTGACCAAATACTGGAACAAATTCTACCGTTCTTTGCGCCACATATTTTTATACGTATTCGTATAGATGAACTGGAGATTGAATATGATATTAAAGTTGTTTTTCAAAGCTGTACACCAGAAGTAAGTCTTGAAATGGCTGACGATCAATATAGAGTAATTAATTACTCACTTGAATTTGTTGCTCAAGCCTGGTTATTTAAACCAGCTGTCACTGAAGGTGGTTTGATAAAATGTATATACACAAATTACTCTACATCAGTAGATGCACTTGATAGATCATTAACAGATACAACAAGTACTTTTACATCTGGTGCATCAGGTGGTGAGTCAACATCTCTTTGTGGATATTATGACCAAGATGGAGAACTTATTATAAATTATGAAACATTTCCACCTGGAGATTCATCAGGAAATGCTTGTCAGGGGGTTGTATAATGCCATTAATTTGTGCTGATAGTGGATTAGTAAATTTGGGCAAGGCAACACCAAGTAACTATGAGTTAATCATTCCAAAAATACCAACAGAAACCACAATATCGGCAATCAATCCACTCATACTAAATATTTTTAGTACTGTTATACCTAGCGTTTCCCTAGCTGAGCAAACATTAAATTACCAAGCGGCACAGACAAAACGAGGACTAGGGCCATTGGTTTATGAACAACTATCTGTTGGTTTTGTAGTTGATTCTGAATTTGCAGATTGGAAGGTTTTAGTAAAATGGATAAAGTATATAAGCGATAACTCAGAAAAAATGGCAGAGATACATAAACTATATTCAGTAGATGCAACACTTGCAATCACTGATAACTATAGACAGCCACTTATGGCTATAAGATTTGTAAGCCTTTGGCCAATAACTGTAGCTGAAGTAGGATTGAGTCAAAGGGAAGGTGAGAGTCAGTTAGAATGTTCAGCGACATTTAATTACGATTACTTTTTAATAGAAGAATAATAAAAACGATAAATATGACTAAATATAAATAGTAAAGTGAACAAAAGCTTGCCTGAGAAAATTCAGGCATAAGGAGGAAAGAAATGGCACTATACTTAAGCCCACTAGTAGACGTCAATGAGATTGACCTGTCTACTACAATTCCAGCTGTGGCAACCTCCATAGGTGTATTGGTTTTAAGAAATACATGGAAAGGTCCGGAACTAAAAAGACAACTAGTAAATAATATAGATGAGTTGATTGAGGTATTTGGTGAGCCAGAAGACGTCTCATATAAAGATATTTTTTCTGGTATAGGATTCTTGAAATATGGTATTAATTTGTATTGCACAAGAGCATTAGCTCCAAGTGCTACATTTGCTGGTCTGTATGGAACTACAGCATCAGCAGGAACATTAACCCAGTATGCCTCTGGTAATGCTTATCAATTAAGTGATTTTGCATCAGAAGACTCTGATGAGTTCAATAACGAAAGCACTGTATTCGATGCAGGCAGACCAGACTTTGGAGCCGAAGATTCTTATATAGCAAAGGATAGAGGTGAATGGGGTAACTACGTACAAATAGCTTATGTAGGCAGAAATGTCTATAACGGTGTTAGAGCTGGATCAACAGCTTTATCATTAGGAATATCATCAACGCTTTATGATGATATTGCTGACATTGATAAATCCTTTAATACCGACACTAGCGGTTTAAAACAATTCTTAGTAATTGTAAGAACAGCACAACAAGGAGACCTAAATCTAAATCCAGTTCCTTATCAAGTAGTCGAAAGTCATTTAGTATCAACGGACCCAAGAGCAGTTGATGATACAGGATCAAATACATATGCACCGATTTGGATAAACTTAGTTTCTGGGTACATCAGAATGGCTGCATCACAAGCAGCGGGCTTTAATAATAAAAATATGAGTGCTATTTACACTGCCGACTACACAAATATGGGTGGAGGAGTAAGAGATCAAGGAGACACAGTAACTGATGCTGATATTATAGAAGCATATGAGTTATATTGTGACCCAGAAGTAGTGGATGTTAACATCTTTATTGATGGCGCCAAATCAACAACTGTTCAAACAGAGCTCGCATCTATTTGTGAGAATAGAGCAGATGCAATGGCCTGTCTTGATGTACCACAATCACTAGTAGTATTTAATAAAGGAAATGAAGCAACAGATTGCAGAGATTTTAGACTTGGTCAACATAGTACTTTTAACTTAAATCTAAATACAAGTTATGCAGCACTATATGCTCAATGGCTAAATGTATATGATAAATGGAATGCAGTATACCGTTGGGTACCATCTTCAGGATACGCAGCAGGAATCTTTGCGAATACAGACGACGTAACTGATCCTTGGTTCGCACCTGCAGGACTCAACAGAGGTATTCTAAATAACGTTAGAAAGCTAGCTTGGAATCCAACCCTTGGTGAAAGAGACATTCTTTACAAAAACGGTTTGAATCCAATTGTATCATTCGCTGGACAAGGAAAAGTTGTCTGGGGTCAAAAAGATATGCTAGATAAAAATTCTGCTTTTAACAGAATTAATGTTAGAAGATTGTTTATGATTATAGGAAAATCAGTATCAACAGCATTGAAGTACTTCCTATTTGAACCAAATGACTCATTCACAAGGTTACAAATTATCAACATGACTGATCCTTTCCTTAGAGATATTAAGGGTAGAAGAGGAATCTATGACTACATGATAGTTTGTGATGAAAGAAATAATACACCAGAAAGAATAGATAGAAATGAACTATGGTGTGATATTTACATCAAGCCTACAAGAGCAGCAGAATTTATAGTACTTAACTTGATTGCTACTAAAACTGGGGCATCATTCACAGAATTGATAGCAGCATCATCACCGCAATAATAAAATAGGGGGAGAACACTCTCCCCCTAAGTAAAAAATAGGAGCAAATAAAATGCCATCATTAGACAGTTTCAATATTGAAAAATTCAAAGCGAAGTTTGGAGACGGAGCAAAAGGTTCCCTGTTCTATTTTCAGCCTCAGTGGCCAGGGGGTGTACAAACCTCATTGAGTCCAGAGGATGTTGTTTACTTAGTTAAAACAGCAACGATTCCAAATACTGTCCTTGAAGAAGCGACCGTAGCATGGCAAGGATTTGATTATAAATATGCAACAAAGCATACATACGCCGACCTAGCAATAACCTTCTATGTAGACTTACAGGCAAAAGTAAGAATGTTATTTGAAAATTGGTCAAACTTAGTTCATAATCCTTTAACAAATGTATTCTCAACAACAGATGAGTATATGATGGACCAAAAACTGCAGATGGTTGGTTACCAAGGCCAGACAATTATGGAGTTTACCATGCATCACGCGTATCCAAAAGAAGTTGGAACAATTGCTATGGACTATGCTACAAATGACTATATTACATTTGATGTAACATTTTCATATCTATATCATACAATATCATTCAATGAGTCAGGTGGAGCAGTAAACGTATAAAATAAATAAGTGAGGTAAAAAATGTCAGAACAACAACATCATCAAGCAAAGTTCCGTAGTATACTTAATGTATATAGTTTCACTTGTGAGCTACCAGGAACAGGTGAAGAAGTAGAATTTAAACCACTAACAACCGGACAACTAAAAAGGCTTTTAACATATGAAAATGAAAAAAATCCAGCCATTCAAGAAAATGCAATAGATGAAATAATTAACTCAGCTATTATAACAAAAGGCATGTCATCAGAAAAAATGTTTCTTGAAGATAGATTTTATTTCTTAATTCAAATAAGAAAAAAGTCAAAGGGTGAGGTAATTGAATTTACTAATGACTGCGAGGAATGCAAATCTCAAAGTCTTCTCCAAATAAATTTAGATGATTTACCAATAATCAAAAGAAAAGAAGACGAAGTATGTGATTTAGATTTAAACGATGGAATAAAAATCAAATTAAAACACATAACTCGTGGACAACAAAAACAAATTAATCCTCGAGTTTTCAAAGGATTATCTGAAACACAAATGCATGCTGAGATGCAATTATTCACAACTGCACTTGGTATAGAATCCGTAACAACACCAGATTTTGGTGAAGAAACAGAATTAACTTTAGAAGACAAAAAGTACTTAATAGAAAACATACCAACAGCCGAGTATCAAAAAATATTAGATTGGGGCGACGACAACTTTTTTGGAATTAAATTTGAAACACAATTTAGTTGTGTTCACTGCCGTCACACGGAAAAAGTTAAAATACCAATGGAACAAGCTTTTTTTTTCTAACAAAAATGTTTGATACATCGCTTGATAGAATAATTGATGATCAATACTGGTTATCAAGAAGAGCTCATATTAGTGTATCAGAAACAAATGAAATGGCTGAGTTCGAACGATTGTTTTTTGTTAGTTTACTTCTTAGAGATATTAAAGAAGAAAGAGAATCATACGATAAATTAAGTACATGAGAGTTCACTTAGCCAATGGCTAATGGATCAAAAGGTCTCAAGACTCTACTTGAGACCTTTTTTATTAGAGGACTATATGGTAAAGCAAGACACTGGAATGCAAGAACTTAATAAATCCGTTCAACAGATAGTAAAATTACTATCTATTGGAGTGAGTCCGGCTGATGCGAAAAGGATTGCAGATATGGAATCCGAAACTGCAAAGCAAGAAAAAGACAATGTTGAAAAGAAAAAATCACAGCAATCCAAAGATGGAAAGTTCTGGTCAGATAACATAAAAACATGGACTCAGCTCGGTAAGTTTATGACAAAAGGAACAAAGGCTTGGTTTGCTAAACAAATGAAAGCCACTGGTTTACTAGGTAGCACATTAAGAATGGGTGCTAATATATGGAGCAATTTAAATACACATATAATTCAAAATCTCAGAAACGCTTTCAGTTCTATCACCAGTCATGTTAAAGAAGTACTTGGTCCGGTATATGAGGCATTTGAATCTATAAAAAATGTATTCACAGGTGTGTTCAAATTCTTTAAAGGCACCATTATGGGAATTGGAGCCAAAGTAAAACCAGAAGATAAATGGAGAAACAAACTTCTTCAAAAAATATTAAAAGTTAATAAGGATCAGTGGAGTTACATTGTTGGAGGTAAAAAAGGATCGTTTGTAGATAAACTTCAAGGTAAAGAAAAACTAAAGGGGTGGGGTAAATTCCTTCTAGTATTAGGTGTCATTCTAGCAGCAGCACTTGGTGCCGCAGTAAGAAAATTTATACTTCCATTTGAAATAATGGGAAAGATGATAAGTAAAAGTTTTATAGGTAAAACCTTTATGACACTTGTTAGGTTCTTTGCTAGAATCGGTAAAGCCATTAAAGGTCTCTTTGGTAAATCTACTATAGTAACAAAAGTAATTGGGGTAATGCGTAAGGTTTTTGGTTTTTTTGGGAAATTGCTTAAACCTTTTGCTAAAATATTCGGAGTAATTGGTAAGGTTTTTGGATACATTGGCAAGGCATTCAAATGGGTTGCTGGTATAGTTAAAACAGTTATAGGATTCTTTAAAACACTAGCGCCTGCAACAGGTATATTAGCCAAGCTAGGTAGAGCGTTTATGGCTGGATTCAAAGTCCTTGGTTGGCCTTTAACAATAGTCATCGGTATATATGACTTCATACGAGGATTTATAGATACCGAAGGCACTTTATGGGATAAAATAAAGGGAGGATTTCAGGCGGCATTAATGGGATTCATAGAAATGCCAATTAGATTTATCTCTTGGCTAATTGAAAAAGTAGCAGGATTTTTTGGTATAGAAATAACTGGATTAGCAGATGGCATATTGGGTTGGATATCAAAAGGATTTAATAAACTTCTTGACTTGGTGTTAAACCTTCCTTTAATCTCTTTTCTAGTAGGATTTTTCGGTACCGAAGGCACATTTATGGAGAAGTTAAAAGGTGGATTTAATAATATGGTAAAAGGACTTATTACATTATTTGCTACTATATGGAACTGGATAGTAGACCTTGCTTATAAACTTCTTCCAGACTGGATAGCAAACAAAATTGGTCTCAAAAAAATGGAAGTACCTGGACAATCAGTAAGTACAGGAGGATCAACATCAGACGAAGAGAGCAAGAATAAAGAAGCACAATCAGCTGCTAGGAAAAAAGAAAAAGAAGATATGATAAAGAGAATGGATGAACAAGAAAAACTTGCAAAATCACAACTAGATGCAACAAAAGCCGCTGGTGCTTCAGCTGCAGCTATGGGTGGACAAGGTGGACAAGGTGGACAAGGTGGTGGAGATATACCACAGATACCAGATGAAGTAGACAACTGGGGAATCACTTCGAGAAATTATGATATGGAGATGAGTTAATGGCGAACAATGATTTATTTGTATTTAAACCAGGTGAGATAGTTAAAAGACCATTTAAGTTACTCCCTTATGGTTCACCAGATTGGGAAAAAAATGCCACATGGTTTCAAATGAAAGCAAGAAAAATATCAGACCAAAATACTTCTGGTAGGGGTGGAACACTCGCCGTTGGTGAAGAAGGAGCAACATTCATGTTTCTAGCACCAAAATCATTTGGAGAAGATGTTGGTCATACATGGGAAGAATATGAATCAATGGCTTCAAGGCTGGCTAACAAAGTAAGAGATGCAGCAAAACTTGGTGCTGACTTATCATCATTAAAAAATTCTAATCTTGATTTAGTAGGTACGGCCACATCATTTTCAACATCAAACTTTGCACAAGCAGCTGAAAACCTTACAAGACAAGCTTATAATTCAGTCGCGGGAAGCAATATTCCAAAAGTAAAAATTGATACTCCTTTATATTATTCAGGTTCAACAAGAAGACAACTACAGATTGAAGTTGAGTTAGTAGCCGAGTCAAGAGAAACAGTAAAAAGAGATGTTATAGATATAGTACAAGACCTTATGAGATACTCATCCCCGGGTATAAGCTCAATAAGTAATATTGATTTTGAGTTTCCATATTACTTTGAAGTTAAACTATGGCCAAGTGAAGCCATTAAGTATACAACAGCTGCTCTTATAGCTGTTCAACCAACATACGGTGAACCATGGATCAATGGATATCCAACTCATTGTAAACTACAATTAACTTTTAAGGATATATCACCATTGTTCCGTACAACAATTACTCATGGTTCTGTTATCCATATTATTGGTGGTAGTAATAATGCCCGAGTAGGACAAACAACCGCAAATCCAGGAGTTAATAAACAAGTAACATCAACACAAAAAGACGAGTCAACATTTAGTGCTGAAAGACTAAAAAATCAAAAAGCCACCGGTAACACGCGTGGTTAAAGAAACCATACGCCGGTTGTGATATAGTTAAAATAAGTACCAAGTAATATTCCACCGCTGGCGGAGATAGATGTAATAAAAAGAAGTAATAGTAATGGTTTAAGTACTTTCCAATTTATAAATTCTTTTATTGTCATAATAAAAACATCCCATCAAGTTCGAAGTCAATTCCAACAGGGACACATTGAATTTTATAATCCATACACTCATCCCAGTCCGTACATTTCCAAGATGAACCATCAGGCTGATTATTAAAAATTTCTACTTCATGTGGCGTCGAATGTTCACATCCATCTGCTTCCTCACATTCATGTGCTTTGATACAAATTACTTTTTGGTTCAAAACTCTATCTCCTATAAATAGTATTGTATGAAATTTAAAAATTATATAAATGAAGTACTAAAGAAAAATACTCCACTAACTAATGTTTCCAGTTCTGGTGCATATCAATTAAGATTCAAAGCAGCTGGTGAAGAGTGGATGTTCCTGGCAAATGATACAACATTCTCAGACGACTGGGATATATACTTCACTAAAGTAAATGTTGATCCTCTTGATCCATGGTCATTAAAAGGTGACGTCGGTCCAAAAGTATTTGAAGTGTTCGCCGGTGTCGCTGAGGCATTAAAGAAATTTATCAAAGAAAATAAACCCGAGTACTTTCACTTCACAGCACAAGGTGAAAGCAGAGTCAAGCTCTATAAAAAATTATCCAAACTAATCGAAAGAAAAACTGGTTACGAACATATAACCACAAAGACTAAAGGCAAATCAGTTATCTTTTACTTTTCTAAATAATAAACAATTCCCCGCTTATTCCCCACTCATCTTCTTTCATTAAGTCATGCTCCTTAAAAGAGTACAACCGAAACCTATGTGTTGATTCGTCATAATCATCTACCAATACTGTATATATTTCTCCAAAACTAAAGTTATCTTCATCATAATTAGTAACAATTCCACTTGAAGGATTAGGCATTTTACCTATCCATTGAGGCTCCAGCATTCTGTCAAGTCCTAATACTTGACCACAGCTTTTATCTAATAACTTAACTCTATCTCCATTTTTAAATTTTCTCATAATAAAAAATCCATATCACCAAACATTTCACTCTTTTTTTCTATTTTGAGTCCATCAAAATCAATAATAAACTGTCTGCAATCATAGGCTCTTTCAATTAATGCAATTGTGCCATATGTATTAATTGTCTCACATACATCACCATTATTGACTCTATTGTCATATATCCATTTACAATATCTATCTTTACCGGCTTTAGAACAATCAAAACCACGAAACGATCCTTGATTTTCATCATAAAATCTCATAATATAGGAACTTACATCAGCGCCTAACCTAACAGCCATTTCAACATATGTGGTATACTGGAAGCCATTATCAATGACTTTTACTATATCACCTATCCCAATTTCAATTCTCATATATAAACCTTCCAATATTTTTTTCTTATTATAACATACTCAGCTAAAAAAGTAAATAATCTTATAAATAGCTTAGACATGAAACTAAAACTAGAAGAATATATAACTGAACTTGCCATGAAGAGTGATACAAAGATAGACGTCAAAAGACAAAAAGGCATGTACTTCAATGCTAAAATTACTTTAGAAAATGGAGTACAGTGGTTCTTTAATGCTGCAAATGAAATGGAAGATGATGAGTGGGATATAGCATTTTATTCTGCAAGTGGGCATGATCCATTAACCGGGAACAAAAATCAAATGGGATTACAGACATTTGCAGCAGTTGAAAAATTAGTTATAGATTTTATACAAGCAGAAGACCCAAAGGAGTTTCATTTCTCTGCTACAGGAAAAAGTAGAGTAAAACTATATAATACTCTTGCTAAAAAAATTCTCAAATCTGGAAAGTATAAAAAAGGAACAACTCCTAAGTTACTTATGGGATCAAAATGGAGTTTCATTAAGGGATAAAATTATGAAAATAGAAGAAAGAATAGATATGTACATTAGTGAAGCCAAAACGGTAAAATTTCCAAGATTAAACAACCTACAGCTTCTAAAAATTAAACATGTTTTCAAGGGTATAATGGATTTTGGTGATAAAACTATTGATAAAAATTCATATACTATTGAGCCAACCTTCTCCCGTGATGTGGAAATAGCTAAGTCATATAAACTCGTTACCACAACACAAAAAGCACCAAAGGGAACGTATGGTAATGAAAACTTAAAAGATGAAGAACGAATGCTTGTTTACCCAACACAACTAGGACTTCATCTTATGGCAGCAATGCAACAACACAAAGAATTACGAACGGATAAAAGGATTAAGCCATGACCAGAGCAGAATTAGAAGCCAAGCGAAAAGCTAGACTGGCAAT
>Ga0307376_10006044_pt1 | contig 10789 bp, 8 predicted proteins | sample TR2MG_FD_202536 | JGI IMG/M metagenome (GOLD analysis project Ga0307376, IMG submission 202536) | Soil microbial communities from Risofladan, Vaasa, Finland - TR-2 | ecosystem: Environmental > Terrestrial > Soil > Coastal area > Acid sulfate soil | place: Finland: Risofladan, Vaasa | collected...
GGATCTGGAATCAAAATCATGGAACGTATCGGGCAAATAATAGCCTTATTTATTCCAAAACAAGTTTGTCTGAACAAAAAATTAAAAGTAGAATACTTATTACGCTGACTTTATCAGCAAACCCTATTTACCTCAACCTGTCATATGATTTTACCAGCCGGTCATCCTTTCTGATGCCGTTATAAGCCAGAATTGAGAGTATCAAAATAAGTATTGGAATACCCATCTTAACACCTAAGATCACCGCGGTGCTATAATTATTGCATATAGTGAAGGAATAATAAGCTGAAATCACGATCAACCCGCTGGCAAGAACAATGATTATTACAGCAAACAATTTCTGAATCTTCCTGTTCTTATATAACAATAGTGTTATCAGAGATAATACAGGGATAACAATTATAAGAGTTGAGAGGGGCAAAAGCTTTTCGACTAATTCAAAACCTTGCGTATCTGTAACTTTTACTATCCCGTTGAAAGTAATTTTTATCGCAGATCCGGATTTGTCAATAAAAGTTAAAAAACTCCCCTTCAGGAATAATAATGGCAGAAGGATTGTCAATGACAAGTACAAAGATTGAAGACGTTGAATCATAAATTTAGAAATTTTCAAAGTTCAAATTTAAGCTCTTTACCTGGATAAAAAAACTAGATGAAAAGTAAATAAATTTTATGATTATTTAACATAATTTTAGAAAGTGTACTGCTTGTCTGACTTTTAATTTTTCTACATTTGCGGTTTATTTAATTCCTTATAGTTTAAGGAAATATATAGGATAAAAAATCAAAGTGGCATAGAATAATAATTGGAATATTACATTAATTATATAAACTCATTATTTAAAAAATGAATAAAAAACTACAGACGACCTTAACCATAATTATAATAATTTTTCTGGCAGGAATAATATTCTACCCAAAATATAAACCTTTTCTGTCCGGCAAAATGAAAGGCAATAACACTACCGTGCCTATATTAAGGCGTGATCAGCAGAAACTAAATGCTATAGGATATGTTATCGTTCCAACATCTCTCAGTGAGCTGGTCAATTCTTCCGGCACCCTTAGACCTGATGAAGAAGTTGATCTTTCCTTTGAGACTGCTGGTAAAATTGTTGGAATCAATTTTACTGAAGGAACTCATGTAAAAAAAGGCGATCTGCTGGCAAAAATAAATGACCGGCCACTTCAGGCGCAACTTGAGAAGCTTGAAGCACAGTTAAAAATGGCTGAAGCTAAAGAATTCAGGCAAAGGAGTCTTCTGGACAAAGATGCAATAAGCCAGGAGAGTTACGATCAGATAGTTACTGATGTACAAAGTATAAATGCTGATATCGATCTGATAAAAGCCCGGATATCTGAAACTGAACTCCGGGCGCCATTCGATGGTATTATTGGTTTGCGATATCTCAGTGAAGGAAGTTTTGCCACAACTGCAACAAAAATTGCAAGACTGATTAAAACAAGTCCTATTAAAATTGAATTCTCAATACCCGAAAAGTACGCTCAGGAAATAAAAATCGGGTATCCCATAACATTTGTGATAGATGGAAACGATAAAGTTTTCAATGCTTCTGTTTATGCGGTTGACCCGAAAATTGACATTGAAACTAGAACTATCGTGCTTAGGGCATTGTATCCAAATAGAAATGAAGAACTTAAGACTGGAAGGTATGCAGGAATTACCTTGCAGATGTCTCAGGTTGAAAATGCAATTTCAATTCCATCTGAAGCCCTTATACCTGAAATGGATGGAGAGAAAGTCTTCATTTATAAGCAAGGTAAAGCTCAATCGGTAAAAGTCAGTACAGGACTTAGAACTGAGTCAAATATCCAGATAACCAATGGACTTAAATTCGGAGATACCTTGATTACTTCCGGAATTATGCAGTTAAGACAAAACATACCTGTCTTACTCGACACAGTTATTTTAAACAATTAACCGGAATTATTAATATGAGTCTATCATCTGTAAGTATAAACAGACCCGTATTAGCAACAGTATTTGCTATTTTAATCCTGCTTTTCGGAGCAGTTGGAGTCACCTACCTTGGAATTAGAGAATTTCCAAGTGTTGATCCCCCAATCATATCTGTGAGCACCTCCTACCCAGGAGCAAATTCAGATGTAATTGAAACCCAGATAACAGAACCACTGGAACAATCAATAAACGGGATTCCCGGGATCCGTTCTCTTACCAGTGTTAGTCGTCAGGGCTCAAGTAGGATAACTGTTGAGTTTGAGCTTTCTGTCGATATGGAGACAGCTGCCAATGACACCAGGGATAAAGTATCACAGGCAATGAGAATGTTACCCCGTGATTGCGATCCACCTACTGTTGCAAAAGCTGATGCTGATGCCAGTCCGATAATGTTCTTAACGGTTGAGAGTAAGAAAAGATCACTTCTTGAGATTTCAGAAATTGCAGAGCTCACAATTAAGGAGCAATTACAGACTATTTCAGGTGTTAGTGCTATAATGGTATGGGGGCAGAAACGTTATGCAATGCGTTTATGGCTTGATCCAGTCAAACTTGCCGGCTATAAATTAACTCCTATGGACGTCAGGAATGCCATTTCGCGTGAAAATGTTGAATTACCTTCAGGATCCATTGAAGGAGACAATACAGAACTGACTATTAGGACGTTAGGTTTAATGACTACTCCAAAAGAGTTCAATGATCTTATTATCAAACAATCAGGAAATCAGATTGTACGCTTCCAGAATATTGGAAGAGCCGAATTAGGCCCGGAAGATATAAGAGGAATACTAAAAAGAGATGGCGTACCAATGGTTGGAACTGCAATAGTTCCTCAGCCAGGATCAAACCAGATCGATATAGTTGATGAAGTTTACCGTCGTTTAGAGTATATCAAAAAGGATCTTCCAGATGATGTAGTAATTAATGTAGGTTTTGACAATACTCAATACATCCGTTCTTCAATTAAGGAAGTAAAAAATACAATATATATTGCTTTCATTCTTGTAGTTATAATAATATATTTCTTTCTAAGAAGCTGGAGGGCGACACTTATACCAATAATGGTAATTCCTGTCTCACTTATCGGAGCTTTCTTTATCATGTATCTGGCCGACTATTCTATTAATGTTTTAACTCTTCTTGCTATCGTTCTGGCTATAGGTATTGTTGTTGATGACGCCATTGTTGTAATGGAAAATATTTATGTTAAGGTAGAGAATGGGATGACTCCCATCAAAGCAGGACTTGAAGGTTCGAAAGAGATTTATTTTGCTATAATATCAACAACAATTACTCTTATCTCCGTATTTTTTCCAATTGTTTTCCTGCAGGGAATAACCGGAAGGCTCTTTCGAGAGTTTGCTGTTGTTATGGCCGGGACAGTAGGTATCTCAGCATTCCTGGCCCTTTCACTTACACCAATGGTCTCAACAAAATTATTAAGACAAGAAACTACACACAGCTGGTTTTTCAGGAAAACAGAAAATTTCTTTAATAACCTTAACGAAGGTTATCGCCGATTGCTTGAGACTTTTCTAAGACACAGAAATGTCACTTTTATTATTCTCATCGTCTCTTTTGGACTTATATTCTTATTTTGGATATCTATTCCTGCAGAAATGGCACCACTCGAGGACAGGTCGCAGGTAAGTGTAAATACTTCAGCACAGGAAGGTGCAACCTATGAGTTTATATTAGATTATGTTGATGACATCGCAAATAGTGTAAATGAATTGGTACCTGAAAGAGAAGATGTAATTTCGATGGTACGTGGTGGTGGTGGTAATGTAAGGATAACACTTGTAAAACCTGACAAGAGAAAACGCTCCCAGCAGGAAATCGCTGAACAACTAAGTTCTGCTTTAAGAAAAAAAACGAAAGCAAGATCAATGGTCATGCAGCAATCAACATTTGGCGGCAGACGGGCAGGAATGCCTGTTCAATATGTTTTACAGGCAACAACCATTGATAAGTTAAGAGAGGTACTACCTGTTTTTATGGCAAGAGTGATGGATAACCCCGCCTTCCAGATGGCTGATGTAAACCTAAAATTCACAAAACCTGAACTCAGAATTCATATTGACAGAGATAAGGCAAGTGCTCTTGGTGTATCAACACAAAACATTGGTCAGACTTTGCAACTTGCTCTAAGCGGACAACGGTTCGGGTACTTTTTTATGAATGGAAAACAATATCAGATATTGGGTGATCTAATACGATCAGACCGTAATAAACCGCTGGATCTTAAATCACTTTATGTGAGAAATAATTCCGGCAATATGATCCAGTTCGATAATCTGGTTACACTTTCAGAAGAAACTGCCCCACCCCAGCTTTACAGATATAACAGGTTTGTTGCAGCTACCATATCTGCCGGACTTGAAAAAGGGATAACAATAAGCCAGGGACTTGACGAAATGGATAAGATAGCCAAAGAGGTACTTGATGATACATTCAGAACTGCTCTTGCCGGCGACTCAAAAGATTTTAAGGAGAGTTCATCGAGTCTTATGTTTGCTTTTATTCTGGCACTTGTCCTGATTTTCCTCGTTTTATCTGCCCAGTTTGAAAGCTTTAAAGATCCGTTTATTGTTATGATGACTGTACCTCTGGCACTCACAGGAGCGCTCTTCTTCATGTGGTACTTTAATATTACAATGAATATATTTAGTCAGATAGGTATTATCATGCTAATTGGTCTGGTAACCAAAAATGGTATTTTGATAGTGGAATTTGCCAACCAGAGAAAGAATGCAGGGTTGTCGAAATTCGAGGCGATTAAGTTTGCCGCTGCGTCGAGATTCAGACCAATTCTAATGACCAGTCTTGCAACGATACTAGGTATTATGCCTTTGGCGTTGGGACTTGGAGAGGGAGCACAGAGTCGTATCTCGATGGGTATTGCAGTTATTGGAGGAATGTTTTTTTCAACTTTCCTGACATTATTTGTAGTTCCTGCTATTTATACATTCATTTCAAGTGAACCAAAAAAATCTGAAAATGAGGCTCAAAATATTTAGTGTAATTATTATAACATATTTTTTTATTGCACCTCTGCATGGACAAGAGGTGTATAGACTGAAAGACTGTATCTCAATTGGATTGGAGAGAAATTTCTCCATCCTCATTGCCAGAAATAATGAGACAATATCGAAGAATAATTTCACTCTTGGCAATGCAGGCTTCCTGCCTTCAGTAGACCTCAACGGACGGCACAGCGGAACATTGAATAATACAAAACAAAATATGACTGATGGCACTCAAACCATTACCAATGGTATATTCAATACAACAACTAATGGTTCGGTTGCTCTCGCAATGAATATGTTTAACGGATTCAGTGCAATTACTTCATATAAAAAGCTGGGGGAACTGAACCAGCTGGGGCAATTAAATACACAGCTTACTATTGAAAACCTTATTGCGGATATTGTTTCAGGTTATTATAACTATATCCTGCAGGTACAACTTGTGAATAATCTTAGATATGCATTAACTCTTTCAAGGGAAAGATTAAGAATAGATGAAGATCGTTATCTTCTGGGATCAGGTTCAAAGCTTGAGGTTTTGCAATCTCGGGTCTATGTAAATTCTGACAGTTCAAATCTTTCCAGACAGAACGAAACCGTAATATATACCAGGATAAAGCTTAATGAGATGATGGCTTTGGAAAATCTTGATAATGAGTTTGTTTCAAAAGACACCTCAATTTATGTTAATCCTGATCTTCTATATGAAAAACTTAGTGAAGAGACTCTTTTAAATAATACAAGTATTCTGATTGCATCAAAAAATAAAACGATATCAGATTATGATTATAAACTGATAATCTCCAGGTCCTATCCATATCTTAATTTTTCAGGTGGTTACAGCTATAATATGAATACCTATACAAAAAACTTAACCCAAAATATGCATACTAATGGTATGAACTACGGTCTTACTCTTGGGTTTAACCTTTTCGATGGAAATAACCAGAGAAGAAGTATTCATAATTCATCAATCGACAGAGAAAATAAGGATTTGCGATTAAGAGAAGTTGAACAGGGTGTAAAAGCCGATTTGCTTGCAATATACAGTGCCTATAGCAATAATCTCAGATTAATTTCGCTTGAAGAGCAGAACTTTAAGACAGCAACTGAGAACCTTGATATTGCCCTGGAAAGGTATAAGCTGGGGAACCTCTCAGGGATAGATCTTCGTGAAGTACAAAAGAGTCTGCTGGATGCACGAGAGAGGCTAATATCAGCAAATTACCAGACAAAACTGGCAGAAATCTCCCTTCAGCTTATATCTGGTAAGATAATGGAATACTATGAATAGCTATGCGCAAAGCACCTGGTGCATAGCTTGATTTAAACTTAGTTTTTGTAACTTAGAGCCTTAATTTTTTCCCAATGCAAAAGAAAACTGAGCTTATAACAAATAAAGACGGAAGTATATTTCATCTTAAGCTTCTTCCGGGGGATATCGCCGATAAAATTGTCATTGTTGGTGATCCCGGACGAGTTGATATGTTAGCTTCATTATTGTCAGATATCAGGGTAAGGAAGGAAAACAGGGAGTTTCATACTGTTACAGGGACATTCGATAACAGTGAGATAACGATTATCTCTTCGGGAATCGGAACGGACAATATTGATATTCTGATCAATGAGTTAGACGCCCTGGTAAACATAGATTTAAATACTGGAATCTGCAAGGCAGTTCCTGTATCACTTACATTCATCAGACTAGGAACTTCGGGTGGGTTAAGAGCTGATATCCCTGCAGGCTCATGTGTTCTCACTGAGACTGCTATTGGGTTTGATGGACTTTTGCATTTCTATGAAGGTTATGACTGGATACTTGACACTGCTCTGGCAGATGTTCTTGTAGAATATCTCGAGTGGCCGGATACCCTCTCCTATCCTTATGCAGTTAATGCAAACAAAGAGCTTGTTGAATTATTCTCGAACGTGAACTTTACAAGAGGCATAACCATCTCTGCTCCGGGCTTCTATGCACCACAAGGCAGAAGACTCAGGCTGGAAACATTTGACAATGAGATCAACAACAAATTATCAGAATTTGATTTTCTGGGAAGGACAATAAGTAATTATGAGATGGAAAGTTCTGCAATTTACGGACTCTCAGCGTTGCTCGGTCACAAAGCGCTAACTATATGTCTTGTTATCGGGAATCGTGTTACAGGGGAGTTTGTAAACGATTACAAACCCTTAATTAAAGATCTTGCACTAACAGTTTTCAGACTCATCTAAGAAATCGTAAGTAAAGCTCATATTTGATTTTATTCATTTACCCCGACCCCATGGGGTGCGAAGAACTAAGTTTCAATTTTATTTTTTTTATTTGCCCCTGCCCTAAAGGGTGTAAAAAAAAACAAAATTCATTTTTGCTTTTTAGTACCTTGTATATATATCAATTTTGAATATATTTGTACAACAAACCAGTCAATAAAACAATATGTCAGAAAACACTAACAATAAGAATGTCAGGGATGACGAAATTGATCTTTTGGATCTTTTCAGGAGAATGGGTAATACAATTGGGAAATGGCTTAAGGCTCTTGGCAGGGCATTCCTGATATCGATTGTATTTCTGTTACGAAAATGGTTACCCCTGGGCCTAAGCCTTGTAGCAGGTGTTGGAGTATCCTTACTAATGAAATCTACCTCCGAATCTTTTTTCACATCAGACCTGACACTTAAGAGCAATGCAACCACTTCCGAAGAATTGATATCTTATATCAATAAGTTGCATACATATTGTCTGGAGAGTAACTCTGAAGCATTGTCCGGGGCACTATCAATAAATCCCGAATTAGCTGGTAATATTATAGATATCAGTGCATTCTGGATCATTGATCAAAACAAAGATCGAATTCCTGATTATGTCGATTATAAAAACAATCACAGTGTATATGATACGACTAATATCAGAATGCAAGATAGGCTTGATATAAGAGCTATAATTAAATCCACTCAGGAATTAAGTACAGTCAGGGATGGAATAATAACATTTGTTAATTGTGATTCTCTTTTCCAACAGAAAAACAGATTACGTTTAAGGCAGAGCCAGGAATTGCTTGCCAGGTATGATTATGATATACTTCAGCTCGATAGTCTTCAAAAACTGAAACTTGAAGAGACCAAGGTCAGGCAGCCTCAGACTGGAGGACAGATGATATTTTTACAGGAGCAAAAGACGCAGTTACTATATAATGATATATATACCTTGTACTCAAGGAAACAAAACCTGGAAACACAAAACACCCTATATAAGGATATTGTAACTGTCTTGAGTGATTTTTCAGAACCTGCAAAAAGAGATAATGGAGGCATGTATTACGGTAAAAGAGTGATACCAATATTCTTTTTTCTAACCCTACTGATCCTGATTTTGCTTGCAAATCACAAGAAACTCAAAGAGGTATATAACAAATACTAAAAATAGAAAAAAGGCCGTCTCAATTATTATTATGAGACGGCCTCTTCTTTTTAACAACAATCAATCAGTTTTTAACAAAACTCCAAAAGCGCATAGGCAAACCGGAAATGGCGCGAACTTGCAGGCTGTTTGGTGGCGCCAATAATGCAATGTGTAGCGAGCGGACAAACAGCCTGAAGTTATCATTTCCGGACTCCTTTTCTTTGGTTCATTTCTTTTGGAGGAGCAAAAGAAATGAACATAACTCAAATAAAAGAGGGTTACCTTTTTAGACACCCTCTTGTTTTGTCCGATGAATACTTAAAGTTTTACTACTTACCTTATATTTTTATTTTCAGGGACATGTAAAAGCAAAAATGAAAATAATGAAAAAAATGTCACTCCGGCTAATCTGTAAAGAACAGTTTCAAACATAAAGAACATAAAAATCATAAAGATAAAAACCCCATATAAAAGATTTTTATCAGAAATGGCTATATATGACATCACCGCAAATATTGAAATGAATAGAACTAAACCAATAATCCCGTTTTCAAGTAATATTTCAAGAAATTGATTATGAGCGTTAAATCTTTCTTTGGCCATTTTTTCTTCGCCAATCATCTCATATTCGGATGCTAATGAAGTTCTTACATCTCCAATTCCTACTCCAATTAACAAATTTTGTCGAGCAATTTTTAATGCTGATTTCCAAATCAAAAATCGTGGGTCTTCTTTTCTTTCATAATCATCCTTCTTATGGATAAAACTACCATACAAATAATCAACTCTTTGGTTCTTTGCAATTACTGGTACCAGAACAATTATGACTAAAATGATCCATATCCAGGCAAACCTTCTTTTTCCGAGTATGTAAAACTTCCGTGTAAAATATAATGGGACTAAAACAAGACTAATTAATATTCCTGCCCTTGAGGATAGAAAATACTGTGATATTATCAGTAAAAATCCAAGCAACAGCCACAAAATCCTATGCTTAAATTTAAGAGAATAATCAAACCATGATTCAAAGCTGATAAAAGTTGCTAACAGTACATACATTGCTATATAAGATGGGTGTTGGGATAAAGTCAGGGATGAACCATAAAAATAGTTTAACCAGGGGAAACCTGGCAAGTGAGGATTAAAAGTCCATCCTCCCTCCTGATAATTTAATGATCTCAACAAAGCAAAAAAGAAGCAGAAGAGTATGAAAATAAAGGTACTAACAGCAAATATTTTCATCAAATATTTTGCTTTTTTTCTTATCGCATATCCGGGAAATGTAAGTACCAATGGGAATAATAATAAGGAGAGTCTCCCGAATAAATTTGAGTATCCCATTCTTAAATCATCCGAATATAAGAGCCCAATTACCTGCCATAAATAATATATTATGAATAATAAAAAAAACAATTTATTAATTGTGGTGATATCCGATTTATTTTCAGCATTAAACATTTTTTCTATAAGCCAAAAAACTCCCCACAGAATCATAAAGGGGGGTAAGAACTGAACATGAATTGGCAGAACAATAACTGTAAGAGTTGCAGCTATAAAAGAAAAATATCCTTCTTTTAATAGATTGTTAAGTTGTATTTTATCAATTATTGGATTCATCTTTTAGTGTCTGAATATTTTGAGTAAGTCAACGACTCTTCTGATATCATCAGGGGTATGGAACACTGATATTGGCAGACTTAAGGTTGTCCTATGAATCTCCTCAGAAGCTGGCAATTTCAGACTATTCATAAACTTCATCGCTTTTTGCAAATGAGGGGGAACAGGATAATGTATCTCTGTTTTCACTCCATTGGAAAGCAAATAATTCTTAAGTTCATCCCTTTCTCTGTGACGAATATTAAAAATATGGTAAACATCAAAAAAGTCAGGATGTACATTTGGAACTATAAAATTCTCATTAATACAAGTGAGGTATATCTTTGCCAGTTCCCGTTTGTGACTGTTTATCTGGTCAAGGTGTTTCAATTTAATTCTTAAAAATGCAGCCTGAATTTCATCAAGCCTCGAATTCAAACCCGGATAGTCATTATAATACTTTTTACCCGACCCGTAATTCCGTAACATTTTTACTTTTTGATAAATCTTTTCATCATTTGTCAACAAAGCGCCACCATCTCCCAGGCATCCCAGATTCTTCGTAGGATAAAAACTGAATGCAGCTATGTCTCCAAAAGTACCAACTTTTCTGCCTTTATATTCTGCTCCATGAGCCTGTGCGCAATCCTCAATTAAATAGGGTCTGCTGATTAATAGATAATGTACAGAATATCAATAATTTTAAGCATATTTGTATATGATTAAATGCATATAAAAATGGCAAAAGCTCATAAAAACCGTGCATCGAAGCAACAGTAT
>Ga0307376_10006045_pt1 | contig 10785 bp, 19 predicted proteins | sample TR2MG_FD_202536 | JGI IMG/M metagenome (GOLD analysis project Ga0307376, IMG submission 202536) | Soil microbial communities from Risofladan, Vaasa, Finland - TR-2 | ecosystem: Environmental > Terrestrial > Soil > Coastal area > Acid sulfate soil | place: Finland: Risofladan, Vaasa | collected...
TTAAGTCTTTAAGTCGGGTTCATGACCGAAGTAGGTTAAAATCCTGCCATATTCCACCATGCGGACGTAGCCGAACTGGTATAGGCAACGGTCTCAGACACCGTAATTTGTGGGTTCGAATCCCACCATCCGTACCACATGGGGCATTAGCTCAGTTGGCTTAGAGCACCTGCCTTGCACGCAGGGGGTCAAGGGTTCGACTCCCTTATGCTCCACGATAGGGGAGACTTTTAGGATTTTATAGGACTCAGTGAGAGATAAGCATAAAAATCCAACACGGGGCAGTGGTGACAACGGCTAACACGGTAGGTTTGCAACCTGTAGATGAGGGTTCGATTCCCTTCTGCTCCACCAAACAATGGGTTTAACATAGTGGCGAGTGTTGACCGTAAGTCCTGCGTGGCTGGTAACGGTGGTTCGATTCCATCAGCCTGTTGTTTAAATGGCACTGTACTCCAACTGGTAGAGGGGGCAGACTTAAAACCTGTAAAGTGTGGGTTCGAATCCCACCAGTGCTACTTAGTTGTCTGGATATTCCAGACAGTATTTATAATAAATTAAAATATGCCATCAACAATCTTATTTTCACTTATGGTATCGGTTTTCGTGTCATACGTGTTATTTATTTGGATAAAGTACGGAATTCAAAAAAGTATTTCCGAAAGCTATTACGTGCTTCAAAAAGAAAAAAAAGGTTTTTTATTTATTTTATTTACTTGGTTATTTGCATTTCCCGCAATGATATTAGGTGATAGTTATCTCATGACACTTGCTGGTGGTGGAATAGTGTTTGTGGGTGCAGCAGCAGCCATGCATAAGTTTCCAACAAGAGCAGTTCATATGATAGGTGCAGTTGGTGGAATGATTCTGGCTTGTCTTGCAATGATAGTTCAATATCATATGTGGTACATGACAGTGGGAGTAGCTGTACTTATTTTACTTTCATTGCTTCTGGATAAAAAACATTTTATGTGGTGGGCAGAACTTATAATTTTCACCGCAATCAGTATTGTATTAGGCATCTCAATATTTTAAAATCGTCTGGAATCTCCAGACAACACACATCGGTAGTTCAGTTGGTAGAATAGTGGTCTCCAAAACCAAAGGTCGGGAGTTCGAGTCTCTCTCGGTGTGCAACATGTGTCTGTCGTCCAATGGCTAAGATAATGGCTTCCAAACCCAAAGATGAGGGTTCGACTCCTTCCAGACATGCAAATGAAGTAGTGGTAAAAATCGCAGGTGCGTGCCACAGGTTGGCGTTCAGTCCAAATGAACTAAGTGTACAATCACCACTGAGGGCAGAAGTGTTCCCAAGAGCAATATCAGTTAGTGGCATGTCACTACTTCAGAAAATCAGATATTTTTGTAACATTCCTTGTTTTTCTTCGTATAAATATCTACTTTAGCGGAACTATTTATAATAAAATAAATATTAATGTATATTATCAGTAAACATAAGGATTATTATGATGGTGTTGTCGGCAGTGTTGGCATGGATAAAACACTTGTGTATGAACGCAATCTGATTGAAATCGAAAACCAACGAGAAATGCCGAAGGAGTTTCATGGTAATTTTGGATGGAGTAGAAATTATGATAACCATTTTTTAAATCTTGGTTATAGTGATACTGAAAGACATTGTAAAAAATATGAGAAAGCCAAATTCTTTCTTATTGGATTCTGTGGAAAACTTTATTTGGGTTGGAGACTCTTATATTCTGTGGAAGAATTCGATGTAGAAAAAGGGGCGATGACCAAAGTACCGAAAGTCGATATTATCTATGGATATGAAAATGTTAAAGATTTTATTAGAGGGGGATTTTGGAGACATAATTTTAAAGATGATGTCGAATACGTATTAAATTACGACCCAATTAATATGTTCAGGGAAATAAATGCACCAGTTTTTGTTTACGATAATGATGCAGTTATAAAACGTGGTGATTATGGTCGTCAATTAAATTCGGGAATATTCATCGTCAATCCGATATTAAAGGATTTTGAGTTTTATAAAGTAGTTGACACATTTCAAGCATTTCAGGAAATCAGCATGTTTCTTGGTGGAGTACTTGGTAGGGGAGAAAAGGAAATTGTAGAAGTAAGCGACAAAAATAAAATCACTCAACACGGATTTGATTATAAATGGAGTTTTAGAAAAGAACCAGAAAATAAGAAATAATGTCAGATAATACATTTCACATATTAAGTATAATACTTATCGCAATGATAATTATTAATCCATTTGAACGAATGTTTTGGAAATGGATTGTAAAAAAAAGAAAAAAAAACGGTTAACTCTAAATATTATCAAACCATTGAAGTTAAAGGAACTACTGAACCTAAAGAATTAACGGAAGAAGAATTCAAACGTGGTGAACAAGGTATAGTTTGGATGGACAATAAAACAGGTAAATTAGTGTTTAAAAATAAATAAATTATGGCAGCAGAATCACACGAAGAAATGGTAAGAAGGTTGATTACGCAACGACAAAGTTGTGCACAAATAAGACCTAATGCATATAGTTGCGCACAAAGTTACGAATCACATACTTTTGAACCCAGAAAAAAAACTGATGAAGAAATTGCTATTAATGTTTTGACTGAAGAAAACGCAAAACTAAAAGAACAATATGCTGATTTGGTGAAAAAGACAACCATATTGGTTAAAGAATATCGAAGATTAGAAGAAGAAAACAAAGTCTTTAAACAGAAAAAAGCAAAACAAGATTCTGTTAAAGAAGCATTTAATGGCGTTGGAAAGGCTGCTCGTGATGTCTGGGATAAAATCATTTTATGGTTTAATACTTAATGAATGGAAGAAACAATAGAAAAAATTGACATAATACCAGCAGTATTCGTAAAATATAGAGAAGATGGAAATGTTCTTTTGAAATGTTTACAAGGTGAAGAAACAGTAGATAGGGCATTTGAACCCAAAATGTTCAAAGGAATTGAAAATCCTAAGTATTTACTTCTTGGAGTTATAACAGGTGGAAATACAATGAGACTCACAATATGTGATGGTAGTGAATTTGAAAAGTTATATAAAAAACATTGGAACGTTCTTTTAAAATAATGGGGGTGCTTGGTATTGACAGCACGACAGAGTGGTATAGTAAGCAAGTAGTAGTTGAATCGGACTACTTTAAAAAGGTTCAAAACAATAAATGCAGAAGACATAATGTCTATTCCAACTTCTCTAACGAGAGGTAATGTAGTATTCGCAAGAAACGCTGAACTTGCAATCGCAGCATAGGAAGCAGAAAAAACAGCAAAGAACCCCTTTTTCGGTAGGGTAAACCGAATCTATAATTCGGCAGCATAGGCTAAAAAGTGTCGATAATTTGGAAAGTTAGAAAACTTTATCCTAAACTTGTAGAAAACGTATTAGTCTCGTGTTTGGACGGGGGTTCGACTCCCCCCACCTCCACCAAATTAACATTTAAAACTGAAGTGATGGACATTAAAGCATTGGAGGCGTATCTCGACTCGCCAGAAGGAAAAGCAAAAACTGAAGAATTTTTCAACGAACTCGCTGAAAAACAAAAACTGAAAGAAGCCAGATATTTGCGTTTCGAGAAATGGTTGGAAACCAATGATTTCGACAAACTCATGTATCGGTTGATTCTGGAACACGGTGATGAGTGGCGTGAAAAATGTTGGCATAAGGGTTATGAAGTCTATTCGAACAACAAATTAAGATTTGTTACCTCATATGTGTTTGATAATCTCGCACCAATTAGTGTTCCTAAACTCGAAAACATGTTCCCTACAGAAATTAGGTTCTTCAAGGGATATTATTTCAGAATAATGCACGGACAGGGTTCGGTATTTGATTTATATAATGGTGATGATTTTAAACATTTATTAAGCGCATGAAAGCATATTATAAATTAGTAAGAGATAAGATTCCAGACATCATTAAAGCTGATAATGGTAAGTGTAAATTTCATATCGCCAAAAAAGATGAATTCGAAATCCTGTTATTTGCTAAACTACGTGAAGAAATGGATGAATTAATGGGAAATGTTTGTGCTGAAGAAATTGCTGATTTACTTGAAGTAATTGAGGCTGTTGCAAGATTAAAAGGAATTACTCTTGATGAAATTAAGCAATATAAAATAGATAAAAAAGCCGTTAATGGTGGGTTCAGTAAAAAAATTGTGTTAGAAGTTGCAACGGAGAAACAATAATGGCGGGATGGTGGAATTGGTAGACACGCTGGACTTAAAATCCAGTGGGCAGTAATGTCCGTGTGGGTTCGAGTCCCATTCCCGCTACCAAAATTAAGGTTATGGATATTGAAAAGAAAATAAGGGTTGCTGTAAGAAAAGAAATTCGTCAGGATTGTCGCAAAGAAGCACTGGAAATACTCAGACTTTGTGATGAAAAAGACCGTCAGGACTTTCTCAAGTATTATGATGAAGACAAAGGCAATATTTGCTGTCTTGTGTTAGACCTTGCAAAGAAAAAATTAGTTGATGCAGGTAAGATGGAACAAAAACCTGATGATTGTTTTAAAGATTTTACAATGTTATGATACCATTTGGAAAAAATAAAAAGTTCAGGAGAAACCTACCAGACAACCACCCACCAAAAGGATATGTAAATTGGTGGGAAGTAGAACTTGGTGGTATTGATAAAGGTAGTGAACGTCAGGAAGCTAAAAGAGAGATAAGAAAGGAACTCGATGCAGAAAGTAATTAAAGCAACCAAGCCACTACTCAAAGAGAATTGTTGTGGTAGACAGGTAAAGAAAGCAGAAAGAAAACCAATTGTTTATAAGAAAACAATAAGAAAAAGAAAATAACCCCAGATGATGGAACTGGTATACGTGTTCGCCTCAAAAGCGAAATTATGTGGGTTCGAATCCCACTCTGGGGACTATAATGGCAAGGTTAATAGTACCAACGGGGTACAAGCGTAGCAAATGTCTACGGTAAAGAATAAAGTGGTTCGACTCCTGCCTTCGCCACAGAGTTTGTAGCTCAAATATGAGCCGATAGAGCCAAATATGAGCCGATTTAGTTAATATTTGAGCCAATAAAAAGTGGTCATTGAGCCACAACAAAGTATTTATAAATGAAATGATGAAAGAAAAGTTTTTAAAAAAGAGAAACGAATTTTTACAAAAAATTGCCGATTTCATATACAACATGTTACAGGAAGCTAAAAGTGATAAAGATTTTGATTATTGGATGTGGCAGGGACTTAAACTTGATTATTGGTGTGTCGAACGAGAGATTTATTTGAATTAATATGATAAGTAGGAAACGAGTACGACAAATGTTTGCACATTATCGCAAACGTTTAAAAAAGTATTGTTTAAAGGAAGAAGATGGTAACATGACAGCTTTTCGTACAACAGGAAGTCCTTGTAGTTGTCCTGCATGTTCAGGAGAAAAATATAGTAGAAAACAAAAACATAAAAACGATATGAAAGAAAAATTTGAAGTCCTATAACGCAACTCAAATGTTGTGTTTAGGATAAATGAAAACAAAAAAAATCGTAGACAACACCACTAATCGTGGAGAATTCAATCGTGCTTACAAGAGATATCTTGAGCACAAGGGCAAAATCAGTTGTTCATATTGCCGTTATCATACTCATGAAAATGGTAAAGGTAGGGGTTATTATGGTGGATATGAAAAATTTAACGGTACTTTGCATATCGTATATCCAAACTGGAAACTGGTTTCAAAAAACCCAAAACAATGGATGGAAAAATCAATGAAAGTTGAAACTAAAACCATTCGTGGCAGACAATACATCGACATCAAATGGTGATGTCGAATATGGCGGGATAGCTTAGATGGTAAAGCACTGGAGTCATAACCCAGAGACCGAGGGTTCGAGTCTCTCTTCCGCTACAAAAATTCCAACATGTTAAAATCTGTTTTCACTGTCGATGAACGTGACAGTGCATATTTGGGTTTTAAAATCGAAATCCAGTGAATCGATAAAAAGATGTTTATTCAAATTTAATGTTGCGTCATAGATTTTAAAGTTCCATTCGGTCTCAGTAATGTTTTTATCGATTTCCTGACTGACCTCATCGCTTTGTTTATCAAGTAAAACAACGTGATAAGTACCTTCAACACTATCGGCTTGAACCATGAAGTTTTCAATACCCATATCATTTAATTCGAATCCAATTCGCCAATTAATTATAATCTGACTTTCATTGATATCAACATCGAAATCATTTGAGAAGTTATCGTAATTATAAAAAGTGGAATTCTTAATCTCCTGACGAAACTTGAAATTATCATGTTCCATCATATACCCCTCTTTTAAGATTTTCTGAAATTCTTCTTTGATAATGTCTTTAATTTCCATTTAAAACGCAATTTTATATAAATACTCTATGAACTTAGAAATTCTTTTATATCTTTGCGATACAGAATTATTAAACTAATTGTAACATTATGATAGAATATTCGTATAAGTTATTCAGGGTGTTAAAGTCTGGTGATATCACATCATTATTCATTAACAAAACGGAAAGACTGAAACGTGGTGTTTGGCTTGAAGCCAGAGAATTTCCAACAGCAGGATATAAATTCAGACCCTTTTGGCATTGCACTGCACAGCCTGAAGCACCTCACTTAAGTGAGAAGGGTAGGGTTTGGTTGAAAGTAGAAATGCGGGATTTTGAGATTTTTGAAAGACCTGAACATCAAGGTGGTAAATGGTTTTTGGCGAAACGAATAAAAATTATAGAGTAATGGAAGTTAAAACCAAAAGTAAAATTAGTAAGGAAGAAATAGAATTACTAATTAAAGAAAAATACGGAATTGAAGGTAATGTTGAATTTATCGTCAAAGAAGAACAACATAAAGCTGGTTGGTGTGATGGTGTTCAACATTATGACAGTCGATGGGTTTTTGATGGTGTTGTAATTACTGATTCGAAAAATTTGTGAAATAATGGAATTGGGTAAAGTTATTAATGAGGTGTATTGGAGAAACATGAGTCCTGATGAACAAGAAGATTTTGTCGTGTTGATATTCCAATATTATAGAATACATGGTTTTCCATACTACCCGACTGATATGGAGTCCAGAGAAAAGGATTTCAATAAGTTAATGAAATACGATAGAACTACGGTCTTTGAAAATGATGTTGTGAAGCAAACCATGCATGGTCTGGGACTGGCTTGGTCTTATTTTCCAGAATCGTTTAATGTTAGATGTGGAAATAAAATGACACCATATGAAGCATTTATGGATGATGAAGTTTTTATGAAAGTCATTCGTAAAAGGTTAAAAATGGGAACGTATATCAGTGACTCTGGAATCAGAAAAATGTTAAAGATATACACGGGCGTGCAGGGTGTCTCGAATTTCAGACCAACGGCAGCAGCAGCAATATACGATAGGTTTGCAAAAAATGGTGTGGTTTGGGATATGTCTGGTGGTTGGGGTGGTAGATTGTTAGGTGCAATTGCCAGTGGTGTTAAAGCATATTATGCCACCGAACCAAATAAACATGCATTTGATGGGTTACATGACCTTGCTGATGATTTTGCTGGTGACATGGATTACCAAATATTTAAATGTGGGAGCGAAGCATGGCAACCTGAAAAGAATATGTTTGATTTATGTTTCACTTCTCCACCATATTTTGATTTGGAGAAGTATAGTGATGAACCAACACAGAGTTATAAAATGTTTCCTGATAAAGATGCTTGGATTAGTGGGTTTCTAATGAAGACGTTTGAGAATTGTTATCGTGGGTTGAAAGATGATGGTGTGATGTTAATTAATATTGCCGACATCAAAGGAAATGAATTAGAAGCCGATATGGTTCTTGCAGCCTATGGAGTTGGGTTCAAATTAAGAAAAAAGTTTTATTACGCATTATCGAATGTTAATTTAAGAGATAAAGGAAAGAAATTTAAGTACGAACCAATATATTTATTTACGAAATGAAAATTTTGAAAAGGGTCGATTGGAGTGTGTTAAACACTTATATCGAACAGAGTCTTATAGTTGCGAATAAGCACCCAGAGTATGACCTCTGGATTCTCAACTATTCACCTAAAGCGCAATCAAAGCGTTTCTGGGACGAGTATACTATGTCTTGTCGTGGAATGGTGATTGATGCCAATGGTAAGATTCTGGCTCGTCCTTTCCAGAAGTTTAAGAATTATCAAGAACACGACCCAAAGGAAATAGATTTGACCAGACCATACGTGATTTACGAAAAAATGGATGGTTCACTTATCATTGTGTTCTACTACGAATCACGTATGGAATGGATTGTGGCTTCAAGAGGTTCATTTATTTCTGAACAGTCTATTGAGGCTAAGAAGATGTTGGGATTGAAGTATTCAAAACTCAATACCAAATGTACTTATTTATTTGAAATTCTTTATCCAGAAAACAGAATCGTTGTTGATTACGGTGAGAGAAGAGAATTAGTATTGCTTACAAGAATTGTAACTGAAACTGGTGTTGAAGCATATCACGATGACCTGATTAACAACTATTCAAACATCTTCAGTATTGTCAAAGTATTTGATTTCAAGGATATCAAGAGCATGAAAGACCTTCAGGCACTTGAAGAAGTGGAGAACAAAGAAGGATATGTTTTTCGTGACGGAAATTTTAGATTTAAGTGGAAGTTCAGTGAATACGTGAGATTACATGGTATCTTAACAAACGTTTCTAACTTAACTGTTTGGGAACACATGCGAGATAATTATGAGTTCGATGAATTACTGGACAGAGTTCCTGATGAATTCTATGACTGGTTGAATAGAACAGCGAGTAAACTTCAGTCGGAATTTAATGAAATCGAAAGACTGGCATTACAGGAGTTCGTGAGAATTTATCACGTGAATGAAATCACTGACCGTGCATTATTTGCTGAACGAGCAAAGATGTCAGACCTGCGTTCCATCCTATTTAAGTTGTACGACAGGAGACCATATGCTGATATTATCTGGAAGATGATAAGACCTGTTTTTAGTAAACCATTTAAAGATGGGTATGAATATAGTGTTTAATTAAAAGCGAAGAGAAATCTTCGCTTTTTTTTGTATTTATGGTAAACACTATATTATGAAAAAATGGAAAATATTTAATTGGTTCAAGAAACCCAAAGAAGAAGCACCAGCACTTAACTTTGGTTGGAAACGTGATTTACCTGACCACAGGGACTTCAGATTCAAAGTCAGTGCACCAAAACCAGTACCACCTCTTGTAGATTTAAGACATTTATGTCCACCAGTTTATAATCAAGGTAATATTGGTAGTTGTACTGCAAATGCTTTGGGTGCAGCATTTCAATTCGAACAAATTAAACAGGGGAAAGATAATTTCGTGCCTTCAAGACTTTTTATTTATTATAATGAAAGAGCAATCGAAGGCACAATTAATGAAGATGCTGGCGCAATGATTCGTACAGGTATTAAGACTATGGTTAAAGACGGTGTGTGTCCAGAAACAAAATGGAAATACATTGAAAGCAAGTTCAAACAAAAACCATGTAATTGTGCATACAACGTTGCTTTAGATAATCAGGTTCTGGAATACTTAAGAATAAGTCCACATACGTTGCAAGGTGTTAAAGAATGTCTTGCTGATGGTTATCCCGTTGCATTTGGTTTTATGATTTACGAATCTTTCATGAGTAGTTATGTTGCACGCACTGGAATTGCACCAACACCCAGAGAAAACGATTCACCAATAGGTGGTCATGCAGTAATGGCTGTTGGATATGATGATAGCATGGAATGTCTTATCGTAAGAAACAGTTGGGGAAGTAATTGGGGTGTAAACGGTTATTTCTATCTACCATATTGGTATGTCACAACTCTCAATGCATCAGCCGATTACTGGACAATTAGATTGGTTGAGTAAAAATAATTATAAAAAATTGTAACATTCTCTTGTTTATTTCGTATTTATATTATAGTTTTGTAAACTGAAAATTAAATAATTAAAGAAATGACAACTTTTAGCACATATTATTATGGTAAAAAAACTTATAAGCGTTTGCTTACGAGAATCGGGATAACTATGTCTAAAGGTAGGATATGAAAGTAATGACTTTATGCCACCAAAGAAACCCGATTCGTAAGAGTCGGGTTTTTTGTTTTTGTATAAAATTACATATAGTTGCATAAAAACAAATATTACCTGAACATTTTGGTGAAAAACGTTTATTACCCGTGAAAAACGTTTATTAAACCAGATGTTTTGTGAAAAACAGGTATTACCCGTGAAAAACAGGTATTAGTTCTTTGAAGATTTGAAAGCGAAATGAAAACCAATATAAAAGTTTATTGGAAAACGTGTGAAAGATTTGAGTGTAACGATAGCATGGGCGACCATAAAAAGCGTGAGCAGATGAAAGTTCTGACAGGCACGATGATTGGAAACACATTAGTAAGGTAAATAAGTAGTTGAGGTAAGTAGTGGAGTGAGTAGACATATCGGCTGCATTAGTAGCTCAGTTGGATAGAGCAAGGGAACGCACATGCTATCTTAACCCCTGTGCACGGGTTCGAGTCCCGTCTGATGACCAACAGTCGATATGCGATGACCTCTTAACTCAATTGGTAGAGTACTACCCTTTTAAGGTAGGAGTTCTGGGTTCGAGTCCCAGAGGGGTCACTTTTAGGGTTTTTTACTACTTTTTTAGTCCAATGTCCCGAAAAAAAGTAGAACACGCACCCGTAGCAAAGGGGATATGCCTCTGGCTTTTAACCAGATGACGTAGGTTCGATTCCTACCGGGTGCACAACATCGTATGATGGCGAAAAGGGAAACGCT
>Ga0307376_10006049_pt1 | contig 10783 bp, 13 predicted proteins | sample TR2MG_FD_202536 | JGI IMG/M metagenome (GOLD analysis project Ga0307376, IMG submission 202536) | Soil microbial communities from Risofladan, Vaasa, Finland - TR-2 | ecosystem: Environmental > Terrestrial > Soil > Coastal area > Acid sulfate soil | place: Finland: Risofladan, Vaasa | collected...
AAGCTTCTGCTTCTATGGACTTCATGGGGCCTTTGACTTTCACGTGGATGCTGAATTTTTTATTTTTATCAGCAATATCTTCTCTGTAATTATACTCTTTCAGATGGATTTTTATTAATTCTATGCCTTTTATTTTGTAATGAATTTTTTTAGAATACTCTTCAAATAATTTTTGAAAATCTCTTTTGTCTTTTTCATTAAGAACATTAAATCCTACTGTCTGGTGACTGACCATAAATAATAATTATTAACAGATATATAAAACTAATCATCTAATGAGGACGCCCGGGCCAGGAATCGAACCTGGATATCTTTTCAGAAACGTGGGTTCGAGCCACGCGGACCACCATTGTCCAACTCGGGCATATAATTCTGAAAGAACCTTATTTTATATTTTTAACTAAATAGACAAATTTAATAATCTTAAAATTTAATATTAATTATGCGGAAAAAGAGGAAAATTTTGTATGTATTAGGATTTATACTCGCCTTGTATATGTTTGTTTTTTCCTTGACATTAATTAAAGTTTCTTCTGCATCTTTGGGAGAGGGAATTTTTTCTTTGACTGGTGATAATGTAAGTGAAATAAATGCTTTTGGACTTGGTTGGCTCGCAACATTAATAACTCAATCATCTGGGGCAGCAGCCGCAATACTGATTGCTTTTAGTTTAGTGGGAATTATTGGTCCGATTATTTTACTATACATGATAATTGGAACAAGAATAGGAACTTCGATAACTGCTTTATTTACTGCTTTCTTAGTTCATGCAAAGAGGCGGGATTTTAGGCATGGATTTGAAATAGGATTGGCTAATTTGGTTTATGCTATTCCAATAGCAATTGTAATGTTTCTTCTTGAATTTTTTACAGGATTCTTTCATAAAATAGGAACTTATTTTGTTGTTTTTGATTCTCCATTTAAGTATAATATAGTGGACATGGTTGTTTTGCCAGTAATCAATTTATTTTCTTTTATTCCAAATCATTTGAATCTTGTTTTAGGGATTTTTCTTCTAGTTGGAAGTTTGAAATATATCCCAAAATTTATGATAAATATTTGGGGTGAAAAGCATCTTAAAAGAAAAATAAATGAATTTTTAGATAAAAAATGGAAATCTTTCTTGTTAGGGCTTGGAATTACTGCACTTTTGATGTCTACAAGCATTACAATAACTTTCTTAATTCCTTTAGTTATTACAAGAATTACTAAATTAAAAAACGTGATTCCCTATATGATTGGTGCAAATTTAGGAGGGGTTTCAGAAATTATTTTAGGAGGACTTGTTTTAGGGGGCCGAGCACTTCCAGCGATTTTCACATATGTTTCTTTTTCGTTACTTGGATTGCTTTGGATGTTCAATACCGACTTAATGTTTAAAATCACAAAATTTATATCTAAAAGAACTCTGCGTATCTCAAGAAAAAGGGCCTTAATGTTTATTGTAGCATTTGTTCTGGTTGCTTTGATACTTTCTTTTATCTAATTATCCTTAAATACGAAAACTTTTTGAACATAAGATTGGTGAAAATTAGTAAAGAATGAAAATAAATAACAAAACCGCAAAGAAACTGAAGAAGAATTTCCCTATTTTTAAAAACAATAAGGGATTGATTTATCTGGATAATGCAGCGACATCTCAAAGGCCAAAACAAGTGATAAAGGCTGTGATTGATTTTTATGAAAAAGATAATGCGAATATTGAAAGGGGATTTTATACACTTGCTGAAAAGGCAATGAAAGAGTACAACAATGCAAGAGAAGTAGTTGCTGGTTTCATAAACGCTTTTCCAGAGGAAGTTATCTTTACAAGAAATACTACAGAATCTCTTAATTTATTATCTTACACAATTTCATCTATTATTCCCAAGGGAAAAGATGAGATTGTTTTGACAGAGATGGAGCACCATTCTAATCTGGTTCCTTGGCAGCAGTTTGCAAAGAAAAACAAAATGAAACTGAAGATAATAAAAATTAAAGAAGACTTTACTCTTGATATGGAAGATGCCAAGCAGAAGATTACAAACAAGGCAGCAATTCTTTCTTTTACTCATGTCTCTAATGTGTTGGGCACTATAAATCCTATAGAGGAACTTGTTAGGCTGGGAAAAAGCCATGGCGCGATAACTATAATTGATGCTGCACAGAGTGTTTCAAATATAAAAATTGATGTTAAGAAACTTGGATGTGATTTTTTAGTATTTTCATCTCATAAGATGCTTGGGCCAACAGGAATAGGGGTTCTTTATGGGAAAAGAGAAATTCTTGAGAAGATACCTCCTTTTAACTTTGGGGGAGGAATGATAAAAAAAGTTGAATGGGGAAGTGCAGAATGGGCAGAACTTCCTGAAAAGTTTGAGGCTGGTACGCAGAACATAGCTGAGGCTATTGGATTAAGAGAGGCAATCAAATACTTAGAAGAAATTGGCTTGAAAAATATTGCTGATTGGGAAAGAGAGCTTACGAAATATGCTCTAAAAAAACTGGGTGAAATTCCTGAAATAAAAATTTATAATCCTGGTTCAGACAAAAGCGCAGGAATAATTTCTTTCAATCTTGAAAAGATTCATCCACACGATGTTTCTTCTTTATTAAACGAAAAAAGAATTGCCGTGAGAGCAGGACATGGCTGCGCAATGCCTCTTATGAAAAAACTTGGAATTCCACAAGGAGTTTCAAGAATAAGTTTTTCAATATTCAATACTTTTGAAGAGATAGATAAATTAACAGATGCTTTAAAAAAGATAATGGTTAAACTAGGATAAAATGGAAAAATTAAATTACAATGATGTATATCCTAAACACGTTATTGAATTATATAAAAACCCATCAAACTTTGGGTTGCTCGAAAATCCAAGTTTTGAGGTAACAGAATATGATTCTGCATGTGGAGATGAGATAACTGTTCAACTTCTTGTTAAAGATGGAAAAATAATCAATGCTAAATTTAGCGGAAGTGGGTGTGTTCTTAGCACAGTTGTTGCCTCGCTTCTTACTGAAAAAATAAAAGGAATGAAAATTAAAGATGTAAAAAATCTTGATAAAGATGATATAAAGAAATTATTTGGAGCAAAAATAAATCCTGCAAGAATTAAATGTGCTCTTCTTCCTCTTGAAGCAACAAAAAAAGCACTGAAATGAAAAAGAAAAGCATATACAACGAAAAAGTTTTGGAATTATGGAAAAATCCAAAAAACTTTGGAAAATTATTAAATCCTACTCATAAATGTTCTGAAGCAAATACTATTTGCGGAGATGAAATGTCAATCTACCTAAGAGTTGAAGATGAAATTGTCAGGGATGCGAAATTCTTCAGCACAGGATGTTTGATTTGTATTGTTTTTGCTTCAAAACTTACAGAGAAAATTAAAGGAATGAAAGTTGAAGATATCTATAAGCTAAAAAATAAGGATCTTTTGAAACTTTTAGATATTGATATAACCCCCTTAAAAATGCAGTGCGCGTGCCTTTCTCTAGATGCTGTTCAGAATTGTTTGAAGAGAGGAAAATTAAGGAATTGAACTTCTTTAGATTGATCACTTAAAAATTTAAGTTGTTGGTAAATCATGTCGGCATAAACTTCTTTACTTCTTCCATCACAATTAGGATTATAAAAACTATAATTGAATGAGTTTTCTTTATTTGAACATTTATATTCTTTAAAAAAAGAAAAAACAAACCTGTTTTTAGTTTGTTTATCTAAGGATTCAAGCCTTTCCCTTTGTTTTCCAGGAGAGTTATCAAAACATGTTTCAAAATTATGCGCAAGACTAAGAAATCCTTTATTGATATAAGACTTTTTGTTCATATAATTTACTAACTCTAAAAAATGAATGGGAATATAAGGGTTAATATGTAGATTTCCTTTCTTTAAATCTCCTGCAGCAAAAAAATTTGCTAGAATTTCTTCTGAATTTTCTATACTTAACATTTCCAAAGGAATTTCCAAATTATGCATTCCATAGAAAATATTTTCCAAAGCACCATAACATCCCTTGAGTAGTCCTGTTTTTGTCACACCAAAAGCAACATCGTTGTTTATATTAGGGACTTCTGAGTGAGGTTGAAACAAACCTTCCTGTATGGTTTCTTTTATCATATAATTCCAAAAAAGGGTCTTCTTTTAAACCTTTTGATATTGGATTCTATAGAGATCTTTTGATTAAATAAACCAACTTAAAATAAACAATCCTCCTGCTAAAACAAGAGTTATTGTATAAATATTTTTGTTCCATGCCATAACTTTTGAGCCGTCGAAAGGCAGGACAGGAATCATATTGAATGCGGCAAGAAGAGAATTTATTGTCAATCCAAAACCTAAAAATGCCTTGAAAATTCCCTCGGGATTTAAAATCAAAAGAAAGATTAAAAATAAGAATCCAAGGACAAGATTAGTTACAGGACCTGCGATAGAAATTTTTCCGTTTTTTTCCTTGTTTATGTTTCCCTTAATATAAACAGCTCCTGGTGCAGCTATGATAAAGCCGAAAAAAGAGAGAACTAATGCCATCCAGAGCATCTTATAATATGCACGAAATTCTGCAAACAATCCATAACTTTGGGCAACATATTTATGCATTAATTCGTGTAGTAAGAATCCAATTCCTGCTGTGAAAAAAGCAATTACAAATATGACATAAAAACTCAGACTTAAAATTCCACTTAATCCACCAGACAAAAGAATAGCAAAAGCCAGGGAGATCATAATGCCTGCAAAAAACAAATCTTTTTTTTCTTTGGTGCTGAATTTCATAATTCTATTAATTATTTACAATTTAAAAATTATGAGAAAATCTAAAATTATCCTAGCAATTCGTTTATTACTAGTTTGAAATCTTCTAATTCTGCATCTAGGTCTTGTTGTTGCTCATATGTGTTCCCTACCCTCATATAAGAGCAGCCAAATACAAAAGTTGGAATTGAACCTTTTGGATTGTATTTTTGGTAAAGAGCACCAATCTCTGCAGGAACTTCTGTTTCGATTTCTGATGTTATTAGGTTGTCTCCAGTATCAAGTTCCCAGTGTTGCAAGTTAATCTGGTTTGCAAAATCTTCATTTGCTAATGAATCAAAAGTGTCTTTAATCCAAACACAATGAGGACACCAAGTTGTAGAGAATAATAGAACATAAGGTCTTCCTTGATCGTCTGTACAGATGGAATCACCTGTTGCAGAAAAGCTGGCTAATTTTTCAGTCCCTCCAGTTCCTCCATTTTCTCCTCCGTTAGCAATTGCTTTACCACCAATTCCAAATCCCCCTGTAAATAGAGCGATTACAAACAGAATTGCAAATAAAGCTGTTGTAATTTTCCACAAAAGATCTTTTTTTAAAGTGATTGTGTTTCCTTCCATTTTATATAAATTAAAAAAAGCCTTTATTAATCTTTCTATAGAATAAGCATCAAAAATAAATTAGTTCCGGCACAAAAAATTAAGGAAAACATTCTCCTTCGAACTCTTTTCTTAATTCGTAATGCCGACCATTATACTGAAATTCAAGTCCATACTCTGATTTTTTTATAATTTTAGCATTTTTAGGCAGTTTAAATTTAACCTTTTTTAATTCCCTTGTATTACTAGAAACACTCAACTTAATAATTTTCTTATTGAAGGAACCTTGATAAGCTTCGATTAAATTAAACTCACCTTGAATTGTTTTTTTAGGAAGCTCTTCAAGTCTACGGATAAAATCTGCAGCCTCATTTGCTCTTACATTTGTAATCACTATTTTGGTTAAATTCATAAATTTATTTCTTTTTACTTACTTTTTAAGGATTATTGTGGTGGAAGATTTTACAAGATTCCCTGCTCTAAAATTTCATCCCAGGAAATTTCTCCGAGAGCAACCATGGCTTCCCTCATTGTTAAAATAGGTTTTGGATAATTAGCGAAATCGTCAAGCGCAATCCTTGGGCATGCAAGTTCTATAAAAGCATCTATTTTGTAAAAATTCATTATTTTATCAGGAGTTAATTCATTCATTGTAAGAATTATAACGTTCTTTTCTCTCTCTTTTAATTTTTCTATTAATTTCTCTGGAGAGCCAAATTTTTGTCCGCATTTCATACCAACAATAATTCCTACATTTTTCGCTTCTTTTAATTTTTCAATAGCGACCACCCTTTGTTTTAATATTTTATCTTTTAATCCTTCCATGGTTTTTATATCGTCGTTATAAACATCTATAAGAATAACTGGTTTTTTGACAGCAAGAGATGCACCAGTTGAATGAAACTTGTTTCCTATAATCACAAAACAATCAACCTGCTCTTGAATTTCTTTTAAGCCTTGATAATTACAACCAGTTACTTGTCCTTCATAAGCGTTTGTTCCTCTTTTTTTTGAGAGAAGAATTTTCTTACCTTTTTCTTCATAAAATCTTTTTATATTTTCAATATCATGTCTGTGTTGGATAGAATAAGAGAGTCCTATTTTTTTGTAATCTTTAAGAAATTCTAGAGATCTTTCAAGCAGAGAATTTAAGTCAAGTAAATCCTTAACTTCTATATAAACCACTGGAAAAGATGTTTTTATAAATTCGGCATGTCCGAAATGAACTATTAAATCAGCACCAACAGATTCTGCTTCTTGGACAGCAATATCACAGCCACCCCAACAAGTTTCTCCTGAAAAGACAACTTCAATTCCAAGTTTGTTTATGTCTTGTTTAATTTCTCCTGCATTTTGTTTGATTCCTTCTGCAAGCTGAACTAAGACCTTTTTCGGTTTTCTTTTTTTTAATTCTTCAATTAATTTGTCTTTTTCAAAATCTAGAGTCATATCGGATTATCAGAAAGAGTCTATAAAAGGATTTTGGTTTAAGCTACTCGTGCTTCTAATTCTTTTTTTATGGCAAGGACAGAACTAGCAATCTTTTTTGTTTGTCCAAAAGTAGTTGGAGAATAACCTTTTATCTTTGTATCCACCCTTAAATTTATTTCAGACTCCTTAGAAGAAGGATTAATTATTATTTCAATAGGAACGCCTCCTTTAGGAAGAGCAAGGTATGTTATTATATAAGTAGAAATTTCATCATTTAATCCTACAACTGTAGAGTCTATATATATTTTATGTTCTCTTTCTCCAGCATAAAAAAATTGTCTAACTTTTGAATGAAGATCCCCCATTGTATTTATGCCTTCTTCGTTAAGGGAAGTCAAGAGATTTTTAGCTATCTTTTTTAATTTTTCTTCTGTGATTAATCTTGTTTCAGTCATTTTAAACAAAAAAATAGGAGGATTATCCTTTATAAAGTTTATCAATAGGTAGAAATTTGATTATGTTTGATATATTTGTATGCACTATAAGCAGCTGTACAGCCATCTGCAACTCCTGTGATTAGTTGTTTAAATGGCTTGTCTGTGACATCGCCTGCAGCATAAACTCCAGGCATATTTGTTTCAGAATTCAAATGATTGATTTTTATCTCTCCTGACTCATTTAACTCAACTCCTAATAGCTTGGCAAGTTCTGAAAGAGCTGTGTGTCCTATTGAAACAAAAACTCCGTCGACTTTTAACTCATTTGAATTTTTATATTTATTATCTAGAACAATGCTTTTAACACTGGATTTGCCTTTAATTTCTAAGACCTTTGTGTTGTTGATTATCTCAATTTTTTTATTTTTCTTCACGCGTTCAAGGTTTATGGGCTCTGGACGAATTTGCTCTCCCCGATAAATTATATAGATTTTTTTAGCATATTCTATTAAAAATAAAGAATTTTTTGCAGCAGCATTTGAACCACCAATAACTCCTACGATTTTATTTTTGAATAGTGGTCCGTCACACAAAGCACAATAACTAACTCCTTTATTCTCAAATTCTCTCGAGCCTTTCACAGACTCAGGAAGCTTTCTTATTTTTGTTCCTGTTGCAAATAGAATTGTTTTAGAGCGATATTCTGATTTAGAAGTTTTTATTATGAAATTCTTATCTAATTTTTTTATTTCAGTGACCTGTTCTTCTTTTATCTCAACTAAATCATACGAGCAAGCATGGTCTTTGAGTTTTTTTGCAAGTTCTTGTCCTGAGATTTTTAAAAAACCAGGATAATTTTCAATAAGATGAGTCGTGGATATTGTTCCTCCGATAGGAAGCTCTGTATCATGAGAATGTCCAAGAACAAGAGTCTTGAGATTAAGCCTTGCTGCATATATGGCAGCTGCCAGACCAGCACCTCCTGCACCTATAATTACAAAATCATAACCTGTATTTTTTTTCATTTTCCCTTAGATGGAAAAGAGCAGGATTTTATAAAAGTTTAGAATTCTGGGTAATCTGATTGGATTTTTCCTCTACTTTGTCCTAAACCTATTCCAGATTCTTTGCCAGTAGAAGAAATAATATCATCTATCCTTAAAATCATAATTGAGACATCACTAGCAGAATTTATAGCTTGACTTTTGGTCTTTAAAGGCTCTATAATCCTTGCTTCAAGAGCATTTTCAATTTTATTCGTGAATAAATTAAGACCGGCATTTTTTTCTCCAGAATCATGCCTTGATTTAAGTTCAGTCAGCATGTCGATAGGATCTATTCCTGCATTTTCCGCAAGAGTCACTGGAATAAACTCAAGGGCAGAAGCGAATTCTTCTACAGCTAGCTGCTCTCTCCCACTCAAACCTTGTGAAAATTCACGAAGCCTTTTTGCAAGCTCTATTTCTATTGCTCCTCCTCCAGGAACAATTAATCCTGACTGAAGAGTACATATGACATCTCCTAAACCATCTTTTATTGCCCTTTTTATTTCATCTATAACGTGATCTGATCCACCATGAATAAGAATTGTCAGTGCTTTCGGGTTTTGACATCCTTTGATATAAATAAGGGTGTTTTCTCCCTGTTTCACTTCTTCAACATTGGTAGCATTTCCTAATTCAAAGGGGGTTAATTCATTAAGGTTGCCAACAATTTTTCCCCCGGTGGCTTTTGCGATTTTTTCCATATCACTTCTTGCAACCCTACGGCACGCGCATATTTTTTCCTTGGCAAGAAGATACTGTGCAAAATCATCAATTCCTTTTTGGCAAAAAATCATATTTGTCCCTGACAATTTTACTTTTTCTATCATGGATCTTATCTCTCTTTCTTCTTGTGTTACAAAATCCTGGAGTTGATCTGGAGAGGTAATTGAAATTTTTGTATCAATTTCAGGATTTTTAATTTCAAGGGCAAAATCAATGAGGGCAATTTTAGCATCTCTTATGATTTTTGGCATATCATAAGATACCATCTCCTTATCAAGAACAACTCCTTGTATAAGCTCTGTATCTTTTATTCCGTCCCTTCTTGATTTTTCTATTTTTATATCATTTAAATCAATCTTTCCGTTGTCTTCAACTTGTTTGATAGCTTTAACAATAATTTCTGCAAATTTTTCTCTTGAATCTTCTGCTCCTTTCCCCGTCATTGCTGTCATGGCAATCTGTTTCAGAACTTCTTCATCTTCTGTAGTTATTCTAAGAGCGAGATCCATAAGAATTTCCTGGGCTTTGTCTGCCGCCATACGATATCCTTTTGTAATAACAGTTGGATGTATTTTTTTATCTAGAAGTTTTTCTGCATTTTCAAGAAGTTTTCCAGCAATCATCACTGCTGTTGTTGTTCCGTCTCCGACTTCTTCTTCTTGTGTTCTTGCAATTTCAACCATCATTTTGGCAGCAGGATGCTCTATCTGCATTTCTTCAAGAATTGTAACTCCGTCGTTCGTTATAATTATGTCATTTGTAGGAGAAACGAGCATTTTGTCCATTCCTTTTGGACCAAGAGTTGTTTTAACAATTTCAGCGACCATTTTAGCAGCCATGATGTTGTTTCTCTGCGCGTCTTTTCCGAGAATTCTTTGCACGTCTTCAGGCATAAGGACTATTGGTTTATCTGACATAAACATTATTCCTTTAGGCTTTTATTTAAATATTATTGTAATGGAGAATAATCGCATAAAGTTTATAAGTAAAAGCATATTGATACGAGAATGGAGGATGTATTGGTAGCAGATGTAATGACCCGTGATCCCATAACAGTTGGACCTGATGAAGATCTTTTAAAATGTGCTAAAAAGATGGTCAAAAAAAAGATAGGAAGCCTTCTTATCGTGGATAAAAAAAAGCTTATTGGGTTCATCGATGAAAAAGATATTTTGTGGGCGCTTGTGAAAAAATCAAAAAAAGATCTTTCTCATATTAGAGTGATAGATATTTCTCCTAAAAAAATTATAACAATCAAACCTTTTGCAACAGTTAAAGAAGCAATAAGTAAAATGAAAAAACTGAAGTTTGAGCGACTTCCTGTTATTAATAACAATCAGCTTGTTGGAATAATAACTGCCAAAGATATTCTGAACTTTCATCCAGAACTTTATCCAGAGCTTGAAGAATTTGCAAAAATTCGGGAAGAAGTGAAAAAATTAAAAAGAATCAAAAAAGCAAAAGAAAGAAGTTCTGTTGAAGGGATATGTGAAGAGTGTGGGGAAATTGATTTTCTTTATAGGGTTCATGGAATGCTTGTTTGTGAATCATGTAAGAATTCTATTTGATTGATTTAGTTAAATATTTAAATTAGATTTCTCTTTATAAAATAATGGCGGAAAAAGAAACTGTATTTTCAAGTACTATTAAATATACCGGAATTCTTTCATTTGCAGATTTCTATAGATTTTGTTATGAATGGATTACAGAAGAAATAGATATGGATAGCCTTTCTGAAACAAAATACGAGGAAAAATTGAAAGGTGATGAGAAAGAGATTGTTGTTGAATGGGAGGGAGAGAAAGAATTAACAGA
>Ga0307376_10006050_pt1 | contig 10779 bp, 30 predicted proteins | sample TR2MG_FD_202536 | JGI IMG/M metagenome (GOLD analysis project Ga0307376, IMG submission 202536) | Soil microbial communities from Risofladan, Vaasa, Finland - TR-2 | ecosystem: Environmental > Terrestrial > Soil > Coastal area > Acid sulfate soil | place: Finland: Risofladan, Vaasa | collected...
TTATAATTTCTTTATTTCGTTTTGCTAATATTTCATGTGGCATTTTAAAAGTTCTTTTTTTATTTTTTCGTTGTTTTGGTTTTTTTGTACTCATATTTTATTCCCATCCTATTACTTCAAACCATTGACCCCATATATTTTGAGGAATAGATCCGACCGATGTTATAACAGGGATAAAAATTATTTTTATTATAATTTCAATTTCCATCTATTTTTCTTCCTTTTTAGTTATAATTTATTTTTCTATTTTTTATAACTGTTTTTTCAAATTAAAAGCAATTAATTGATAATCTTCAATTTCACTATTACAAAAATCGAGTAATTGTTTTAATTCCTTACCGCTAAGTTTTGAAAACGCATAAGAAGAATCAAATTTAGAAGTTGATTTTGTTAAACAAATTCCATTTTCTTCTAATGTAAGCCAATCAAACGTTTTCTTTTTTACACCTGTAATATTAAGAATACCATCTTTTGATTCGTCTTCAAAGTCTTTTAATGGGTCTTCTTTTTCATAAGGTGGTTTTTTCGTAAAAAATGGAATGATGGTATTAAAACAACCAAATAATAATAATGGCAAGATTAACCAATTCTTAATAAAGAAAAAGGCAAAGACCATTGTTATTCCGCTGAAAAACATAATTATTTGAAAGCCTACATTTAAATACATTGCTTCTGGATCTCTTGGTTCTGAACACATTTTATTATTCCTCGCTTAATGTTTTTAAAACCGAATACATTGTTTTTCGAGATAAATGTTTTTGATAACGTGATTCCCGTTGTTTTTGTTCGTCTGTTTGTGGTTCTTTCAATGTAGCAGTAAGCATATAGTTATTATCATTACTCATTCCAAGATAACTATGTTTTTTAGGATCAATAGGATAAAAGGCATGGACAAAACTCCAAAATTCTTTTCTCGCTTTTTCTAAATTTAAAGCCAACATTTTTATTGCTTGTTCGTACCCATTTAACTCATTAAAGGTTCGTTTTATTATTTCTTGTTCTGTTCCTGTTAATGTTTTTAATTCAAACATTTCATATTTTTCATTCATCTTTCATTACTCCTTTTTAGTACAAAGATCCGTTTCCGAACATTTAGGATAATTTTTTGTTGTTTTGATACAGTTAAGACATTCTTCTGCTATTTTATTGATCCGATAATCTTCTAATTTATTGTTATTTTCGGCAACCATAGCAAAACGAACAACGATTACTGAAAAATAACTAATACAAACAAATAAAAAATCATTAAATTCTGAAAAATAAAATATTACACATAGAAAAAATGAATTAATTGATACCATTATTAAAGCTAAGTTCATAGGTTTCATTGGTTATTCTCCTTTTATTCTTCTTCAGTAAGAATAATTGGTAAAAATATTAGCGGAATGCCGAAAATAAGAGTAAGCAATGCTACATAGAAACTGAATTGTTGATTTGTTAAATTTAATGAATTTTTAATAAAATTAACGGTGAAAGGAATAACTTCCATAAAAAAATATAGTAAAAACATCATTGCTAAAAGAAAAGAAATTATTACAATAATCCAAAGAATAACTATAATAAAATAAACAATTATAATAAAAATAATATTTTGTAATGTTTCTCTTTTCCTGGTTTGAATAATAAATTCATAGATTAAAGCCGAAATTATTAATAACACCAAAACAAAAACAATTGACACAGCCATTGATTTTAATGTTTCTTTTAAATCTTCAATATTAAGATTTTTTATTATGTTCCAAATTATTAATCCTATAAAAGATATTACTAATAAGACAAATAATGTTATTCCTGTTCCTATTAATCTATCTGGTGTTTGCTTTTTCTGTCTTTCTTTTTTTTCTTCCATTTTTCATTCTTCCTTCTGTTGTTTTTAATAATATTTTATTATTATTAAAACAGCACCAAAAACAATACACCAAAAAAAAAACGTAAAAATAAAATACGGAATCCAAGTAGTAGTTTTATTTTGAATATATAAATCCCGATTTTCTGTTTCTTCAATGGTCATATCATATTGTTCATAACAATAGATTTGTTTATAACCTTCTAATTCATTACATTTATCCCATTTATCCGGTGCTGTTTCTTTTTCTATAATTGATTGAAAACAAAACATTCCTATTAATAATAGTAATATTAAGATCATTAGTCCTATTAATCCTATTTCTTCATTTTCCATGATTTATTCGTCCTTTCTTTTTTCTTTTGATTTTTTAAAATTTCTGAACCAAATAACAAAATAAAAATTACCTAAAGTCCAAATGAGAAAAAATATACTCATTAAAACTAAATATATCATAATAACAAATCTTAAATCTTTCCATAAAGATGCTAAATAGAAATTTAAAAAAATCATTATAAACATGGTTGTATTCCATGCTTCTTGTCGGTCTTTTTTTCGATCATATTGATTATAAGCCATTGTTCATTCTTCCTTCTGTTCTTTTTTGCGTAATCCTTGAATAAGTTCCCATTGTTTTAACGTAATTCTTTTGACTACAGTTTTTCTTCTCGTTTTGATAAACTTTCCTTTTTCGTCGCGTGGTTGATCCGACATTTAAAAATCACTTTCCAAATTACAATATTCCTTTTTTCTTATCGATTTAATAACTAAAAGAATAGAACAAACAATTAGAATTATTGCAATTACAAACAATAATATTTCTATTTGTACAATACTATCAAAATTGTTAATTTTTTTTGTTTTTATTTCTTGAGAATACAATAAAGTATTATTTTGATAAATATTAACAATAAGATTACCATCTATTTCTTTTGGTGTTAATTGAAGATAATTTTTTTCTCCCGCAATAATCGAATTATTCCAAATCGTTTGATTTTCTTTATTCTGGATTTTAACAAGATAATAAACATCTTTCGTTAAATTATGAATTTGTAAAGTAATTAGAAATCCAGCCGAAACTTCTTCGGGACTAATACTGATTGTTTGATTCTCATGTTGATTATTTTGATCGATAATGTTCTGTCTTTTTTCTGCAATCTCATCTTGATGAATATGATAATAAATTGCATTTCTGATAATTATAATCGTTGGTAATACAAAGATTATAAAAAATATTATTCCGCAAATTGTATCTGATTTTGACATTGTTTTCCTTTCCATTTTTCAATTTTATTTATTAAAAAGATTGTTAATATGCCGATTAAGGGACCAAAAAGAATTATTATTATTCCAATCCATAATAAAAGTATTCCAAAATCCATTGTTTATTCTTCCTTTTCTTTTTTACAACACCGTTTTTCCTATTTCATAAGAATTCGTAGTTTTCTTATCGGTTATTGTTTTTCTGCTTAATTATCCATTGTAACATTGGACTTTATAAATGTTCGCCTTAGTAACAACGGACATTTTATTAAAAAAAGTAAAATAAATTATTCGTCCTCTGTAATTCCTAAAACAAGTTCGGTTTGATTAGTCCAAATATCCAAACAACGTTTGTAAACCATTATATGATCACATATTCGTTTTTGAATCTCTTCTTTTGTTAATTCCTTAATATTATCTTCTTCTTGCATTATATCATAAAAATTAACTTTATAGGTTTCAATTTGATCATTTGTAATGGTATATCCTTTTAATTTTATTTCAATCTGTTGACTTAATGACAAACCGGTTTCTTTTTTTATTTTTTCTAGTTCATTTATTAGTGTCTCATCCAATGTTAAACTTATTCTTTTTTTAGTCATGTTTTATTCTTCCTATTTTCATTTTATATATTTTCTTTTTGATAATAAACTAAGATCATTCTATGTATTTATTAAGCTATTGAAAGTCAATTTAGATAGCAGGTTGACAATTCTACTTAGCGGAAATGTCAAGTTTTTATGATCCAAATCATATAAGTTTTTAGTCATCGAAAGTTATTCCTTTTTTCCTGGGTTGACTTTTTAGTCCAAATGTAAACTTAAATATCAGAGAAATTATAATCAAGTGGAATTTCGGTCCTTTCTAAAAAAACACTATGATCATCTTTAATTTGATACCACAATTTTAAATCGGGAAAATATTTCCTTAAAATCTTGATATAACAATACATTGTATGAAAGGCATTTCCTAACCAATCAATTCCAAACATTCCGCTATGATTTCCCGCAGGAAAAGATGATAAATGTTTGAAATGTTCTATATCATCACCATCTTCCCACAAAAAATTATAGCATCGAGTATCTGGAATTTGCTCAAATTCTTCTTTCATTTCTGTTAGAATTTTTGATATTGGGATAGGCTGTTCACAACATGGGCATTCCGAAGCTTCTATTTTGGGCTTTTCCTTACAAAATAAATTTAAATATGTTATATTACTCATTTCTTTTATTCTCCGTGGTTATTTGCAATTTGTTTACTTTTTCCTTATTTAGTCAATTCTTAAGATTATTTTTTTTTGTTTTTCTAAAGATTTTCTTGTTTTTAGATAATATTCTAAACAACAAAATAACCATAATAGCAATGTAACAGTTACAAATATAATCAATCCTTCGAATATTGATTCTGAATTTGAAATATCTGTAATCAGTATTAAATATGTTGCTAATACTAAAATTGTAAGTTCAAAAGCCAATTCGGTATTTTTCTCTTCATTCATTTTCTTTACCATTTCCTTAATTTGTCAATAAAATTTATTTTCTCCCATATTTTTTAAAGAGTTTCTCAGAAATGATCCAAGCACAATTATAACAACAAAATTTATACTTTTTCTTAGTAATACCGTCTTTTTGTTTGAATCGTGCTTTGTTTGTACAATTATCGCATTGTTTTCTGTTATTCCACCATTTTTTAATATATTTTATGATCATAGTTATTTTCTCCTTTTAAATCATGTAATATTTCTTCGATGATATTTCTTTTAAAAAAATTATTGATTTTTTGAGTGTTTTTTGAATTAATCATATAATTAGGCATAGTTTCCATATACCAATTAAAAAATTCGATTCTTTCTTTTTTATTTTTACAACTTCCGGAACCATCTCTTGCCCATGTCCAAGACATAGAATCATAGGAATCTATATATTTATAGACACTCGATAGATGCTGCCTTCTTAATCCAAATAAATGAATACTTGCTTTTGGAAATATGGAACGTGCAATTTTACAAGTTTCTGCAATTGCGGTTCGATTACTTGCTTTGCAAACAGTTCCAATGCCGATTTTTTTTGGCATTGAATAGTTTTCTAAAAACCAATAAGCATATTCTCTAAAGCTATTAGGGTCATGATAATAACCTTGAATTACAGGTAAATGAGATAATTCAGAAGGATTATATAGTTTTTTCATTAATTCCTTAGAATATTCAATATTATCGATTTTTGATTCTGTTCCAAATTCTTTTTGCATATGTGGACAATCAGGAACAACTTTCCAACCGTTTTTTAATTCTAATAATTCCCATTTTTCTAATTTTTCTTTGCTATGCTGAAAAGGTTCTTTTACTAAATCCATTATTCCACAATCAACAATTTCATGTTTAGCATATTCTAAAGGTTTTTGTTTAATATTTCGAAGAATAAATGGATATTCTCTCGGAGCGTAAGAATAAAAAAGTATTTTTTTAGTCATGATTATCCTCTGCCAATTCTTTGCATTTTTCACAACGACAAAAACCAAGTTTTTTTCTATTAGGACAAACAACAAAACAATTAAAACATGGAATAGGACCGAATTTACAATTATTGCACCGTTTATTCATTACAAATTCCCTAATAATTTTTGTCTTACTTGTTCAATTCTTGCAATTTTAATATTATCTTCCAAGGATGAATTAATAAACATTTTATAATGTTCTAAAGCTTCATAGAGTAATTCTAATTCGCTTTCATTTAGTTTATTAGGCATAAGCTTAATAATTCGATCTAATCGATCAACAACATCATCTAATGATGAATTTTCATAACCGTCTAATCTTTCATTATTCATTTTACCATTTCCTTAAATTGTCAATCCAATTCATTTTCTAATTGAGAAATAGCTTCAGAAAGTGGATATTCCTCCAAATCCTCTTTTAATAATATTTCTAAAGCAAATTCTAATTGTTTAATATCCGCTTCTTTTCGATAGACCATATTATTCAAAATATAGCGTTTGAATCCCTGTTGAATTTCTCCACTAACATTTTCTATGATATCTTTAATTGCAGAATCGATTGCTTTTGAATCCGCTAAACAATTGTCTTTTAAGTGACATAAATGATCACTTATATGGTTAGTGAGAAAATTAATACCTTTTTGTCTTTCTTCTGTTGTCATTACCATTCTTTACCATTTCCTTAAATTGTCAATTTTCCTTAAACCATCGTTTATAACAAAAATAACATCTTATTCGATGAGATAAGATGGATTCAGGTCTTTCATTTGGTTTTAAATAATATTCATCAACAATTTGTTTACCACAACAAACACAATATTTCCCACACTCACATTGAGGAGCATTTTTGAGTTGTTTTTGTGTTTCTTCTGCTCTTATTAGATCATTTTCTTCCATTGTTGTCATCTTCATTCGTTTGTCAATTTTTCTTTCATCATTAAGCATTGATGAATTCCGCTTGTGTAATCCGATGTAAGATTCACTGCTTTCCATCCTAATTGTCCCCATTCGTTGATTTCCGCTTCCAAATGATTTATTCTTGGTTTCCATATTATTTTGTATTCGTATTTCATCGTTTACAACTTCCTTGAAATGTCAAGTTCTTTAAACTGCTCTTTATAGGCTTCTACGAATAAATATAGACTTATCCAAATTGGTTTTCCTTCATTCTTCCAAGAACGTCTGTAGTAATTAAAATCATCTGTATAATAGTGAGATTCTGGAACTCCTTCGAATATTTCCTCAAGTAAGTGAGGGAGAGATTGTGAAACGTCACGTTGGTCTAAGTCTGTCCTTTTAACACATTCAATCATATCTTCCTTAGATTTGATGTTTAAATCTTCAATTTCATCCTCAGTAAGTGAATCTATTTCATAATCCCAGAGCTCTTCAATTCTTTCGATTATAGATTGCTTAGTCATCTTTTCATCATAAGGAGTTTCTCTAGAAGAAAGTTTTTCGAAGAAATAGTCAAAACTATTAATTGAACCAATTAAGAAACCAAACATTGGTTCGGCTCTGGCAAATATCCAATCATACATATCCCCATAGATAAATAATCTACTTCCTCGACATAAAATATTGACAGAATATATAATACTGTTAGGTCTTCCCCAACGATATTCTTTCTTTGGTTCAATTTCTGTAATAACGTGATCTTTAAAAGTATTTCTCCAGTGCTCTTCAGTTTGTTCATCATATACACTGCTGATAACTGTTTTTTTCTTTATTTCATTAACGGCTTGCATTTTGGGTTTCTCCATATTTTTGTTTACATGTTGTTTGAAATGTCAATTATCCCATTCTGTTTGTTCATCATGATTCCAAGTTAAGGGTTGTTCTAAAATTTTTTTGGCTTCTTCATTTGATATTTTTATTAAACCTTGTTTAGTTGAATCAAAACCACTAAAACATGGTAATTTTAATTCTAATGCCAATTCTAATAATAACCGTTCATTATATTCAATATCGCGTAAATATACTTTACCACGACTTAAACGATACATCAAACTAGTACATAATGCAGAATAAATTGCTTCTTTTCGTATTTTGTTAAGTTTCATTTTCCTTTTTTCTCCTGGTTGTCAATATTCGAGAAATGTCAATTAGTTTTCTTTTTCTATTTTTTCAAAATGATAGACAAAAGCTTTGAGATACCAAAACAATTCTTCGCGGTTACGTTTTTCATTGGTAAACTCAATATAACTTTCCGGGGTAAGATTAAATGGAGTATCATGGGTAAAATAAAAAGGTAATTCTTCCCATTTTTCGACCAAATATTTATGAACTTTCCATTCATCGGAAAAATCAGCATTATCAATTTTCACTAGCCATTTGCTTTGTATTTCTTTAGTAAAACCATCATCAATTTTAATACTTTCAAGTTTTCTGAACAAATTCTGTTTTGTTAATTTTTGATCATATTTTCTGATTAATTCATCGGTAGTAATTTTTTGGGATAGATGAGAATGATGACTTGTTGTTTTCAAAAATTTATACGAATCTTTATAATAATGCAATACAATCGCATGGAAATTTGGACCCGAAATAACTAAATAATCTTCGGTGAAAAATAAATCTAAAGAATAAGAAAAAAACTTGGAAACCTTAGGTTTAAATCGATAAAAATTATCGGACAATTTAATGATTTCATAAATCATAGTTTCCTTAAAAATCCGTTCGGCCATTGGTTCAGTTGAATATTCAATCGCCTTATTGATAGGATCCGACTCTTTTATCTTTCTTTCTTTATCTTTTAAAAATGGTGGATATTCTTCTTCATTCCCTTCCAATGTTGCTACTATTATAGACCAATCGTTTTCACTAATGGCATAAATTGGAGTTCCCGGCATAATAAAATATTCGAATTTGATTTTTTCTTTTTGAACAACTTCTAAATACCAAGGATCGACTGTAATTTGATAAGATTCGGATTTTAGAACATAAGTTTCTTCAATTTTTTCTATTGATAAAATTTTTTCAAATTCCATTTCTTGTTCTACTTCTATTTGTCTCATCGATTTTGTTAATTTGTCCGTTTTTAAAACTGCTATTGGTGTATATTCTTCAACAAAACCTTTCCTTTTAGGATGCCAATTAATACTGACAACTTCTTCGCCTTTTTTATCTTGCAATATTGCAACATTTTCTTCTTTTATAATCATAGTTTTTTCTTCCTTTCTTTTTCTAAATTGCTAATTTTTTACTTTTGAGTTGAGTTGATACGGGAACCGGATCAAATATTCGTTCGGGTTCTCCATTTTCGACTGCAATGGGAATTTCGAGTAATTCATCATTCAAGAGTGATAATCCATAATCACTACATCCTATTCCACTACATAAGCTTGCTACTCTAACAGGGTCAATCATAGTCTTTTTCACTTCTCATTTTTCTTTGGTCCTGGACTATTCACTTTTTGGTTAAATTGTCAATTTTAAGTCTTGTTTCTACTGAGCTCTCGGTAAAAAAGACTTTAACCATATCTTCGATATTTTTGTGATTCAATTCAATATGATTAACCAAATTAGTAATATCTATTGATTCACTACATACATTACAAAACATTGAATCGATTTCGTTTCCATTCTTAGGTTTAGGGACCAATTTTCTAGCTTCAACCTTACGCTTTTGACACAATGGACATAATGGATTTAAATCCAAGCAAATACAGCATTCTTTTTGAGTAAAATTTAAAACGTTCTTACATTCATAGGTTTGACATTCAATAGTTTCGCAACACGGCATTTTCTTTCACTTTCCTTAGTTTTTTCATATTTTGGTGCTTTTCTGGTTAAATTGTCAACTAAAATCTTTTATTACATTGAGAACAAATAATTTCATTACCAATGATTGTAATATTTAAAATGGCGTTATTATTACCGCATTCTGGACATTTAGCTTTTAGAATTGTATCACCACTATCAAATAATTTTGTGATATCTGCAAATTGGCATATAACTTCGATTAATTCACAAAAAACACCACTATGATCAGCACCACATTTTTCTTTACAATCTGATAAATGTGGTTTAATTTTTTCGCATATTTGTTCATGTATTCTAAAATGATCGATTTTTTCCTTTTTTTCATTCATTGTTTACTACTTCCTTAAATTGTCAATTATCTGCGGGATACAAAAACAAAAAATATTCATTACCTTCTTTTCGAATTGCATAGGATCCGAAATCAAATTTATCATCTTCACGTAATGAATCGGGTAAATGATTAATTCTCCAATAACATCGATCTTTTTTTTGGTTTTCATATTCCGAAATTTTAATTTTTAATTCTTTATTCATTAATTAATCCTCAATAATGAAATTAAAATACTATTATATAAAGGGAATCAATTGACGTTTCCATGATTTTGTAGTCGAAACAATAAAACTTCTGAGCAAAAATCTTGGTCCTCATTTGGATAGACACATTCTTTCTTACATTTTTCTTTGAATTCACATTTTTGATTTTTCATTCATTTTTCCTCGGTTTACTTTTTGTTTGAAATGTCAATTATTTAATTTGATTTTACTTGTCTTTCGCTTGTTTTTGTTGGTCAACTAAAAAATTATAATATTTCACATATTCGGAATCATTGGAGTATTGATGAAGATTTTTCTTTAATTCGTTAATCATATTCTGAATATCAATTTCAGAATAGTTAATTTCTAACTTGTAATATTGTTTTGGCATAGTTTTTTCTTCCTTTCTTTTTCTAAATTGCTAATTTTTTACTTTTGAGTTGAGTTGATACGGGAACCGGATCAAATATTCGTTCGGGTTCGGGTTTATTAACCAAAATAGGATTAATTTTAAGATTTGTTTTGTTTGAAACTATAATCTTACTTTTCTTCGGAATATCATCTAGTGAAAAATAATAACATCTACCCGATTTATTCCAATTCTCCACAAGATCACACATAACAGAAGATCCGCATTTAGGACATTTCCATAAATCTCCATGAACATATTCGTTACCCATAGGGGCAAAGCAACCCATTTTTTCCAGTTGTAGTTCAATAATACATGAACCACATATCTTTGTATTTATACTAACCATTTTTTCACTTTCTTCTTTCAGTTGTCAAATTTCGAGAAAGGTCAACTTTCTAATTAGAAACGACCTCTCCCTTCTCAATTTTTAATAATTCATCGTAGGAATATTTTTTACATCCCCATA
>Ga0307376_10006052_pt1 | contig 10778 bp, 8 predicted proteins | sample TR2MG_FD_202536 | JGI IMG/M metagenome (GOLD analysis project Ga0307376, IMG submission 202536) | Soil microbial communities from Risofladan, Vaasa, Finland - TR-2 | ecosystem: Environmental > Terrestrial > Soil > Coastal area > Acid sulfate soil | place: Finland: Risofladan, Vaasa | collected...
GAAGACGACCGGGGGCACCGCCTCCGGGCCGGTTTCCTTCATGAAAGTCTTCAACGCGGCCACCGAGGCCGTGAAGCAGGGGGGGACGCGCCGCGGCGCCAACATGGCGATTCTGCGGGTGGACCATCCCGACATCACGGAGTTCATCACGGCCAAGCAGGACACCTCGGTGCTGACGAACTTCAACATCTCGGTCGGCCTCACCGAGGAATTCATGCGGGCGGTGCAGGGCGACGGGGAATACGACCTGGTGAACCCGCGCAACGGCAAGGTTGTCGAGAGACTGCCGGCGCGGGAGGTCTTCGACCTGATCGTCAGGGGCGGATGGGCCACCGGGGAACCGGGGATCGTATTCCTCGACCGGCTGAACGCCGATAACCCGACCCCGGAGCTGGGCGAGATCGAATCGACGAATCCCTGCGGCGAGCAGCCGCTGCTGCCCTACGAAGCCTGCAATCTGGGCTCGATCAATCTGGCGGGCTTCGTGCTCCCGGGCCCGCATCCGGCGATAGACTTCGAACGCCTGGGCGAGACGGTCAGGACCGCGGTGCGGTTTCTCGACAACGTCATCGACGTCAACGAGTATCCTCTCCCGCGCATTCGAGAGATGGCGCGGGCGAACCGCAAGATCGGCCTCGGGGTGATGGGCTTCGCCGATATTCTGATTCAACTGGGGCTGCCGTACGATTCCGAACAGGGACTGGCTACCGCCGGCAAGGTAATGCGCTTCCTGCATGAGAAGGCGAGAGACGCTTCTGTGGAGATCGCACGTCAGCGGGGCGTCTTCCCGAACTTCGAGAAGAGCCGGTACGTCGACGGCGGGCCGCGTCTGCGGAACGCCACCGTGACAACCATCGCCCCCACCGGGACGCTTTCCATCATCGCCGGTTGCTCCTCCGGCGTCGAGCCCCTCTTCGCGGTGGTCTTCACCCGCCGGATCCTGGACGGGGCCGAGCTGCTCGAAGTCCATCCACTGTTCAGGGGGATGGCGGAGGAGAGGGGGTTCTACTCTGATGAGTTGATGGCCGACATCGGCCATCACAAGTCACTGGGCGATGTCGACGGTGTCCCGGAGGACGTGCGCACGCTCTTCCGGACGGCCTATGACCTCGCCCCCGAGTGCCACATCCGCATGCAGGCTGAATTCCAGAGACACACGGACAACGCGGTCTCCAAGACGGTCAACTTCCGCCGGGAAGCGAGCGAGGACGACATCCGGAGAGTCTACCTGCTCGCCTACGAGCTGGGCTGCAAAGGGGTCACCGTCTACCGGGATGGATCGCGGGAGTCACAGGTGCTCACCACGGGCGGCCAGACCCCCGCCAAGGTGGAGCCGGCCGCCCCGATTACCGCCGGGGCCGCCTCTATCTTGCCGCGCCCGCGCCCGGACCTTACGCGCGGCAACACGGAGAAGCGCAAGACCGGCTGCGGAAATCTGTACATTACCATCAACGAAGATGAAGAGGGTCTGTGCGAGGTCTTCACGACCATCGGGAAGTCCGGGGGCTGCACCGCCTCCCAGTCCGAGGCCACCAGCCGTATGATCTCACTGGCGCTGCGCTCTGGGGTCGACCCGCACTCCGTCGTCGAGCAGCTCAAGGGCATCCGGTGCCCGATGCCCTCGTGGGACAGCGGCGCGGTGACCCTCTCCTGCGCCGACGCCATCGGGAAAGCGATAGAGGGGTACTTGTCGCGGCATGGTGGGAACGGAGATCCCCGCCCCGGCGCCGCCGCGGTCGCGGCCCGACCCCAGTCGCTGCCGGTTGGCAATGATGTGGCGGAGGCTGGGTATAATCCAGGGTGCCCGGAGTGCGGCACCATGCTCGAGCTTTCCGAGGGCTGTGTGGTCTGCCGCGCCTGCGGGTATTCGCGCTGCACCTGATGGGCTTCGCCATACGAAGTGATGGCGGCACCCGACCGGAAGCGGTGTGAGGGGCGCACGAGCCATCGGAATGTTACTCCGATGTACGAACATCCATAGTTGAGCCTCAAGAGAGGAAAGTAGTTCACGTGGACGACACATCAGCCTGGGAATGTGTTTTGGACTTTATGCGCCTGCCGGAGCGGCCCCGCGTCCAGGAGGTCGTGTTCAGCGCCGACCTGACGGTGCCTCGGGCGCTCGCGCAGGTACGGCCGGGAGCCTACTACACGGCGCTGGTGATGCGCGCCGCGGACGATTCTGCAAGGGCGCAGGAGCTGGCCGGGATGCCCCTGGAGCTGGGTCCAGAGGGGGGGCCGGAGTCATTCGATCTGATCGCACTACACCATGCCGTCGGCGAACTTATCGAGTCGGCGGTGGCCGAGGCGGAGGGGATCGGTGGGTTCACCCCCGACCCCGAGCAGGTGAGAGGCCAGGTCGTCCGGGCGCTCCGGGCCTACCACCGCTCAGGAGAACTCGAGGATGCCGCACGGCCGCGCTTTCTTCGGGCTCTTACAGGCCTCAGCCGTACGCTTTCGCGTGCCGGGCGAATAGTCATGTCCCACCATGTCCTCGAGTCGGATCTCATGCTGGGGCATCCGCTGGACGCCTATACGGACTACCTGACGATGGCGCGGCGATGGGTGTCGGAGGCAGGTTTGCCGTTCCAGGAAGTGTCTGCCGACGGTCTGCCACGGCAGTGGTGGCTTTGCCTGGCACTGGCTGGAGCGACAGACAACGCCAATCCCGTGTCGTAGATTGTGCACACTTGCCCGCTTGCGTAGCTTGACTCTCTCGCATTGATAGAATACTCTGTCTTTGCAGCGGCCGGGATAGCCCGCCAAGTGTCGTAAGGCGAGGCCATGAGTGCCTCCTCGATGGTTGTCGAGGGGGCTCTTTCTTTTGCCCGGCAAGGCGCCACGGAAGCGCCGTCCAACGCCCGGTTGGTAGCAACGATCCTGCCGCACTCACCTCCCATGGCACCAGGCACACGCAGATAATGGCAGCCAAGTTCCGTGCAGCTAACGCAGTCCATACCAGCAGCACGCGGCAGCGGTCGTAAGGCTCTCACGGTTGCCTCCGCCGTGAGAGCCCATATTGCAGCGCGCGTCCCGCCGTGCCGGCGCGGCGCGCGCAGAGATAGGGGGCCGAGCAGGCTCCCGGCGTGCTCGGCCTCGCAGTCCGACTAACGCACCTCCTCGCGAAGTCCACTGGGGTTTGGGGGGGGCCGAGACACATTCGGCGGCCGTTCTGCTTGTTGGTGCCGAGCCCTGACAGCGGCGGACCAGGGGCCGCAGGTGTCGGCACGATGGACAGCTCCGGAGGAGCTTCCGGCAGGTAGGACAGACGGTACGCAGCGGATGTGACTCGGCAATGCGAACAGGGCGACCCGTGCCTCCAGGTCGCCCTGTTTCGCTTTGTTGGGGTGCGCGGGGAGGCGCGAGGAGTGGAGCCGGCCGCGGTTTCAGGCGCCGGGGACGACCTGAACGCTGACCTTCCGGCGGCGGGGGCCGTCGAACTCGCAGAAGAAGATGCCCTGCCAGGTGCCCAGCACGAGGCGTTTAGCTGACACGGGCAGAGTGACGGACGGCCCCACCAGGGCGGCCTTGATGTGAGCATCGGAGTTTCCCTCGGCGTGTGCGTAGGGCCCGGTTGGAGGCGCCAGGCGCGCCAGTGCCGCCATCACATCCTGGATGACATCGGGGTCGGCGTGCTCGTTGACCGTGATGCCCGCGGTGGTGTGCGCACTGCAGATGACGGCCATCCCCTCCGTGACGCCCGACTCGGACACGGCCGCCTGGACTTTACTCGTGATATCGACCGGCTCGCTGCGCGCATGTGTCGAGATTTCGATGGTCTGCATGACTTGCCTCGATCTGATTGAGTGGTGTTCAGGGCTTCGTTTGCCGGGCCCGTGCGAGTTCCTTCCGCTTCTCCAGGTAGTCGAGCACGGCCAGGACGGCGGTGCCGTGGCTCCAGGTGAGGGGCGATACGGAGAGCGGCGCGTTGGTGTAGGGATGCACCTGTTCCGCCAGCACGCCGGATGCCGACTCGAAAGGGGAATCCGTTCGAGTGGTTCTCGGAACCCACGTGAGGGTAGTAGATATCCCTGATCTGATAGTTGCGGTCGAAGGTCAACAGCAGAGAGCCGTTCCCCAGGGGCAAATCTCGCGGCATCAGCAGTCTCCTTCAGCCGTTCGAGCCAGCGCAGCCCAGCTCTTCCACGGCGGCGCGCAGGATCTCGGCGGCGCTCCATGCCTGCGCGATGCACCCGCCCGGGCGGTGCGGCGAGTCGCCGTCGAAGACCTCGGAAATGTGACCGAGTCCCGCCTCCTGGAGGTGGGAGAAGAGCGGCGCAAGCCAGGCCCTCGACTGTCGCCGCGCGGCCTCGGAGTTGCCGTTGACTTTCAGGTATGCGGTGACGAAATGCCCCATCAGCCACGGCCAGACCGTTCCCTGGTGGTAGGCCCCGTCCCGGGCGAGTTGGTCGCCCTGATAGCGCCCCCGATAGCGGGGATCGTGGGGCGAGAGGGTGCGCAGGCCGTAGGGGGTGAGCAGGTCGCGCTCCACCGCGGCGACGACCTGCCGGGCTTGCTGTGAGTCCAGGACGGGGTAGGGGAGGCTCACCGCGAAGACCTGATTGGGCCGGAGGGAGGCGTCCTCGGCCGACTCGCCATCGACGACGTCGTTGAGGTGCCCCAGCTCCTCATTCCAGAACCGCGCTCGAATCTGCGCGGCAACCTCGTCGGCGCGCGGACCCGCGTGGGAGACGTCGAGGTCCTCCAGGAAGCGAAGGGCGTGATGCCAGAGCGCGTTCACCTCGACCGGCTTTCCGTGTCGCGGGGTCACCACCCAGTCGCCCACCTTGGCGTCCATCCAGGTGAGCTGAGTGTCCTTTTCTCCCGCGCGAAGCAGCCCGTCGTCGGCCATGACCACGCCGTAGCGGGTGCCCTGCACATGCCAGTCGACGATCTCCTGGAAGGTCTTCAGCAGCTCGTCCACGATGAAGGTCCGATCTTTCGTATACTCGAGGTACTTGTAGGCGGCCCAGAACATCCAGAGCGTCGCGTCTACGGTGTTGTAGTCCGGCTCCTCGTCGGCGTCGGGGATGCGGTTGGGGATCATTCCCCGGCTGCACTGCTGGGTGTAGGCGCGGAGCACGCGGCGGGCCAGCTCGTAGCGCCCGGTGACGAGCGCCAGTCCGGGCAGCGCGATCATGGCGTCTCGTCCCCATTCCTCGAACCAGTGGTAGCCCGCCAGGATGCCGCTCGGTCCGCTGTCCCCCGACCCGGCGCGGGACACCGCGAACGCGCTCGCCGCGGCGACGAGTCCGCGCGCTTCCTCGGGGGCGGCCTCCCAGCCGGACACGAAGGAGGCGCGGCGCTCCACCTCACTCTTGAGCATGGCCGCCGGGTCGAGGCCCTCGGGGTCTTCGAGGGAGGCGATGAAGTAGCGGGTCTGCCCCTGCTCGAACTCGCAGGTGAAGAAGCCGGGGCTGTACTGATCCTCCCGGGAATCCAGACCGCGCCGCTGCTCCTCTGCGTACTGGAAGTTGCGGTACCAGTATCCCCACGGCTCGAAATACGCTCCCCGGAGCTGCAAATGTAGGCGCGGCACGCCGGTGTAGGGGCGCAGCGCAGCGACATCGCGGCCCCCCGAGATGTCGGTTCGCGTGTCGAACTTAGGGTTCTCCCGCATCAGGTGGTGGTGGTCGCGGCAGTTGCAGATGGGTCGCGCGATGAGACCGACCGTGCCCGTGCCCTCCAGCAGCCGATAGCGGACGATGACGGCGTTGTGGCCCCGGCACATGGCGACCGTCTTCTCCAGGCGCACGGGGCTGCCGTCGCCGACCTCATACACGAACGTCGGGAATGGGTCCAGGCGGAACTGCGCGAGGTGCCGGTATCCGCGCGGATAAATGACGCCGGGATACTGGTTGCAGGAGAGATCGTATTCAGTGTTCCCGACGGCGAGCGTCTCCTCGAGCTTGGAGAGCAGGAGGGTGCGCCGCGTCGGCGGCTTCAGCGCGGCGATCAGCAGCCCGTGATAGCGGCGCGTGTTGGCCCCGATCACCGTCGAGGAGGCATACCCGCCGAGCCCGTTGGTCTCGAGCCATTCCCGGCCGACCCCACGGTCGTAATCCCGACAGATATCCGGCCCGAAGGCGATCACTTCGGATCTCCTGAGCGGCAACTGCTGCGGCCCTACGCCGGCCGCCGCCCGTCCTGTTATGCCGCGTCGACCGTTTATCCTTTGCCTGCCGCCGATGGACGCGTCTGTTCGCCGCACACGCGGGCGAAGCTCACCTGCGGATGCGCAGTCCGCCGTCCCGAACGAGGGCCTCGACCTCGGCGAGGGTGCCCCAGTGGAAGTCGCCCGGCACGGAGTGCTTGAGCGCCGAGAAGGCCGTGCCGTAGGCGACCGCCTTCGCCGGGTCGCCCTGCAGGTAGCCCCAAAGGAAGCCCGCGGCGAAGGAGTCTCCGGCGCCAAGGCGGTCCACCACTTCCACCTCGTAGACGGGGGCCTCGTAAACCTCTCCGCCCACCAGCGCGAACGTAGACCAGCGATTGCGCAGAACACTCGGGGTCTCTCGCAGCGTGATCGCCACCGCCTCGAGAGAGAATTCCTGCTGGAGCCGCCGCGCCACCTCCCGGTAGTCAGGGGCTTCGATGCCGAAGACGCGCTTGGTATCCTCCTCCGTCGTGATGAGGATGTCCGTGCTCTCCATCAGCGCGGTCATCACGCGCCTGGCCTCCTCCTGAGACCACAGCTTCGCGCGGTAGTTGACATCGACGCTCACCTTCGTCCCCGCGTCCGCGGCCGCCTTGGCGGCGGCCAGAGTCGCCTCCGCGCAGGAGGGGCTGAGCGCCGGGGTGATGCCGGAGACGTGAAAAACGCGCGCCTGGGAGAGAATCGCCGGCCAGTCGAAATCGTCGGGACGCATGCGACTGATCGCGGAGTCGGCGCGGTCGTAGAGCACGGAGGATGGGCGGGGCTGCGCCCCGAACTCGACGAAGTACACGCCCACCCGCTCGCCGGTCGTCCACGCGACGTGCGAGACGTCCACTCCGTGCTCTCTCGCCTTGTTCGCCACAAGACGTCCCAGGGGATTGTCGGGGAGCTTCGAGATCCATGCGGTGCGAAGGCCCAAACGAGCGCCGCCGACCGCGACACTCAGCTCCGCGCCACCCACCCGCAAGTCCAACGAGGTCGCCTGCTCCAGGCGCTGGTGAGAGGGGGGTGAGAGGCGGATCATCGTCTCGCCCAGGCTGATGATATCGAACGCGCGATCCATCGATGAAAACCTCCTTAGAAACGCTGAGCGCGGCCTACGAAGCGGGCCGCGCTCAGCAATTTGCTGCTATGCGAGGGGCCGCCTCAGTCCACCAGTCCGTAGCGCTTGATGTCCGTGTCGGCCATCCCCTGAATCTTGGCTATCTGCGCCTTCCCTTCCTCGCTGCGAAAGAGGTGGCGGAAGCGGCGCTGGGTCTTCAGATAGTCTTCCACCGGCACCTGCTTGATCTTTCGGACCCTAGTGACCTCCCCATCTTCCCACTCGACGAGAGGGTAGAGGCCGGAGTCGACGGCGAGCTTGCCGATCTCGATCGTCAGCTTCTCATCGTACCCCCAGCCGGGCGGGCAGGGGACGTGAACCTGGAGGTACTTGGCGCCGCGGATGTTGATCGCCTTCTTCACCTTTCGCCGCAGGTCGGCGAAGTAAGACATGGAGGCGGTGGCCACGTAGGGGATGCCGTGTGCGGCGGCGATCGCCGGCAGGTTCTTCTTGGGTCGATCTTCCCCGAACGACTGACGCCCGGCCGGGCTGGTCGTGGTCGAGGCCGCGTATGGCGTGGATCCGGACCGCTGCACGCCGGTGTTCATGTAGGCCTCGTTGTCCATGCAGACGTACAGGATGTCGTGGCCGCGCTCGAACATTCCCGAGAGCGCGCCGAAGCCGATGTCGAGGGTGGCGCCGTCGCCGCCGAAGGCCAATACCCGAACCTTGTCCAGCTTCCCCTGCTTCTTCAGCGCGGCCTCGACGCCCGAGGCGACGGAGGGCACGTTCTCGAAGAGGGAGTGGATCCAGGGGACGCTCCAGGCGGATTCCGGATGGGGCGTGCTGAAGACCTCCAGACAGCCGGTGGCATTGATGACCACACAGTCCGGGGCGGCGATCTCCATTACGAGGCGCACCGCGGAGGCCTGCCCACATCCGGCGCAGGCCCGGTGGCCGGGCATGAATCCGCGCGAAATGTCGTAGGTGAATTCGGGAGCGCTCATCTCAGCTTGCCTCCAACAGCTCGGTGCGCAGCCCGGCGAAGAACTCGCTCTCGCCCGACTCTGCGCGCTGCTTGATCTCGTCGATTGTTTCTATCGTAACGTCGCGGCCGCCGAGGCCGGCGATCGCGCACGTGACCGGCGGCGTCTTCGCCTGCCCGTACAGCGCGGCCTGCACCTCGGGCGTCACGATCCCGTGCCCCCCGACGGCGACGGCCTTCTCCAGGACAACCACGCGCTTCGCCTTCGACAGCGCTTCCCGCACCTCTTCGACCGGGAAGGGCCGGAAGCAGCGCAGCTTGAGCAGTCCGACCTTCTCGCCCTTCTCTCGCTGCGCGTCCACCCAGTCCTTGAGCGTCCCCACCACGCTCCCCATCGCCACGAAGACCAGGTCCGCGTCCTCGGCCCGGTAGCTCTCGATGACGTCTCCGAACCAGCGTCCGAAAGCGGCCTGGAAGTCCCTGGCCACCTCCTTCACGACCTCTTTGGAGGCGAGCGCGTCGCGCTGGATCTCGTAGCGCACTTCCTGGTACATCTCGGGGCCGGCATAGGCGCCGAGCGTATATGGGTCGCTGGGGTCGAGGCGATAGAGGGGGTCGTATGGGGGCAGGAATGCGTCCACCTCTTCCGGCGAGGGGACGTCAACCGTCTCGTAGGTATGGGTGAGGATGAACCCGTCCATGCAGACCATCACGGGCAGCAGCACGCGATCGTCTTCGGAGATCTTGTAGGCCTGGATGTGCATGTCCAGCACTTCCTGACTGTTCTCCGCGTAGAGCTGAAGCCAGCCGGTGTCTCGCAGGGCGAGCGTGTCCTGGTGATCGTTCCAGATGCTCAGGGGAGCCGACACCGCGCGGTTCACGCCGGTGATGACCAATGGAAGCCGCATCCCGGCGATATTGTAGAGCACCTCGGCCATCAGCAGGAGGCCCTGGGAGGTGGTCGCCGAGTAGGCGCGGGAGCCCGCCGCCACCGCGCCGAGGCAGACCGATGCGGCTGAATGCTCGCTCTCCACCCGCACGTACTCGGCGTCGATCACGCCGTCGGCCACCATCTGGGACAGCTCCTCGACGATGTGGGTCTGGGGGGTGATCGGATAGGCGGAGATCACGTCGGGGCGGCAGAGCCCGACCGCCTCGGCGACCGCCATCGAGCCTTCAATCATCTTTCTCATTATCGGCGCTCCTCAGCCATGGTGATCGCATCGGAGGGACAGGCCTCGGCGCACATGCCACATCCCTTGCAGAACTCGGTGTCCGCCTCGTAAACCTTCTTCTCGAGATGGCGGATGCAGCCCTCAGGGCAGATGCTCTCGCAGGTGTTGCAGCCCGTGCATTTCTCGCAATCGAACACCGGGCGCATGATGCCCCAGGGGCCGGTCTTGTTTCGCAGCGAAGAGCCGGGCCTGGTCACTATCCCCAGCGGGGGTTTTCTTCTCTCTTTCTTGGCTGCTGCGGTCATTTCGCTTGCTCCTTCATCAGCTCGTAGGCTCGGCGGGCCGCCCGCACGTTCTTCTCACCCAGCTCCTCGGGGAAGCGGTCCCGGATGCTCCGCTCGATCGCCTCGAAGCTGATCGCGCCCGACACGCCCGAGAAGGCGCCCATGATAGCCGTGTTCATGATCGGCCGCCCCAACTCCTCCATCGCGATCTGGGTGGCCGGGAAGGTCACCGCGCGGGCCTTAGTGTCGAGCCCCAGTTCGGCGGCAGGATGCTCGCTGTTGATCAGGACGGTGCCGTCCGGCTTGAGGCCGGCGAGCACGTCCACCGTATCGAGGAGGGTGGCGTCCTGGACGATTACGTAGTCGGGTTGGTAGACCTGAGTCCGCGTCCGGATCGGCGCGTCGTCGATCCGGCAGAAGGCCATCACCGGCGCGCCGCGGCGCTCGACCCCGAAAGCCGGGAAGGCCTGCGCCTCGCGGCCGTCGCCGAAGGCGGCGACCGCCAGGAGTTCGGCGGCAGTAACCGAGCCCTGTCCGCCCCTCCCATGAATTCGAATCTCAATCATATGCACACTCCTCAGCTCGCAAGGTGTTCTACACACGCGTCTCCGGGCGGGGTAACGACCCCGCCGGAGGCCCAGGTGCAAACCCAACTGTCGATGGGGTGCGTCGTGGCAGATCGGGTTCCCGCGCGCGGCCGGCGCGCCCGCGCCCTCCGCGCCGAGGGCCACATCAATCGCTGGTCTTCGACTCGGCGGGCGCCAAGTCCTCCTCTTCCGGAGAGGCCTTGCCGTGCCTGCGCCGGAGATACGCGTCTATCGCCTCCGCCGCTCGCTTGCCGTCTCCCATGGCGGCGATGACAGTCCCCGCGTCGTTGGCGATATCTCCGCCGGCGAAGACCCCGGGGATGCTCGTCTCGCCCGTCTCGGGATCGATGACGAGACGCCCGTCCTTGTGCGTTTCCAGTCGCGCCTCAGTCTTCGGGAGCAGCGGGTTGGGGGACTGGCTGACCGCGACGATCACGGTGTCGCACGCGACGAGGAACTCGCTCCCCTCGACCGGTACGGGCCGGCGCCGGCCGCTCTCATCCGGCGGGCCCAGCTCTGCGCGCAGGCACTCTATCGCCCTCACGTGGCCGTTG
>Ga0307376_10006055_pt1 | contig 10773 bp, 16 predicted proteins | sample TR2MG_FD_202536 | JGI IMG/M metagenome (GOLD analysis project Ga0307376, IMG submission 202536) | Soil microbial communities from Risofladan, Vaasa, Finland - TR-2 | ecosystem: Environmental > Terrestrial > Soil > Coastal area > Acid sulfate soil | place: Finland: Risofladan, Vaasa | collected...
AGCTTGAAGCATACATCCCTAACGGTAGGGACTTCTTGGTAAAAGTAACGGAAGTTGAATTATGGATTGAATCTAAGAGACTGCACATGGCTTAGATAGTCATATCTGAAAATAATTTAGAGGAGGAATACAAATGCCATCAACTGTGTTATGTGACGAATGTGATGATGTACTGCAATTAGATCAAACAATAAAATGTCCATTCAATGGGGATAAAGCATATGTATGTGAAGGTTGTTGCAAGGAATGCGGTTACAACAAAGATGGGAATTGTACTTATTCAGTTTAGAGGAGGTGAGAGAGGATGATGGATTTAAGTGCTGTAGAAACAATCGATCTGATTAATGAGTTGGAGAAGAGAAATGGTGTCAAAAAAATATCCGTAGGCTTATACAAAGAATACAGATTAACAAAGAAATATAGCGATGACCCACAGAGATCCATTAAAGCTGATGTAGTTTTAGTTATTGATCATGTAGAAAAAGAAAAAGCTGCGCTAAAAGTACAAGTTCCAGAGCAGCTTACTGAAGAACAATTACAACAAGTAATTGAGTTTTGGTCTACATTGAATAAATCAAATATTGATGCCATTTTTACTAAGTTCAACAGATAACTTTTCATGATATCTTATTAAAAGATTTGATGCAAAGGCTTCAATATAGTCTCTGTTCATTTTATCTTTTAGCATTGGGTCATTAGATGGGTAACGGTTTTCTTTTGCATTATCTGCAATGTAATCAGTTGCGGCAGATTGAGCAAAATTCATAATGCCTTTTATATCAATCAATACAATCACCTCCTCTCAGCTAAATTTTACCATAGATGGAGGTGAATAAGTAGGACAAGTATTCAAATTATAAAGGGGGTCAATCATGAAAAATAATATGTCCAGAGAAAAAGTAATACTATTATGCATGATAATCGCCATATTGGTATTGGTGGGGGTGATAACGGTACAGCAAGTAAAGATTGAGAAGTTTGAAGAACCACAGGTAATTGCAGCACCGACACAAGAGACAATCAAAGGTGAGTTTACATTATTTCAATACGCAGCAAGTTGGATCAACCCAATATACATAGAAGGATATCGGTTGGATGGACAAGTCCTATATTATACAGAAAAGTATAACACTCAAGAGTTGCCTATAAGCATTGATAATTTACGCATAGTACCAAGTTGGATAGAGGGTAACGAGTTAATGAAGTATGGCTTCTGGATACCAGACGACCTAGGCTTATAATATGAGGAAATTCAAGATAAAAATGAGGACAATCATCCCATACATAATAGCTTTAGTTTTAGGTCTTATGATTTTACCACTGGCAATTAAAGCAGCTTTCCTAGAACGTGGGTTCTCAGCTGCAGGTGGAGAGCTGCTACTACCTTTCTTATTTGTTTTATTAGTAGCATTAACTTCAGAGATCAAAGAGGTTGTAAATGAAATAAAGGGAGCCTGGATGTGAAACACGGGAAGCGACCCAAATTAAAACAAAAGTTGTTTCTGAAAGCTAACAAATTATATCTGCTCCATTGGTTCAGTGAGAAGGATAGACGTTATCAGCTCAACGGGAAACCAATGTTTAGCATAGCAAACGGCGATCAAGTCGGAATACTTAAGAAAACATATAGACCATAGGAGGGAAAATTAATGAAAATAACTATCGAAATGAACCTTTATGAATTAAACAGAACCATTACATCAGGTTCCTTGCCGGCACTTACTCAGGATTTACTAGCTCTTGAAAATGAAACAAGATCAGTGCCAGGTGAAGCTGCTAAACAAAACGAGAAAGTAGCACCTGTAGCAGTAAAAACAATTAAGGAAGCTGCAGAAACTGTAGAAACTACAGAGGATAAGAAAGCCCCTGAGATTAAGATTAGTGAAGTTGAGATTAGAGCAAGGTTTGTAGAGCTATCCAAGAAAGGTAAAAAGACAGAGCTGAAAGATTTGCTAACTACCTTAGGTGTTGAAAAGGTAAGTGATTTGAAACCTGAGCAGTATGCTGATGCTTGGGAAAGACTGGGGGCTTTATAATGTCCCATGCAGTATTAAGTGCTTCTGGTAGTGATAGATGGCTAAACTGTACTCCATCTGCCAGGCTCACAGAAAAACTTGTAGATATTTCATCCGTATTCGCACAGGAAGGAACATTGGCCCACTCTTTAGGGGAATTAGAACTGCAGCTTCAACTTAAGCAGATCACTAAGAATACTTATAACAAACTTATTAAGAAGATAAAATCTGATGAGCTTTTTAGTGAGGATATGCCGGATCAGGTTGAGAAGTATACCGGATATGTATTTGAAAGACTTGCTGAAGCTAAGAGTCATACAAAGGATGCCTTAATATTCTTAGAGCAGAAACTGGACTTCTCAAAATATGTACCAGAAGGCTTTGGTACCGGAGACTGCATAATAATTGCTGATGGTACCATGGAAATCATTGACCTTAAATATGGCAAAGGAATTGAAGTATCTGCAGAGGACAACCCTCAAATGAAGTTATACGCTCTTGGAGCAATTGAGGAGTATGGCTTTATATATGACATAGATAATGTGCGAATGACAATAGCTCAGCCAAGACTCAATAACATATCAACTTGGGAAATAAATATTAAAGAATTAGAAGCTTGGGCCATGGATGAGCTGATGGTTAAGGCAAAGGCAGCGTGGGAAGGAACCGGAGAATTTATATCAGGAGATTGGTGTAAGTTTTGTAAGGTGAAAGCAACCTGCAAAGCAAGAGCTGAAGCTGCTCTAAATGTAGCCGAACAATTTGAACTAAAGGATCCAAACCTTCTAGCGATTGAAGAAATTGCACAGATACTCTTAAAAGCGGATGAGCTTCAATCCTGGGCTAAGGACCTGCAAGATTATGCACTGGAGCAAGCTAGAGACAGCAATATAAAATATCCTGGTTGGAAGCTTGTTGAAGGTAGAAGCAATAGAAAATATGCTGATGATGGATTTGTACATCAAACATTAACAGAGGCTGGATATGAAGAGACTTTAATCCTTAAAGAACCTGAGTTGCTTGGAATTACCGCCATGGAAAAAGTACTAGGAAAGAAGATGTTCAATGAACTTTTAGCAGATTTCATTGTAAAACCACCCGGAAAGCCTGCATTGGTAGTAGCATCTGACAAAAGAACAGAACTAAACAGTATTGAATCAGATTTTGATTTATAAAAATAAAATTTAAGGGAGATTGGATTATGAAAAAATATGAAGCAAAGAGAACAGGTACAAAGGTAATAACAGGAGTGGTGAGATTGTCTTATGCTCATCTGCATGAGCCTCACGCAATAGAAGGCAACGAGCCTAAGTATTCAGTATCACTTATTATTCCAAAGTCAGATAAGGAAACTCTTAAGGCTATACAAGAAGCTATAGCTGAAGCAAAAGAAAATGGAAAAGGCCTGTGGGGTGGTAAGATACCTGCGAACCTTAAAAGCCCACTTAGAGATGGTGATGAAGAAAGACCTGATGATGATGTTTATGCCGGTGCATTCTTTATAAATGCAAACTCTAAGAGAAAGCCAGAGTTAGTTGATATTAAAGGTAATAAAAACCTTAGCACAGATGAAGTATACAGTGGCTGCTATGCAAGAGTAAGTATTAACTTCTTTGGTTATGCTGCAGCAGGAAATAAGGGTGTCGGTTGTGGGCTAGGAAATGTTCAGAAGTTGGAAGACGGAGAAAGACTAGGCGGTGGCGCATCAGCTGAATCTGAATTCGATTTTGAAGAGGAAGAGGATTTCTTAGGATAAGGATGTGATACACATTGATACTCGGAATAGATATTGAAACATTTTCAGATATATCACTTCCAGATGCGGGGGTCTACAGATATGTAGACTCCCCAGCATTCCGGATACTTCTCCTGGCTTATGCTTTTGATGATGAACCGGTAAGGATAATTGATCTAGCTTCCGGAGAGAAAATACCCAAGCGTGTAGAAGAAGCAATCAAAACTATAAATATAATAAAAGCTGCATATAATGCACAATTTGAAAGAGTTTGTTTATCCAAGCACTTTGGAATTAATTTAGAGCCTGAATCCTGGACTTGTACTATGGTTAAGGCTTTAACTTTAGGCTTACCTGCTGGACTTGATAACGCATCAAAGGTTTTAGGCTTCCCCTTAGACAAGCAGAAGCTGTTTACAGGTAAAAACCTTATAAGGCTATTCTGCTTACCGAGGAAGAACCCAAAGGAAAATGATGATCAAGTTTCTTTGTTCGAACCTCAGATGAGATATTTGCCACAGGATAAGCCAAAGGAATGGATGCAGTTTAAAGAGTACTGCATCCAGGACGTAGTTGTTGAAACAGAGATAAGAAAGAAACTTGAGAGATTTCAAACAACTGATGATGAGAATAAAATATGGTTCTTGGATCAGCGGGTAAATGACTATGGTGTGAAGCTAGATCTTGAGTTTGTGCAGCAGGCTATTAGTATTGATGAACAATACACGGTTCAGCTTATGGAAAAATATAAAAAGGTTACAGGCCTTGATAATCCCAAAAGTGTTGCACAACTTAAGGACTGGCTAAAGCGTGAGCTGGGTGTTGAGGTAAAATCGATTACTAAAGAAACAATGCCAGAGCTTATGGTGGCAGCTAAAGATAACAAGAATGCTCTCGAGGCTCTACGAATTAGACAAGAAACTGCAAAGACCTCTGTAAGCAAGTATACAAAGATGCAAGATGTTATTTGTTCTGATATGAAGGCAAGAGGATTACTGCAGTTTTATGGGGCTAACAGAACAGGTAGATGGGCAGGAAGGCTGATACAGGTGCAGAACCTACCACAGAATAAAATTGAGGACTTGGATGTAGCAAGGGAGATAGTTAGAAGCGGAGACTTGGAACTATTTGAAATGGTTTATGATAAGGTACCTAACATTCTAAGCCAGCTAATAAGAACTGCATTCATACCTTCTGACAACCACAGGTTCATTGTAAGTGACTTCTCTGCTATTGAGGCAAGAGTTATAGCCTGGTTATCCGGAGAGAGCTGGAGAATGGAAGTATTCAAGACACACGGGAAAATATATGAAGCATCAGCAGCACAAATGTTTAAGGTACCGCTTGAAAGTATAGGTAAAGGCAACCCACTTAGACAAAAGGGTAAGGTTGCAGAACTGGCACTCGGATATCAGGGGGCGGCCGGTGCTCTCATACAAATGGGGGCCCTAAAGATGGGATTAAAAGAAGAAGAGCTTCCTGAGCTGGTGAAGCAGTGGAGAGCTGCTAATACAAAAATAACTAAGTTCTGGTCTGATGTTGAAGATGCGGTCGTTGATGCAATTAGCAACAGAACAACCGTTGAGCTGCAGTATAACATGAAGATAATTTATCAGCCTGGCATACTATTTATTCAACTTCCATCAGGAAGAAGAATTGCATACGTAAAGCCAAAGCTTGAAGACCATGACAGATTTAAGGGCCAACTTAAAATAACTTATGAAGGTATGGATCAAACCACTAACACTTGGGTGAAGATGGATACTTACGGCGGCAAGCTTGTAGAAAATATAGTACAAGCTACTGCAAGGGACTGCTTAAGGGATGCAATGTTAAATGTAGCCGCTGCCGGATATAAAATAGCTTTCCATGTACATGACGAAGTGATTTTAGATGTACCTCTTGGAGAAGGATCACTGGATGATGTAGCAGCCATTATGGGAAGAAATCTATCCTGGGCTCCTGATTTACCTTTAAGAGCTGATGGATATGAATGTAACTATTACATGAAGGACTAAGGTGATGCTATGGAAGAAAAAAGCAAACAAATACAAAAGATTAAATATGATAATCCAATTGCTGTAGCAACCGGCAAGTCCCGTAAGGAAACCAACTGGAAGAATAAAACCATGCAGTGGAGTCAGCTGGTTGAAAAGCTCTCCAACACAACCAGAACACCTGAGACAGCAGCTGAGTATAGGAAGATGAGTAAGACTGACAGGGATGAAATAAAGGACGTAGGTGGCTTTGTAGGAGGCAGCTTAAAGAGTGGAAGAAGAAAAGCAGAGAATGTTGCCAACAGGTCACTTATAACTCTTGATTTAGATACTGTCAAAATATCTACAAAAGATATATGGGACTCAATAACAATGATTGATGACTACTCAGTATTGCTATATTCAACACACAGTCATACTCCGGAGAGCCCAAGACTGAGATTGGTAATACCCCTGTCAAGACCGGTACTTGGAGATGAGTACCAGGCAATAGCAAGAATGATTGCTTTCGATTTAGGGATAGATCAGTTTGATGATACAACTTATGAACCTCACAGACTTATGTACTGGCCAAGCACTTCAGCTGATGCAGAGTATTTGTTCCAGTTTCAAGATGGACCATTTTTAGAGCCTGAAGTGGTCCTGAATAGATACATAGATTGGAAGGATGTAAGTTATTGGCCTGAGAGCAGCAGACAAGCAATCCGCATAGCAGGGCTTATTAAGAAGCAGGAAGATCCTCTTAATAAGCGGGGTGTTATAGGTGCTTTCTGCAGAGCTTACTCAATACCAGAAGCCATAGATAAGTTTATACCTGATGTGTACTTAGCAACGGGTAAGGATAGTCGCTATACATATGCGGAAGGTTCAACGGTAGGTGGAATCATCATATATGAAGATAAGTTCAGCTTCAGCCATCATGGAACGGACCCTACATCAGGCATGCTCTGTAATGCCTTTGACCTTATAAGAGTTCATAAGTTCTCCGGGAGGGATGATGAAGCAAAGCCAGATACTCCTGTAAATAAGCTGCCAAGCTTTGTAGCAATGAGTGAGTTTGTATCTGCAGATAGCCGGGTTAAGGAAATTATCACTAAAGACAGGCTAGATGAGGTTATGAAGGACTTTGACATTGAGATAGATGAGGAGATTGACCTTGGGTGGACTGATAAGCTTAAATACTCAAAAGGTCAACTTCAAAATACAATACAGAATGCTTTCGTGATACTGGAACATGACCAGTTCTTAAAGGGCAAGCTTGCCTATAATGATTTTGCAAATAGAGCAATAGTAACTGACAAACTACCATGGAATCGTGAAGTTAAAAGGGACTGGAAAGATGAAGATGATTCAGGACTTAGGCATTATATAGAACAAACCTACGGATTAATATCACCAAACAAGATATTTGATGCTTTGGTACTGTGCTTCAGAGAGCATGCTTATCATCCTGTAAGGGATTATCTTAATAGCCTTACATGGGATGGAGTAGAAAGAGTTGACACGCTGCTTAGTAATTACTTAGGCGCTCAAGACAGTTTCTATACCAGGGCTGTTATAAGAAAGCATTTAGCTGCAGCTGTCGCTAGAATACTTAGACCAGGCATCAAGTATGACCATATGCTCATATTAGCGGGACAGCAGGGGTTAGGTAAAAGCTCCTTCATAAGAATATTAGGTAATGACTGGTATAACGATTCTCTTACTACAGTTCAGGGCAAAGAAGCCTATGAACAGCTACAGGGGTCCTGGCTTATGGAGATGGGAGAGTTGACAGCTACTAAGAAAGCAGATATTGAAGCGGTTAAGCATTTTTTAAGTAAGAATGAAGATATATACCGGGTAGCTTATGGCAAGAGAACAAGCCGCTTCCCTAGACAGTGCATATTCTTTGGTACCAGTAATGATAAAGAATTCTTAAGAGATAAGACAGGAAATAGAAGATTCTGGCCAGTAGATGTAGGTGTTCAAAATTCTAATAAGGATATATTTAAGCACCTTGAAAAGGAAAGAGACCAGATATGGGCGGAGGCAAAGATGATTTACAAGAAAGGCGAAAAGCTCTATCTGGAAGGTAAGGAACTTGAGGAAGCAGCAAGGCAGCAAGAGGATCACTCAGAGGAAAGCAGTAAAACAGGCTTAATATTAGAATACTTGGATACATTTTTACCGGATAACTGGTATGAGCTTGATATGTATGAGCGAAGAAGCTTCATAGAGGGTGGAGAGTTTTCAGATTCTATTGAGGCAACCATGCTAAGAACCAAGGTAAGTGTTATAGAGATATGGTGTGAACTATTTAAAGGAGATCCAAAGCAGCTAACTCCGATACAAAGCAGAGAAATAAATGACATATTAAGAGCTTTGAAGGACTGGGAAAGATGTAATAGTAGCTTAAGATTTGGCACGGCTTATGGTACACAAAGGGGTTATATACGTCAACAAAGTTTTTAAGATTCTGTTGACACATACTGTCAACAATGTCAACAATGTCAACATAAAAAATTCAATGTTGTTGACGGGCTTAAGCCTTGAATTTAAAAGGTTTAAAAGCAACTGTCAACAATGTCAACAAAATATACCTTTAAAGTATAAATATATTAATTAGGCACGTGAACACATCTACACACGTATATATATACAGCCTAAACAGCCTAAATAAGGTTTACATCAAATTCTGTTGACATTGTTGACATTGTTTCCAAGAACAAAAATAAAAGAAGGAAGCTTGTTTCCTAGAAGCGAGTTCAGGGTGAGCTGCTAATGCGGGAAAATGTAATTGAGAAACGTTTGAGAGAAGCAATAGAAGAAATAGGGGGCAAAGCTTTTAAATTTTCAAGCCCGGGTAACATAGGTGTGCCAGATAGAATAGTTCTACTGGCGGGTCGAGTAATATTTGTAGAACTAAAGAAACCCGGGCAAGAATTAAGGGCTATACAGAAATATAGGAGAAGGCAATTTGAAAAGCTGGGCTTTCAAGTAGCAGTTATAGATAGTATTGAAAAAGTGGACGAATTCATAGAGGGGGTGGTTATATGAAATTTATACCTCATGATTATCAAGAAGCGGCTAAAAGTTTTATACTGCAGAATAAAGCTGCAGGGTTGTTTTTAGACATGGGTATGGGTTGATAACCGCAAAACAGTTACAGCATTAACAGCCATAGATGAACTTATGAATGATTTTTTAGAAATTAGCAAGGTATTAGTTATAGCACCAAAGCGAGTTGCAGAAGATACCTGGAGCAGAGAGACAACTAAATGGGATCATCTTAACCATCTAAAAATATCAAAGATACTTGGTAGTGAAAAGCAAAGGCTGGAAGCTCTGAGAGCAAAGGCTGATATTTATGTGATCAACAGAGAGAATGTTGGGTGGCTAGTGAAGCAGTTAGGGCTTAAATGGGATTTTGACATGGTAGTAATTGATGAATTATCAAGTTTTAAGAATCATCAAAGCATAAGGTTTAAAGAACTTAAGAAAATAAGACCTTTCATAAAAAGACTTGTAGGTCTTACCGGCACACCAGCACCAAATGGCTATATGGATCTCTGGGCCCAGCTATATTTGCTTGATCGGGGACAAAGGTTAGGCAAGAACATAACGGCATTTAGAAAAGAATATTTCAACACCATAGCAAGACCCGGGTTTCAATTATACTCCCTAAGAAAAGGGTCCATGGAACTTATTAATAGTCAGATCAAGGACATTTGCATCTCTATGAAAGCGAAGGATTATTTGAAACTTAAGGAGCCGCTGCTTATAAATGTTCCGGTGGTGTTGGATAAGAAGGAAATGGATAGGTACAAGGAGCTGGAGAAAGAGAAGATCCTTGAGGTAGGGGGCAAAGAAATCACAGCAGTCAATGCAGCAGCTGTCACAACAAAGCTTCTACAGTTGGCAAATGGAGCGGTATATGATGAAAACAGAGCGGTCATAGAGATACATGATAAGAAGCTTGAGAGGCTGCATGAGCTGATTGAAGAAGCAAACGGAAATCCAGTGCTAGTGTTTTATAGTTTCCTGCATGACCTGGACAGAATAAAAGGTTACTTGAAGGAAGATGTGAGAATCTTGGAGACTGCGAATGATATAGCTGATTGGAACAATAAAAAGATAAAAGTATTATTAGCACATCCTGCATCAGCGGGACACGGCCTGAATCTACAGGATGGCGGCAACATAATAATATGGTTTGGACTTACATGGAGCCTGGAACTATATCAACAAGCTAATGCCAGACTACATAGACAGGGGCAAGTTGAAGGTGTAATTATCCATCATCTAATCGCAGAGGGCACTGTTGATGAGGATGTATTACAAGTTCTTCAGGGCAAAGAACAAAGGCAGGAAGATTTATTAAGAGCTTTAAAGGCAAGAATCGAAAAAAACTAATAAATATGGGAGGTATTGATATGAGTCCTACAGTGAAAAAGCTAGTTGGACAGGCAGTAGTGCAGTACCTGAACGGGGGTATAGAACAGTTTAACAAATGGTTAGAGAAAGCATTGGAAGTGCATAAAAAACAGACTAGGCTGCATGCAACGGTAAGAGAGATCCTTGAGGCGAAGGGGGTACATTATGAAGCAAGTTAAGTGTGATAGAAAATGCCAAAGCAATAAAGATGGTTTCTGTATAGGGATGCCCTGCTTCCTCGGTAAAGAAATTAATGATACTAAATCAAGGGAAAAAATTATAACTGTGATCTCTGAAGAAGCTTCTAAAATAATTGAAACTCGTGAACCGAAGGGGCTGTTTTATCTATTGGATAACGGTGTTCATGTAGGAATTGATAATAGAACAGGTGATGCCTGGACGGAAGACTTTAAAAGTAAAGCTGCTTGTAGTAAGTGGTTAAGAAACTAACATGTGTCTCGAGGATGGATTAGTTACGCAATATGATAAAACTACGTAATAAAAAGAAGGTGAAAATGTGAAATACCCAATGCTGAAAAAGACAGAAAAACCATTGTTTGAATACTTAGTAACGTTAAATGGTGAGTTTGATTATTTCTTATATGACAAA
>Ga0307376_10006056_pt1 | contig 10772 bp, 11 predicted proteins | sample TR2MG_FD_202536 | JGI IMG/M metagenome (GOLD analysis project Ga0307376, IMG submission 202536) | Soil microbial communities from Risofladan, Vaasa, Finland - TR-2 | ecosystem: Environmental > Terrestrial > Soil > Coastal area > Acid sulfate soil | place: Finland: Risofladan, Vaasa | collected...
AATGGGGCAACAGAGGGCTACAGCGGAACCTTTTGGTTATACCATCCAGCAGCTACGACCACTTACAAAAGAACTGTCTCAAAGGGTGTACATGACCACTATACAAAAGGTGTATCACTGAATGAGCAGGTTGGTGCTTGGAAGGGTGGAACAGGAGCAATAACAGCTTTACAATTTTCCTTCCATACTGGAAATATCACAAGTGGAAGTATTGAAGTTTATGGGATTGTTGCTAATTAACAACCTTCAACTACCGCCCCATTTATACAAGGATTATTGCCAGATTAACAATTAAATTATAGGATTTATAATGAGTAACAAACCAGAATTGATAGAAAATCCAGAGATTACGGATGAACAGGCTAAGCAAATTATGCGATTAAGAGCACAAAAACATATTACAGAATGTGATGAGGAAATTGCTGCTGCATTAACAAAGCATACATGTATATTGGTTCCTGCATTCATTGCAACATCTGAAGGTAATGCGTTTAGATTGCAATTAAACTATAAGGGAAACGAATAAAAATAAGCAAGAGGGGGAATCATGTTCGATTTTAATACCGCAATTAATAAGGTTCGAGGAAACCTTGGATTGCCTTCATGGGGTGGTGGAGACGGAACATCTGAGGTTCCCAATTTAGCCAACATAATACAACAAATGCAAATGCCACAAGGTGGCTGGGGTGGATCTGCACCATCAGCACCATCAACACCATCATTAACACCAGATGCAAATTGGTGGGAAAACTTAGATCCCAATATTAAATCTGGCATTGAACAACCATACAAAAAAGCTGGAGAATCTTTATGGGAAGGGATTATGGGTTCTGGTATGGCCGGTAATCCACGTGGCCAGACTAGTGGTGCCGGTGCTGATGTGCTTGGTGAATATATGAGTGGTGCAACATCTGATATGATTTCATCTGCTTGGAAAAACATGGTATACCCTGGTTTAGTAGCAGAATATCAGGGGGCCTTACAACAATATGGTACAGATGTTAGTAAATATCTTGGGCAAGGACAGTTGCAACTTGGTGGACAACAGGCTCTATTTGGTGGCTTAATGCAAGATTATATGTCAAGACTCGGTGCTCAGCAAGACCAACAAGCAAAGGAAGAAGAGAATCAATGGGGATTTTGGGGTAAACCGCAACCAGGAAGTAGGGGTTGGATGCAATATGCCTTTTCTAATCCCAAAGAAGCTGCATTAATTAGGGCCGGAAGACTATAAGGAGAATACAATGGCAAATGAACAATACGGTGGATGGTTGGGTGATGCCGTAATTCGGAGAAATGTTCCCGGTATTGAATCTCCTAGTTTATGGGGTCAGGGTGATAGATATGGAATGGATCTACCAACTGGTTGGAAAGGTCCGACAGAGGAGGATTTACTAGCCATACAAAAGCGACATGATGAATGGGATGCCAGAGAAAAGGAAAAACTCAATAAAGAAGCTAGAGATATGCTTGCTGCTGGGATAGACTTAACCAAAACAGATAGAGATAAAATAATTGATAAATTCCATAAGACATATGGTAATCCCGATACGCTTGATAGTGATGCTATAACAAAAAAAGCAATGGTAGGCGAAGAGGAAAATATCAAACGCCTTCTTGGTCTTAGTCCGGATACACAAGTTGATCGCATGAATACCAAACAGAGACAAATGTATTATCAACTTCGTGAAGCCAAAGAAGCAACAGTATATACTAGGGCGGAAAGTTATCGTCAGCAATTAAAGAACTATAAAGATACTCTTATCGGAAAATATGATGCATTAATGGCTGCTAATGCGGAAAAGCAATGGGATGTTGAAAAGTTTGGCATGCAGAAACAATGGGATCTTACTAAAATGGGAATGAAGCCAGGGCCAGAATCATATAAAAGCTTTGAAGAATTTGCAATGAAGGTTGAAAATCATCTTGCAAAGTTATTTCTCGATCCAATTAAGACTACGATAGCTGGAGTTGGAGCCCAAGATCGTGAAGAATTAGATAAAATGCTAACTGGACTTCGTAATTATATGTCTCAAGAAGTAAGAGAAGATCCTGATTGGTGGAGGGGTGATCCCTGGGTAGATATAGGAATGTATTTATCCCGCTTTCAAAAAGATAGGAAAAAGTAATGGCCTTTACAGAAGAAAAATATCTTAAATCTTTTGATATCGAAGATTGGCAGAATGAGGATTTATCTGTTATCCCACCCAACAGGGGAGAACTGTCTAAACCGGATAAGGCCGCTATTGATTATTTAAAAAGCATAGGAGAATATGCTGGCACAGAGGCCCAAAGATGGTCAAGAGAAAAGATAGAATTAAATACTAAGACAGCCGAAAGAAGCAAAGAAAAAGTATGGACCCCATTATTGGGGACACTTGTTGAGGCTGGAAGGACATTCAGACCAATAGCCTCTGGATTTGCTTATGGTATTGGTGAACATATAAATAAATATATGGGAGACGTTGCAGACAATATCCAAAGCGGTAGAATGGTCAAAGAAATAGCCAGATTATTTCTTGGTAATATAGGTAAAAAGGGAACTACTGATAAATTACTTGATTTGATACCAACTCGCAAGAGTAAAGCTCCAAGTGGATTAGCTCAAGAGTTTTATCGTGGTGGCGAATTTTGGATGAAGTTAGCCAAGCAACCACAGGGTATAGCAGAAAAGTTATATTTTGCATTGGGAACACTGCCACCCATATTAGCCAAATATGCGATAGCCAGCAAATTATTTGGTGGACCTATCGCTGGATTTGCCTTGGAGAGATATGCTCAAACATTAGATCCTATGGAGGCGATGAGAGCCGCTGCGCTAGGATATGTATTAAATGGTACAGCAGCCATGCCTTATATTGTTAAGGCACCAGCAGTAGCATCATATGCGATGGTAGATGCGGCTGTAAGCGGGGCAGAACCGGAAGACGTATTGGTTAGTGGTGCCGTAATGGCAATACTTGCATCAACCGGTAAGTCACCCACATGGAAAGAATGGAGAGCACAAGGCAAAGAAGCTGCTTATATTGCTGACATAGAAGGTCTTGATGCAGAACCACGTCAAGAATGTATTAATGATCTTATAGATGTGCTATTAAAACGACAGATTGAAATTGAAAAGAACCCGGAATTAGCAGATCGAATCCTAAAAACACATCAAAAGATGGATTTGGAGAACGATAAAAGACTTAGACCCTGGAAATATAGAGAACCTAGTATACAAAAAGAACCAATACGCCCTGGCGTAGAAGTTCCGGTAGAACCCACAGAGAAGCCACAACCCAGTGGAGAGAAACCAAAACGTGGGCCAGTTACGGCTAAGGAATTTCTGGATAGAGTTAAAAAATCCTTGGAGCCTGAACCGAAACCAACGGTTAAAGCACCTGAGAGATTAAAGACTAGATTGGTAAAGGAAGTAACCAAAGAAGATTTGCAAATAGAGCCAATCAAAAGAGTTGAACCTAAGTTTATTCCCGAAGTACCAGAATTCAAATCTACCAATGAGGCGCAAGCATTTGGAAAAACTGCTAGTCCTGATCAAATAGAAAGAATGAAGGATTTCAAGCAAGATGCTGCCATGCTTAGGGATGCCGCTATTAAGGCTGGTATGGGTGAACGTGCTTTAGAACATGGTATGGATGTCCAATTCTATAATGAGGCAATAGCTGCATCCGAGGGTAAAGTCGCTTCAGTCAAAATGATAATTACCAATGCAGATAAAGTTCGTTTACGGGAGTTGGGTTATACTGATAAGGGAATTGCTAGGTTGAAGCCACAAGAAGCTGCCGATATTATAAATAAATTTAAAAAACCAAAGCCAGTTACAGAATATAAAACAGAGATGATGCAAAAAGAGGGGGAAGTATCGCCAGAACAACGTGCTGAAATAGATAAGTTGCGTTCATTTAAACGCAAATTATCCAAAGGACAGAAATTAACACTCACAGAAGAGGCTGAACTTACTAAATTTGGTAAACAAGTAAGAACAGCCTTCTTCTTAAGAAAACTTGATGAAATAACAAAGAAAAAAACTGGGGAAGGATTTGTTGAATCTGATTATGCTATTGAAACTATCGCGGCGACTAAGAAGAAACCATATGAGGATTTAGTTCCTGGTACACAAGAATGGAAGTCTGCATGGAAAGAGAATCCAAAGCTACAAGATGAGATGGTAGAATATGCAAAACAATATGATGATGTTGTTAAGTCCCAATCAGTTAAAAACAAAGTTGAAGATATAATAACTGAAAAACCAGTAAGCGAAAGCCTATTATCTCCAGAAGAAGAAGCTAAATTACAAGAAGAAATTAGGATTGCAAAAGCAAGAACAAGGATTGATGTTGATGCAAAAGCTAAAAAGGCAGTTGAAGAACATGACTCTAAACTACTAGAGGAAGAACTGGCAGAAATGGCAGAAGATCAGGCTTATGATAGAATGGGTATATCCAGATATAAGAGGGAGAATATTGATGATGAGGTTAGGGATCTAACGGAAGAAGTATATGATGATGTAGAATATGTAAATGAAAAAGCCTTAGAGGAACTTCGTGGCAAGAAGAGTGAAGAGTTTGATAACATTACCACAGATGATGGGGATGTTGTTCTGTCATTTCTTGGCTTATTTGGACGTAGCAATAAAATATTAAATGATACCTATGAGGCATATCGTAAATTTGAGAGATGGATAGGTAGGACAAAAATAGGAAAATATCTTGTTGAGCATCCTGGATTAACGCCAGAAGAAGTTGCGCTTATGGATAAGTTAAAGGCTGCTGAGACAACTCATGTATTAGCACCAGCAAAATTATTACAAGACGTTATGACCATCAAACAGCAAGGGGGGTTTTTACGTAGAGCAAAGAGGTTTACCAAAGATGAGAGAATAATTATTGGTAAATTACTACGCAGTAATCTTACAGATAATGAAATAGAGTCAGACCTTAAAATCAAAGAAGTTGCCAAGTTTGTACGAGATGAACTAGATTTTACATCCGAATTGCTTATAGATATATTGGAAAGACAACCTAAGCCGCCAACTAAGTTGATAGAAACTATACGAAAGAATCAGGGAACCTATATGAAGCGTGAGTTTATGCGTAATATAGACCCAGACTTTAAACCCACAGAAGAAGTAATGGAACGAGCCATTAAAATGTTCCAAGATAATTTCGCTAGAGGTCGTGGTGCCAATAAACGTATGATTACACGTGAAGAAGCTGAAAAAATGGTTGACCACTTATTGACTAAGGGCAAACCAAGTACATTTAAAAGAGAAGGCATATCTGGGCCACGAATTAAAAAAAGATTTCTTACTAGGCGTAAAGAAATGAATGATGTAATGGATGAGTTGCTTGGCCTGGTAAAAGATCCAACATATCCTGTAATCAAAGGCATAATGGAAGTATCCAGATTTGTTGAGCATTCATTGTGGTTTGAGAACATATCTAAGAATCCGAATATAGTTTCTGATGTACGTAAACCTGAATTCTCATTAATGGAAGGATCACAATGGGGTAAACTCGATGGTAAATATATTAGAGATCCATTTAAGTTTGAGTTGGAAGGTACATTTAGAGAGCCAGGTCCAATAACCAAACTCATGGGTAACATATTATCCAGGTGGAAAATTGTAAAAGTTAGTAGTCCTAAAACATGGGGTCGAAACTTAATCACCAATGGCATTATGTTTAATTTATCTGGTACGCCCATGTATGAAATACCATATTATCTTTGGAAGGCTGCCAATCAAATGGTTAGAAAAGGGGTAAACTATAGAGCATTAAAGTCACTTGGGGGTATTGAAAAGACGCTTGCACAAAATGAGTTAACATCATTTATGGATGTAGTTCAAAAGCCCACTACTAAACAGAATATCTTCTCTATTTTAGATAAGGTTATGATGTTTAGGGGATTAAGTAAAGCATATGGCGGGCAGGAAAATATATTTAAACTGGCCAAATTTATTGAGGTATTAGAAAGCCCAAAGAGATATGCTCGTGAATTCAAAACATTTCAAGCAGAAAAACGTGGTGGTTGGAATGAGTTTGCTAATACAGAGGCGCAGAAATGGTTCTTTGATTATAGCACTACATCACGTTTAACAAAGTCATTAAAGAATACACTGATACCGTTTATTACTTGGCAAATGAAAGTTGCACCAAGGTTGGCGGAGTCTGCCATTAAACGGCCTATTACATTTTGGAAATATCCTGCAATGGCTACCATGGCATTTATGAAAGCCAAACAAGTAATGAACTTGTCCGAACAGGAATGGGAACAGGTTAAAAAAATGTATCCTAGTTATTTAAGACGTGGGCAAGTGCTAGTTCTCCCATGGAAGGATAAAAATAATAACTTACGCATGGCGGACCTTACCTTTATTATGCCAGGTGGGTTTTGGTTGGAACTATTTGGTGGTACTTATGGGGCAATCAAGGAGGGTAAGTCGTTTGAAGCATTAACACAATGGGTTAAGACGGTTGGCAATCCTATCCTAAGTGCATTTGTAGCAATGTCAACAGGTAAAGATCCATATACTGGACGTAGCTTATGGGAAGATGCCAGCATGACGGCAGATAAATGGATTAATTTCCTGAACTATATGGTTCAACTGTCTTTCTTTTCCTGGATGCCAGGTGGGTATGATTTTAATAAAGCAATGGGACTTGCAAGGGGGGCAAAAGATTGGGCTACTGGCGAGACCAAGGATATATTGTGGGAAGGTCTGGGATTCTTTGGTTTAGCTACCACAGACATGAATGTATCTAAGTTCTATACGCAAGCCGTGGTTAGATTAAGCGGGGAAATAGAAGAAGCAAAGAAGAGGATACGAGTAAATGCAAGGGCACTTCAGAATAATCAGATAACTGAAAAGAAATATAATCAGAGAGTAGCGTATTATCAAAAGGAAATACAGAGAATTGCCAAGGAAGTGGATGCTATAAATACTGCCAGGGATATCGCGCAGAAGAAGGGGTTATGGAATGAGCCAACGAAATAATGGATTAAAAACTACAATTGATAAGGAAGACTTTGTAAGGCTACCTCAAGAGGAACAGAATTATCTTATCTATGGTGGTGTAACCGGCAATGAGAAACGCATAACTGCGCTAGAAGAGCACAACAGGGGTTTCTTTCAACAAAGTAAGTCTATCATAGGGGGTACCATAGGGGGTTTCCTATTTTTTGCCGGTAAGTTCTTATTAGGAAAATAATTATGCTCTTTCCCATTGTTCACAATTATTATATCCTCGATATGGATAACCATCACAGCGTGGTTTATAATCCACCGAACCCCTACGGCAAGTAAAGCAATTGTGTAATACAGGCTCCCGTGATGGCGCAAACTGGCATACGCCCATATCAAGATTTATATGTGACCTAATGCAGCGATTATTTTCTCTGTGATTAAAGCATTCTTTATGATTGCAAAATACTACCATAATATATCCTTTAATTGGTGGGTGGCATTAGGCGATAGCTATAAATGTCTATCCTTTGATTTGCCATTTCTTATTCCATCAATAGGAACCTAACCCACCCAGATGTAAGTTGTTAGAAAGGGAGAGAACATATACGCTCTCCCTTCCCATTGAGACCATGCAAGAGGGGGATAATACATGGTCAGTTTATATGAATTTAGTTAAATCCTGGATAGATAACCTAATTTTTTTTATGGGACATTAATTCTCTAACCCTATCACGCAAATCACGCCAACAATATTCAACGCCCTCAGCATCTCCGCCTAGTTCAATCCATAATTTTGCAATACGATCAATCAATTCCGTATCAGCCATTTTTAACCCGCTCCTTAATTGTTAGTGGTGCAGCACCTAGCATAACAGTTAACTCTATAGAACATTTCTCTCGTTTGGTGCATTTATACTTCTTACAAATTTCATTAAGTATTTCATACTGGCGATCATTGTCCAAATAATATTTATCATAGAATTGTTCACCGCCATATTTAGCGCATGCCTCATCAAAGTCTTCTGAGGGATCAGCCTCTTTATATAATGTTCGATATATTTCAAGACATATATCCCATAATTTCTCTTTGCTTTTCATAAATTTATTTATCCAATGATGCTATTATCATTATCACTATTACTATTATCATATATCCTATTAAATCCATTACTTTCCTTCTGTTTCTTTCCATGCAGCTTCAACTACTTCGGCCATTTTTGATATTTCAAGATAAAATTTCTTTTGTATATCACGATCTTTAATCTTTGTTAAGTCCGTACATTTATTTTCTGCTGCAAGTTTATCATATGTTGCCAGGGCACCACAATCTTCAAATATTTGTCTTTGCTTTTGGCATGCAGTTATAAATTTAGTCATCTGCATTTTCTTTGTATCAGTATCATTTTCATCTAATATAGTGCCTTCAAATGCTTCGATTACGTTTTCAGTTGTTACTGCATCTTCAACAATTTCTCCATCGATAACGTCTTTATCTTTCTTTGGTTTGACTACTTTCTTTTCTGCCTTGTCATCTTCCTTACCATTATATTCCATGGGGATAGGGGCTCCCGACACAACTATCTCTTCTATGTCCTTATCAGTTGCTTTCTTTTTCCATACCTTTTTCTTATACGCACCATCTATTACTGTCTCAAATTCAGCATATTCGGCAAGCCAAGAACGGATAAATTGTGGCTGCCATAATTCAAGACTTACCCCTATCCCCTTACACAATCTCATTAGGGCATTTGATTTAGCTCCTTCACATGCATCACCCCATGAGGTTGTTTTATTTTTGGGGTTATATTGCTGTTCACCTATAGCCGTACCAGCATAACACCCACGTATAATCAAGTAAAATTTCCACAATATAAGGCCCTCGTGTACCCTTGGTGATTCTGCTTCTACCAAAGACCATTGTAATCCAAAAGCATCTCGTAGTCTCTTAGCATATTCCATCCAAGGTAAGTATATAAGGCCATCTGGTCTAATTTCTACATCATCCTCATCTACTGGTGAAAATAATATTTTCTTTTCATGTTCTGTTAGTGCCAATCTTCCGGCTATCGGGATAGCCCACATAGATGTTCCAGGGGTATCAACTAAATCCTGTGTTTTTGGTTCATATATAGTCACACCCTTAGTAGTAACCGGCACTAGGTCTGTTGAATATTTTTCTTCACTCATTTAATTTTCCTCTATTAATTTTTTAAATGATTTATAATAGTACTCTTTACTAAGATTTTTAAATCCCGGAGAAGAGTTTATTTCCAGAAAATATACATTCTTATTTCTATCAACCACAAAATCTATGGCTCCAAAATCCATTGATAAATCTGATAAAGCAATTTTAGCATATTCTTTTGCTTTTTTTACAACATCATTAATTCTAATACCAATCATTCCCTCATATGTTTCGACTTTTTTAAATGTACCGCCTTGCTTTTTGTTCCATGCTATTTGATTTTCTGGTCCAATACGCACATTAGTAAACCATTCATCTATATTAAGCCAGTTCATTGCATGGACTCTTAGCTCATACCATCTATTATCAATAAACTTTTGATAATATTTATTTGATAATGCACATCGTGAATTTGCCTTTTCTATTCCCCTACCGCCGATAGAATGAAATAGTTTAACAATATAATCATTAAGATTATCTTCATTTGTTAAAGCAAGCTTTGTTATTGATGTTGGAATAGAAACGCAATTTATTGCCTTATATTTGTTAAATGGTATATTGGCATTATATATTTTTGGTGAATTAGCATGGGGAAATATGTGAGAAAGGTTTCCGACATTGCTTACTCCACCAAAATTAATAATAGTAGGGTTTCTATCGGGAAATATTCTATGTATATTTAAATTAATAATTCCAAATTCCCGCCTTAAACCCTTTGCATATGTAGATCCTGGCCTACTTAACATATAAAACATTATTATTTTCTTACTATTTAATTGTTATTACAAAATAAATTTTCACACAAAGGACAACAATTACAATAAACAAATATTCCAAGATTAATATCTGATTGGGCAGGACATAAATGTGGGGAATAATCCCAATCACACGTACAGTCCTGTCCTTCAATTCGTTCATCATTTGGCGGTTTATTTTTATACACTATTACCGCTCAAAAGCTGAATAGCTACACAAATGCTTGCAACCACAACGAGAACAATAAACCCAGCTAAAAATCCCCATGCAAACCATTCTAAGATAGCAATTTCATGTGTTAAATTCATTATACTATATCTTGTAGACACATGCATATACATTGTCTACATATAGTGTTAAAATGGTACATCATCATCAGGTGGAGTATATTCAGATGCCTGTTCATATTTTGCCGCATCAGCACCATCAGAATTATCTGCCGATGTTTTATTTATCTTAATCCAATCCTCAATTTGTGGTATAAGTGCAGCCGTAATGTTGTTCATTGCGGTTTTTTCTATTGTTACAATATTTTTATATTTCTTACCCATTGAACTATCATATGAACTAGATGGCATTGCCACCCAATATCTCTTATCCTCTGAATCCCACATAGCCTTACAATCTTGAATAGTAATGTCGCCTATTCTAATGGTCATAAAACCAATAGTCTGATGCTTTTTATCAACACCATATTTACTATCTATTAATCTTAAACTTACTACTTCTACGTCCATTATATCTCCTTAAATTTTCATTTGACATGTAGGTAGGGAATTCCATCCATTTAACTTTGCATAATACGATTTGCACTGCGCCTATCACGCTCTACATGTTTTGTTGTACTACTACTGTTCCTCT
>Ga0307376_10006057_pt1 | contig 10771 bp, 19 predicted proteins | sample TR2MG_FD_202536 | JGI IMG/M metagenome (GOLD analysis project Ga0307376, IMG submission 202536) | Soil microbial communities from Risofladan, Vaasa, Finland - TR-2 | ecosystem: Environmental > Terrestrial > Soil > Coastal area > Acid sulfate soil | place: Finland: Risofladan, Vaasa | collected...
GTAGGGGGCGGGCACTTAAAAATCACACAATATTTAAATAGTCAAGGGAATTTAGTGCTGGACAAAAAAATCCCCGCGTGGTAGGCGGGGGCGGGGCGGATGTGTTACTTACCGGTTGCTGCCCTTATCGCATCAAAGAAAAAGAACAACTGTTTATATTGTATATTTGCAAGTGCGCTTTGCTTCTGATCTATTCGGAACTCCGTTTTGTTATCTGTATTTCGGAGCACGAAACAAGTCTCCGTTAAAACCATTTCAATCCCATCTTGATCTATGCGTAGCATTTCATCACCATCCTTTCATAATCAAAAAGCCCCGCGTGTTAGGCGGGGGCGGGGTCATCCGGGGAGGGCATAAAAAACTCCTGTTTTACCGGGTGTCAAGTGATTTTTTTACGTAACGCATCGGCCAATTCGCCTATCATGGTATACGCTTTTTCGCTGCTATACGGGGAACAATTTTTTATATATTCAGGGATAGTTACATTTGCGGCGAATATAGTTAACAGAATATTGAACTCTTCTTTTGTTTCTAATTCAATGGCTATTTTAACAGGCGTAAAATCACGCTCAATATAATTTGTAATTTTCATTTTTCCTCCTCCTTTATCTAACATGATGCAACATAGCTACCGGATACGGGTCATAATCAACCACAAAATGCACCCATAGCGCGGCAATGAATAAAGCGATAGCAATTCCTGCAAAGTAATAAACCCACTCGGGCACGGGAATTCTATGCTCAAGGTGGTAAGTTTCAACCTCTGCCACGACTATTGCCAGGATACTGCCTACAGCGAAAAAGATTAAATAGATAGGATCCATTTTCATTTCTCCAAAATTAGAGTTAATGCCTTTTCTTTTTAAGATGGGCGGAATTGTGCAGGATTCCTTTAATACCAAACCCGTGTCGTTATGGTAACCCAATTCGTTTTACTCGTCCGCACCCAATTCCCACACTTCCCACAACGTAGTGCGGTTCACTTTCGTTCCCTTGACAAACTCAAACCGCATGCCAACGAGTTGTTCCGGCGCACCCACTTGAGCAAGCCCTTTCATCACCATGAACGGGAGCACAATCTCACCGATCGCCCCGTTTTCAATGTTCGTGACCTGTGCCGTAGTGATTGTAAGTGGTTCCTGTGTGTCCGGGTCAAGCTTGGGCGCGCCACCCTTGCCCGTTTGGACCTTAGTCACCGGTGCGCTGTCGAACCGCACGTATATGGAATCACCCACACCCAACCCCTTGATGCTCAAGGTAGGCAAGACAAGGGCGCGGGCGCGCTTGTATTGTGTAGGCTCTGTTTCCGGTGCGCCGGGGGCGCGGGAGATTTTTTGCTTTTCTGCTGGTTTTGCCATGATAATTCACCTCTTTAAAATGCCCCATAAATAGGTACGGGGCGAACCGTTTAACCCCATTGAGCGGCCATTGCGTCCGCTATTCCTCGATAAGTCCGGCTGCGCTCTTTCCAACGATTAGGGCCGGGCGGCATCTCGTGAACTCTCGCCATGCGTCCGTCAACAATGTTAGTTGGAGCAAGTTTTGGCAGGTTCTTCAACCATAAGCATGTAGCCTTTGTTTCGCCATGCCCGAATTGCCAGGGCTGTATTATCTGTTCCGGTTTCCGAATGTTCGAACTGATAATACTTATGGGATTTTCAAGTGCTATGCGCTCGATAGGTGCGGATAAAAGAGTTTCCACAAATTCCAAAGCATCCGCTTGTTCTTTTATTTTATCCTTAAACCATCGCGCGCCGGAAACAGCCAAATGTGAACATGGGGGATGTGCAATCATTAAATCAAACTTTTCCCGTGCTATTATTTTTCTCACATCACATCGATAATGTGGCCCAGGAGCATCACTAGGTAAAATATCACAACTCCACGCATCATGTCCCCGCGCTATAAACGCATCACGAACAATCCCCGAAAATTCGCAAGCAACTAAAACGCGCATTTCTTTACCCCCGTTATTGAGATTGCATCATAAATGATGATTTTCAGTTAGTGATAACTAACTTGCAAAAATAAACACACAAAAAGACTTGACATTAGTGACACTTTAATAACTTACCTTTATTATATTGCATGTCTTTTGTGTCAAAAATGTAATAGTGCCAATTTGTAAATAATAAATATGTCATTTCAGGTCATCCTTATTTTGCGCGACATAAATTTAGTCCCTTTTAACCTCATCACCGGCGCATCGTTAAATATCTCAATTTCCGCCCCCTGTGCTACACGATAAATTTCGTCCGGTGAAGCCCGCACCCCTTTCGATGCCTGTTTTACACATTCAGTATTATTGAATAACGCATACATTTTTTTCCCCGCTATCGCTGCGGTATCACAAATACATTCCTCTTTCCATTGTCCCAATTCATTACCCACTTTTTCCCCGATAGATTCGCACAGCAATGAATCGGTATCACAATAAAGCGGATTTTTCGCGGTAGCAATAGCCCTCATTAATCGCGCCCTTGCCGCCCCGGTAATGCTTGCCCCTGTTGCTACATCTTCGTAAAACTGCCAGGGGCGACAAACCGGGCGCGACAAAATAAATCGCTCCGCTTGCAGGTCAATATCTTTTATTGTGAAGCCGTCATTTTTTAATTCGGTTATGTCCTCGTCTTTTTCCGCGTAGTAAGTTTCCTCGCGTCCATCCGGGGACATTGCAAACCGCCCGTATGATGAATTCGGAATTAATTTATGATATAAATCTGCCCCGGCATCACCTATCGCCTTGGCTTTTTTTCTGCTTTCAAAGTGGGGTATAATAAATTTATCAAATTGTGTAGAGAATGTAGGCAATAAAAGTTTCCCACGGAAATTACATGCTGCCCCGACATCAATTGCCGCACGCACTTCGTGTAAGGTTGCGCGTATTTCAATATTTCGTCCCACGATGTAGGGCGTCGTTTTATTATTTTGCCGTACAGGAAAGGCCGCCCGACTGTCGACCGTCCCAAAAAAGAAACCACAATTATTTTCCGGTATATTTTTGACATGATAATCCTTTACTTTATAAGAATCCCCGTAAGGGTGATGATATGTAGCCATAACGTGCGGATACATAGAATTTACATCGTACAATTTAAAATTTCCTTTTATTATTCCCTTTTGCAATGCCTGGACCCTGCCCCCAAAAAAGAACGGACTAAATTCCGCGTGGTGCGTTGCGTTTAATTTCGGCAAGTCTGGATATATTGTGCGCAATTCCGCGCTGGCCTGTGATGCGATAGTTAAACGCCTACGCCCAGCCATACGATAAAAATTCTGCACAGCTTCCAAAAGCACAATGCAATCATTCATACAATAACGGATTATTTCCGCCTTGTGCTTTTCGCGCACATTATCCTCATGCTTATTTAAATCTATCTCAATTTTCGCACCCAATTTTTTTAATGCCATAGGCAGTATCGCGAAGCTGTCCCGAATCTCTACGCCTTTTTTAGGGCTGCATTTAATGATGCGTCCATCAACCATCAACATTGAACCGCTAATTATTTCCTTAAGAAAAAGCGCATCAAATTTTCCGCCGTTGTGAGCGATCAATAAATCGTTGTTTAACGTCATTATCCATCGCATAAATTCTTGCGTAGAATTTTTGCCCCAAAATATAAACCTGTCAGCATATTCAGATATTGCACACCACAAAAAAGGAATAGGCGGCCGACCATATATGAACTTTGGCGTTTCGCAATCGAAAGCCCATAGGGTTTTTTCTTTGCTCATGGTAGATATTTTTGCGAAATAATTATCACTAACCATGCCCCCGCGATCATGCCGTAAATAAATTCCATTTTCTCACCCTCCAAAATTAATAAAGCATACCTGAATATATTCGAACGTCTGCCCCTCGCCTATCAAAGCCCCGTGCCGCTTGTATTGCTCCAAATAAAGTAAAAATTCCTCCGCACTGTCGTGTGTATTAGAAAATCCCCCTGCCTGACCCCACATATCGCGATCATTTTCTTTTAGCGTTATTTTGTCATACCATTGACCTTGCTCCGCGTCTATATCCGCTTGTCGAATTAAAAAATCATGCAATCGCCCTATTGGAATTAATTGTGCATTAACTTGTCCCCCGAAAAACGATGCCGAATAAAAAGAGCTATCGCCTTCATGCTTGTACACTGTGTGAATTTTTATTTTATCGTTCGTCTGTAGAATTTTTTTGCCCCTTCGAATGAAACCCGCCTTTTCGTAATGCTCCGGGCGGTCGGGGTATATAACGTTGGTGATACTCTTGTGATGTAGCTCGGTATCAAGAATTGCTTTTTTTATTTTTCTTGCTTGATATGCGGTAAGTTTTCTGTTAAGGTTTATTTTGCTGCGTGGAAATAATTTTTTAACATCAATTCCCGCCGCTTTTGCTTGCCCTCTTAAACTTTTTGAATTGGACTTTGCCATGGATGAACCCCTTGAAAATGCCGCTCTATCTGCCACGGGCGATAATGAAAGCACACCAGAAATAAAAGAGCAACCACTAACCGAACAGCCTGGACCCGCACCGACCGAACCGGATAACTGGAAAGGCGACAAGCGCTATTTTCAAACGGGCAAGAAGGCTGGACAGTTAAAGCCCAGCGCCGAAAGCGCGATTGCGGAACCGACCAAGATCGGCGGACTCGACTTTGCATCATTGCAACCTACCGCGCCCCAGGCGCAGCCCGCACAGGTGCCGGACAAGAAAGCGGAAAAGGAAAAAAAGAAACTTATCGAGGCCAAAACTGGTGCGAAGATCATCATGCGCCTGCTTGATACGCTCGTGATGTATATTTCGGCCGGTACATTCGGCGGCAATTTTACTGCCGAGCAAAAATCAGCGCGCAATAATTACCGTGACGAACTCGAGGAAGATTGGCAAGATTATTTGCTGACGCTTGATGTATCATTCCCTCCGATACTTGTCGCAATGGCCGGTTCTGTGTTCTATGTAACCCCAGCGCTCGAAACACCGAAAGGAATTGAGCGCACGACTTCGCTCAAGGAAAAGATATTCGGTAAAATCGCCATGAAAGTATTCAGCAAGAAAACAACATGAGCCAGCGCATAATAATTTGTGGTGTTTCCGAAAGCGGCAAAAGTGCGCTTGCAAAACATCTGACGAAAGATAGTCCTATTCCAGTATTCATTCGTGACCCTGTTGGTGCTTCCGACTGGCCGCGTTGTGATGCGCTCTTTTATGACAGTGACGAATTGCGCGTTTTATTGGAAAAGCAAAAAAGCGCGCCTTGCATTGCGCTCATTGACGAGGGCGCGGATTTTTTCACAGTAGGCAAGAAAGAAAATCATTGGATATTTACACGGGGGAGGCATTTCGGCATGTTGCCGATTGTTGTATGCCACTATGTAAAAGCAATGGCCCCGATTGTGCGCGATCAGGCCACGGATTTATACGTGTTCGAATCGAGCATAGAAACGTCTAAAATTCTTGCCGATTCATACAATATGCCTGAGCTTGAGAACGCACACGAGCTGATACAGGGTGAGTTTTTTCACGTAAAAAGGGTTGATGGTAAGCGCACACTAACCCAGCACACCTTATTCCGTGCCAATTCGCTCCCCGAAAAATAATTTTAAAAAATCGCTTGACATTTCAAATATAGGGTTTAAAGTGTGAGCACTCGCTAACTTAGTGAGCACCCACTAACCATATTTGAAAGGATTTTAAAATGCCCTCCCTGAAAACCGCAGGCATCACCGTTGGCCTGATGCTGCTCGCTCTGTATCTCATTGCAAAGTTCGCCCCCGCCTCCGTCAAGGTTGATCTGGGCTTGCCCTCTAACGCCGCGTAAAGGGGAGCTGACATGGGACAATCACTCACCCGCAAGACGGAACTTCAAGCGCAGGTATCCCCCGCGTTCGGCGTTACCGCAATCTTTCCGATTCTGATTACCGCGAACCTGGACACGCTCGACATCGCGTTGTCCGGTGGCATGGATATTACCGCTTTTGCGGGTGTGACCCAAGTCGGCGAAGGCATACCGGAAATCATCACTAGTGTCGATCTGGTTGGCAACGGATCCACGCCTATCTGCTCCGTGCCGTTTACCGAACTGGTGAATGGTAACATCTGGCGGCGTACCGATGGCCTGGCATCTATCGTTTCTCAACCTGCTATCGGTGCTGATGCGGTCGCGGCTTTTTCGGCTACCGGCACAATCGACCTCAAGTCCTATCTGGCCTTGCGCCCGAAAGATACCGCACTGCTGGAATCGCAATTCAACACGTTGCAACTGAAGCTGAATATCGCCCCTGATTTTTCAGGTGCTTTTTCGGGCGGAACAATCAGTGTTGCGGGTTCAAACATTGCGATTAATGTGGTCGCTCACGAAACAATCGAGCTGCCTAACGCTCAAGGTGTTGTAACCATGCCTACCAAGCGTATTCTGTACGCTTCGCGTGACGTGAATTTTGCGGGTGCGGCCAACAAGCAACAATTCCTGTTGAATCCAGGGCAAACCTTGCGCGGTATCACGTTACGTTCGGAAACCGCAGCGAAAGCGTTGAGCGATGCGATTCTGTCTGCGGTACGTGTGTATGTCGGTAACTCTCTACGTTACAACGTGAGCGCTGCGGGCATCGTCGCGGCGAATGCGTCCATGATTAAAGCCGCACGTACGACTGGTCGATATTTTCTGAATTTCACTGAAGAAAGTGGAAGTCTGGAGCGTCTCAACAATGAACTGGACTTGTCGCTTGCCACGCTCGCAGGCGCGAATGCCTATATTGAACTGGATATTGCCGGTGCGGGTATCGTCAAGGTAACGCAATGGGGTCATCAGGCCGTATAGGGGAAAAGCCATGAAAAAAGAATTGTTGATTTTTCTTGGCCTGGGGGCGCTGGTTGTTTACTACGTTTACACGCGCAGTAAAATGCAATCGCTCGCTTCTGCTACTGCGGCGGCGAGTAATGCAACCACAAATCAAACGCCTTCCACCTTTGTGATTGCTCGCAACAATCTTGAAAACAATCTCGCAACGGGCTTAACGAACGGCCTTTCCAGCCTGGGGTTCTAAATGAAGGCTTGGCAATGGGCAGGGGTTGCAATCGCATCCTTGCTCATTTTTAAACGTCAAACAATCGCGGGGTTATTTGTGAAACCGACTACAGCTTTACAGGACGCAAATGTTCAAGCATTCCTTGCAACCATCCGGCATTTTGAATCGGGCGGGGATTATGCAATTCTTTACGGGGGCGGTCATTTTTATGACTATTCCACGCATCCGAACATTCATGTTCCTTTTTACAATCCTGTTCGCTCCGGCGAACAAGGCGTACCGAACGATTACAGCACGGCCGCGGGCGCATACCAAATCAATCATCCGACCTGGCTACTGTGGTCTGCCGTGCCGGGTGCGCCTTCGGATTTTTCTCCCGCTTCGCAAGATTACCTTGCCGTTGTCGGTCTTCAATTGAAAGGTGCGTTGCCGGACATTATCGCTGGCAATTTCGCATCCGCTGTAGACAAGGTATCCGCAACATGGGCGAGTATGCCCGGTAGCACGGCACATCAAAATCCCGCCACGCTCGCGGCAGTGATGAACGTTTACACATCACACGGAGGGGTCATCGCATGAGGTCAACCACACAAACAATTCCCGATGCGCTCGTTTATGAGTTGCTGCCTGCCGATACAACACGCTCTATCGTGATGATACAGAACCTGGACAACGTGAATGCTATCGCGCTCCAATTCGGGCCGTCCCCTGGCGCTATCACGGACTTCTGGCAAGTGCCTGCCGGGCAGACTTTTACGCTCGACCCTGCCACGCCGGTACTCGCGCAATTCATTCAGGGCTTTTTCTGGATTACATCGCCGACCGGAAATCCGGTTAAAGTCGCGCTTATCGCGGGGTAAATCGTGAGCGTTCTTTCGTCTGCGATAACGGGCATTGAGGTCGATACCTCACTGTTTCCGCCCGTCATCGTCAATGACCCTTTCGGCGCGTCTGTACCGTCCTCCTCCGGCTTCGCGTCTTTTTTATTGAACATCGTGAAGCCGAAAATTACGGTGCATACCGCTTTCGGGGACCAGACTTCAGCGCCCTGGGGTGAACCCGGCAATTCGTCCTGGCCGCTCATCCTGGTCGTGGTTGGTTTACTTTTTGGAGGGTTGCTATTATGGCGTTTGAAATAACAGACCCGATTAGTGCAACTATTACAGCGGTCGGAAATATCATTGATCGATTCGTGCCGGACAAGGCAGCGGCGCAGGCAGCAAAGGACGCGCTGGCACAGTCTGCCGAAAGCGGCGAATTGCAGGTGCAACTGGCACAGATCGGTGTAAATCAACAGGAAGCCAAAAGCAACAACTGGTTTATTGCGGGGGCGAGACCTTTCATATTGTGGGTGTGTGCGCTTTCAATGGCGTATGATATTGTGATTTATCCGGTTGCGATCGCGTACTTTCCGACAATTCATCCGGTTGACACAACATTGTTAATGCCCATTCTTGCAAGTCTTATTGGCTTGCGATCATGGGAAAAAGGGAAAGGGGTAGATGCGAAATGAGCTTGACCTTGCAACAAATATCGGCGCTTTCAAACGGTGCGCTGGACCAGACTTATAGTGATGCCTACAAAGGCGGGGACGGTGTAACGGCAGCAATGGTGGGTTCTGAAATCGCATCCCGCCTTTCATCACCGATGGGATTTTTTAACGGATTGATCGGTAACAATCAGTTTCCGCTTTATTCAGCGATTCTGGCAAACGGATACGGTGTGATGCCACAATCACAGAGCGCGCAAACCGCTGTTGCGGATAGCGCGGCCAATGTTGCTAACAGCCTTAAATTCGGGTTCGGGTCTGTACTGGTTGTGGCTGGGATTCTCGGTGTTGCCTATATTCTTTTCAAGGTGAAAAAGTGAATCTTTCAAACGACCTTCTTTTTATGCTCGCGTCAGCTTTGTTAAACGGTGCGGTAACGTGGGGCGTCATAACAACTAAAATTACGGACAAACACGATGATCACATGAAGTATTATCATATGAGAAAGGGCGAACAATGAGCTTGACCGCGCTTCCCGCTAACGGTGTGTGGGTGCCTCAAAGCACCGGCCGCCTATCGCCGGCACAATATGCGCAGCTGGTGGCTGGAAAGCATCTTTATTTCTACATTGCGCCGCAAGGGCCATATAGGGGACATTCAGGTGCCGCAGCGCGTAATTATAGAATTGCCGCATCAAGGCCGCACGGGTATATCGAGGTCGGCATGAGCGCGAAATTCTTTCAAATGGGCGGAATTGCCCGTTTCCCGAATTTTACCGCCTTGGACAATTTCTATTCCGTATGGCACGCGCAGAGCAACAGCGGCACGCTGTTCAAGATAATGGACAACTATGTTGCGCCGGCCATCGTGATCGGCGTCACCGGCGCGGTGCTGGCAGGCTTCGGTCCTGCTGTTACCGGCGCGCCTGTAGGTGGTGGTGCCGCGCCCGGATTGAGCAATGCTCAAATTATCGCCGCCGGTAACGCGGAAGGTGACGCCGGAGGCGGGCTAGCTTCGACCATGGCTACATCGGGTGCATCACTCGGCGGTACGCTTATAACACAAGGCGAAGCTATAGCAACGAAAGCGGCGATCAGCACGGGGCTCGGTATGGTGTTGGGCGGGGGTAAGCAACCAACACCGCAACCAACAGCAAACAAACCGGTTGCGCTTCCGGCGCAAAATAGTAACATGATCTTACTGCTCGGATTAGTCGCAGCAGGGCTGGTGTTAATTTTTTAAGGGGTACAAAAATGTCAGGACAATTCGGACGTATCAAGAACGATTTTTCTCGGGCTGAAGCGTATGCGAAACAGGCGGCAATTCGGGAAGTGCATTATGTGGAAACGTTGCATTGGAAAAAAGCGTTAGCTATTTTCTTTATCGGGATCTTCCTGGGCTTTGCGGTGAGCAATTTTGCTCACGCGTCTGGTATGACCGCGAATGCGAATTATAATCCGGCGCATGTGACGATTACGGGCGGAACGATTTCTGCCAGCACAATCAATGCCGCCACATCACAGTCATTAAATGGCAATCTGATAATGTCAGCGACTGCGCCAACTATTTTGACCGGGTTTGGGACGGGGGCGAGTATTTCACAGGCGAACGGCACAGCGGCGTTTACTATAAATGTTGGAACGGGAGGGACAGCATCTAGTGGTACTCTTATAATGCCGGCAGCACCAACAGGTTGGGTGTGTTTTTTTGTTGGCGAGTATCCAGGCGGACAAATAAACGAAGAAACCAGGCACGCTCCCGGAGCCTCAGGCTCACCTACTACTGACGTTCCTGTTTATAACGAATTGGTATCAACTGGTGTAGTATCGGCATGGCCTTCCGGAACCATTTTGTATGGCGCTTGTACCGCGCATTAAAATGGATTTTACCCCTGCCCAGTATTACGCGTTACTCGCCACGGATTATCTGCAGACAAGAACGATTGCGGAAAATCCTGACAAGTGGCATGAGCAAAATGCGATACTCGGGGCGCATCCAACTATAAATAAAGTTAATGTTTATTTTGCCGCTAGCGCTGTTATTAGTGCAATGATATTGAATTTTGCCCCGCCTAAAATTCAGCGTTACTTTTTGAATGGTGCGAGCATTGTTGAATTGGGTGCTGTCGGAAATAATATAACTTTAGGTATTAAATTGTCGTATTGATTTAAACCTCCACCCGCCCCCGCCTAACACGCGGGGATTTTTTTGTCCAGCACTAAATTCCCTTGACTATTTAAATATTGTGTGATTTTTAAGTGCCCGCCCCCTACT
>Ga0307376_10006059_pt1 | contig 10771 bp, 26 predicted proteins | sample TR2MG_FD_202536 | JGI IMG/M metagenome (GOLD analysis project Ga0307376, IMG submission 202536) | Soil microbial communities from Risofladan, Vaasa, Finland - TR-2 | ecosystem: Environmental > Terrestrial > Soil > Coastal area > Acid sulfate soil | place: Finland: Risofladan, Vaasa | collected...
TATTCTAAAACTGTTTTTTGCCTATCATCATATATTTCATAATTGTCAAGAGTTGCATTCTCATATTTCTTACCAAACTCTTTTATAACTTTTGCTTTATCAGCTTCAAGCTTCCAAGTATAATGATCTAATTTTTTTTGATCTTCAAGTGATTGTTTTGCCTTTTCATGCTCTTCTGGAGTCATCATTTTATATTTTTCAATAAGCTCTTTAATGTTTAATTCCATTTATTTTATATCCTTACTCATTACATTTCTTATTTTAGCCAAGAATTCTTGGTTATTATAAATTATATCAATTACTGCAAAACTGAAAACTTGACATAGAGCTTCACGAATATTTTTACTAAGCAATTCATATAATCCTGTCTTGTATAAGTATAAATGAAAAAGCTCATGTAATAAAGTATTTATCTTTTGTTTGTCTGTTAGTCTATCATTTATATTTATTATTTGTAATCCATAGTTTATTTCACCATATATATTTTTATTTTCTGCATTTTCACCATAAAATATTTCGTAGATATCATTTAATATTTTTAGTTTCATTTTATATCTCTCTTTTTTTTTCTTCTTTCTCTTTCAAAATAATTGCAATATTCTTTTACTTCTTTTTCTTTTAACTTTCTTTTTCTAAACCTATAATTACTATTTTTACGTTTAAGTTTTAATTTATCTGGATTTTTTTCATAATATGTTTTTTTATATTCATAATTTTTTTTATTCATTTCATCTCTATAGGCTTGTGGATATACCCAGTATTTTATTGTTTGTGTTGAAACATTATATATAAAAGCCAACTTTTCAATAGATTCTAATTTTTGAATATATAAATTATTTAATTCTTTTATTTCTGTTTTTGTTAATTTATATCTTTTGTCTCTTTCGAATGGTATTCTTGGATATTCTGGTTTTTTATTTTCCATTTATTTTATCTCCTTACACTTGTTTATTATTTCATTTAAAAAAGGATTTGATATTTTCCAGTGCATTTTTTTATACCATTTGCATTCAGTTGAAAATCCACATCTATTTTTATTTAGTCTACAAGTATCACATGATTTTTTTTCTATTTGTTCAACAAGCCACCATTTAAATTCTTCTTTTTCCATTTAAAAAACCCCCTCATAATTTGGTTTCTTTTCACCTGCAGTATCCATTTTTTCAATAATCTCTGTATCAGGTAAATTATTTAATAATGTTTGAAAGTGTTTAAAATAATACTTTGCTTTTATTCGTTCAGTTTGGTAATTAATTATATACTTTTTAAGTTGTTCAACTGTGTATTTTTTAGACTTCAAAATTTTCGCTATCAGTAGTTTATCTTTTTTACCTGCTTTTAGTGTTGCATTGTTGAAAGGGCAATGAGTAGGGTATAGTTTGTAAATATCATCAATGTCTTTTTCTAGTCTTACTCTCTGAATATTTTTTTTATCAAAATCACAAAGTGAATTATCAGAAATGACATTAATATCTTCTTTCTCTTCTTCTTTCTCTTCTTCTTTCTCTTCTTCTTTCTCTTCTTCTTTATTGTCGTTACAATTTGTTACAGAGTCGTTACATTGTAACATTAATTTTCTTTCTCTATGTTTTCTTACCCTATCAGCACTATCACTTTCACGACCAATCAATTTTTGTATTTCTTCAATGTAAATTGTTTTATCAGATAAAATTTCAAGCATGCCTATATCTGTAAAATATTTCATAGCAACCCTTAAATCATTGATATCAACATTTAAAACTTTTGCAAGTAAATTATCTTCATAAGGTATCTTGTCATTAAATCTTAAGAAGCCTTGATTGTTTTCTGACTTCAAAGCCTTTAATAAAAGTTTTAACCATATTTTAATATATGTATCACCTTTTTCTAAGCTTTCAAGATATATAATTTCATCTGAATTAAAGAAGTGTTCAGATAATTTCAACCAATATTTTTTTTCACTCATTTATTTTAATTCCTTTGCTTTTTCTTCTTTTATTAAATCGCATGGTCTGAAATATCTTATATAATGAATTTTATCTGTTTTATTTATTATCCACTCACATTTTACTACTGTACATTTTACTTCTTTTTCAACTTCTGTTTTTTGTCTATATTTTGGCAAAACTTTTATTATTTCTAACGCTTTTGCATAAGCATATGTGGTACTTGTTCTTAGTCTATAAGACTCTCCAAGTACAATATCTTGTGTCCTCATGTTAACTCCTTTGCTTTTATACTATCTTTTACGCTAATTGCAGTTTTCTTTAAATTGTCCCTACATTCGTAATATCCATATTTTGGCTCTACAAACAAACTTAATGATTCCATCGCTTCAAGAGCTGCAAGTAATAATAATTCGCCTTTTGTCATGTCTTTTTTTCGTTTACTTTTTTCAAAGTCTAATGATTTATATTCCTGTAATGTTAATTGTACAAATTCATGTTTTTTAGTAACTCCGCAATCCTGCCATGAGTCAGTCAACATATTTCTTGATTTTATACTATCTAATTTTAGTTTTTCAGGTATAGAATATTTTCCAGTTTTTCGAATTGAGGGTAATACTTCATGCGTTACCCATTTTTTAAACGCCTTAGCCTCTTGTTTTCTTGACTTAAATATCAATTCATATAAGGCAGACTCGTTTATTATTGTTAACTTTTGATTTCTGTTTAGTCTGTCTATGACGTCGACAGTATCGACGTCATCTTTACTTAATGTAGCAGTAAAATCTCTTGAATTAGATATTCCCAAAACTTTGCATGAATCCAATACAGAAAAATATGGCTCTCCTTTTTTGTCAAAGCATCTAATTTTTATCGTACCAAATATTTTAGTTATTTCTTTCATAATCACCTCTATAAACAATGTATATTGTTTTCTACACGATGTCAATAGCTATTGAATTTTATTAAAAATTTTATTTAAACAACAAGATTGTTTAAAAGATATATCTTCTTTATTTTCTATAACCTTATTATAAATGTTATCATAAAAATCTAATTCCCAATCTGTTAAGTTTAAACATCCAAGATTCATTGCTTTATATATTACTTCAATTTTTTTTATCCATTTTTCTCTTTGTTCTTTTGTTGTGGAATTCATTTTAACTCCTTTGCTTTTTCTTCTTCATAGTTTGGACAGTCTATTACTTTTTCGATAAACCCGTTACATTGAAAATTACTACACGTTTTACATAAAGAATCCTTTGGAATTCCTTGTCTGATAATAAAGGTCAAAGTATTATTATTCATTTCGACTTCTTTGCTTTTTTCTTCTTTGTTCAAATGCTTTAATACTTTGTTGATAATACAATCATAGCCTAACATAAATATTTTATAAGCATTTTTTTCTAAACAATAATCATATCCTGCTAAAAAACTTTTTGTTATATCTTTGAATTCATACTCAAACTCACAATATTTTTTACTCATTATTTGCTCAGCTTCATAATAACTTAATTCATATTTATTTTTTATATCATCATCGTCCTCATCATCGTCCATAGTTGGCATCATTAAATCCATAAAGTCTTCTGTGTTCATTTTATAACCTCACTACATACTAAAAATTTTATTTAATACATCAAGATGATAAGAATTAACTTGACCAAATCTTTCATCATCAATCTTCCTAATTTCTTTATTTTGACTATTACTTTCTTTTGTAGCTTCTTTTACAAATTTAATGGCTTCGGAAAAAGTAATCTTGATTTGATTTTTATTTGTATAGCCTAAAATACTATAATAATCTTGAATAAATTCAATTTGTTGTTTTGGTATTGATATAATTTGCGTAACTGCTAAACATAATTTTTCAACCATATTTTCAAGTCTATCAATTTTGTTACCTTGTACTTTTGTAATAGGTTGTTGAGACTTTTGTACGAAGTTCTTTTTTGGCAGTTTTATCATCAATCCTATTGCTTGATCATTTGTAAATTGTGTTTGAATACCCTTTTTTAATAATTCAGGAAATAATTTCTTTGCTAAGACTCTAACTGTTTTTTGATTGCATCCTGCTACATTAGCTAATTCCTTAATTGTCATTGTTTTGTTATTTGTTAATTCATTCATTAAAAACCCCTACTATTATTTTGAAAATATTCCGCTCTATTGTTATAGTCGATACAAACATCCAAACAATTATTTCTACAAATATCATCTTCAAAGCAATTATGACTATTAGACCATTCAAATCTATCTTTTCGCATATCTTTATTTACTTTTCCAATCGGATTTTTACCTTCTCTTAAATGAATTATACATGGATAATGATAATTACCTTCGATTGCCATATCATCTTTTACCAGATGACATGTATGTGTGTCTGTTTTTTTTATGCCTCTTACATCTCTGTTTTTATTAAAATTATTGACTCTGTATTTTAAAATAGGATGTTTTTCCAAAATTGAATTTGATATATTTAATTTAGGTGTAATATTATCTTGTGCTGATGATATGATACGAATATCATCAACGCCTAAATTTGACGCAAATTTAATTGTTTTTTCTAGTTCGCTTATAGTATCTTTTGTAAAAACACATCCTACTGTCACATAAGTAATTTTTGATAGTTCTGTGATATTATAAACTATTTTATCAAAAACACCTTCGATTCCAGCCATTTTATCGCCAAAACTAGAACAACAAGCATCTAAAGAAATTGAAAAATCATTGACCCCTTTATCTATAAGCTTTTTATAATAGTTTAAATCTGCTGATCCATTTGTTGAAATTGCAATTTTTTCAATTTTATTTTTACTACAATAATCAATTAATTTTGGCAATTCTTTGTATAAGGTTGGTTCCCCACCTGAAAATCTAATATTTTTTAAGTTATCTTTAATCCATAAATTTAAAATATTTATTGCTTTTTTAAATGGCAAATTTTCATCAGTTCTACTTCCACGACAATATGGACATTTAAAGTTACATAATCCAGTTAATAATAACTCACATCTATGTAATTGTGAAGTTGCAGAACACTGTTTTGCTCTTTTGTCGGTTAAAGTATAAAACCCTATTTTTTCTAATTCATTCATTAAAAAACCCCTACTCGGTTTGACCCAATCCCAAGCAAACCGAATCTTGTAAATTCACTTGGTATCAAACCGAATAAGGGTTCTTAACAACCAAGATTCTCTTTTTATAATCGTGTTTGGGTAACGATTGATTTAATAGTACTTCTTTTAATTGCTTTTGTCAATATCCTGAATATTTTCTATAATTAAATTAAAGAATTTCTGCAGATCATCTGGATCTGCACACCACCATAATACTTCTCCATATTGAAACATTTCGAATTCATGGATATTAGTAATAAAAGATATCGCAGTTTGTATCTCTTTTATTGCTTCTTTTAATTCTAATCCTGTAGCTCCTGACATATACAACCTCCAATTTAATTTCATCTAACGTTCTGCGAATATGCGAAGTGCCTTCAAATGTTCTCATATTAACTCCCTTATATCTGCATTGTAATATTGTTTTTTAAAAGATGCGCTCTGTCTTTTCCGACTATTTGCTCTTTTATCGTTTTTCCTTTTAGCTTATCAAGAATTTTATTTTTTCTTTCTATAAACTTTTGTAAAAAAAATATATTTTCTGCTTTTATATCTTCATAATAATCATCATCATCTGGAAAATAATTTTCAAATTTATTCATCTTTATCCTCCAAATCAGCTTTGTTCCCCTTGTAGTCTTTATAAAAAATAAATATTAGTTGAGCTGCTAATATTATTATTAAAATAATTAAACATGATATTATTTCACCCATTTATTTTTAATCCCTTTTACAAAATTACAGTTTCGCCTTTTTATTTATTTTAGCAACCGCATCATTAATTTTAGCTTGCACCCAAATCTTTATTCCTGATTTTTCATCTATTCCAAAATTATTAGTAACTTTTAATACTATATTTTTACTATAATTTTGAGGTTTTTTTGCAATATTAAAAGCTAATGATCTATCTAATCCAAGATCATTGCCTACTTGCTGCCATGTTTTGTTTTCGGGTTTCATTTTAGTTAGATTTAAAATACTTTCAAAAATAGGTAAATTATTTATTTCTAAAAACTTACTAAATTCTTCTGCATGTTTATATTCCTTAACATCTTGAATAGATACAAGGTTAATAGCCTCTTGGTCGTTGTTCATTGCTCTAAATATTAAAGCAAGTTCATTTATTGGTCTTATCTGCATAGGTTCTCCATAAGTAAAATTATATCATGTATTTTATATATTGTCAACATTATATTATCTTTTTAATGCTGACAAAATTTTATTTTTTAAATGAGGATAAATTTTTATAAAATAGTCAATGCCCTTTTGATGCTTAATCGTTAAATGGCATGTATCACATAAATGTAACCAGTTTCCTGAATTTTCAGTTTCGTCTATGGTTGTAACTCCGCTAGCTCTAGTACTTATATGATCTAAGCTTCCACTTCCATTTCCTAAAAACTCACCGCACGCCTCACAATTTATAATCTTAGACTTGTATTCCATTTGTGTTCTTATATCCTCATACAGGTTAATTTGTTTGTCATTTAAATGTTGTTTGAAGTCTATCCAATAGTTTTTTATCTCTGAAGAATTTTCCATTATAATCCCAAATTCTGCAAGTTTATCAAATATCATTTCTACCCAGCGAGCATGTTCAACAGTTGTCATCATTGACGTGCTTTTATAACATTCTATATAAATATAATTCCCTTTAGTTTCATATTTTCTAATTCTATGTATATCTTTAAAGGTTTCTTCGCTTCCTACTTTTGTTTTTATTATGAATCGATCAGCATACATTTCTAAATCTTCTAAATATAAATCCATTGTTGTTTTTCTATTTTTATCGATATCTATTTTTCCTGCATTCTGTTCATTTAGTAAAATTTCATACAAAGCCCACATTAAGGCATTCATGTCCAATGTTCTTTTTGTATAAAATATTTCCATAGTTATTTTTAATCCATTTTTTTTAGCCTTTTCACTTTTAGATAATTTTTGTAATGTACTTTTCAAATCTTTATAATATTGTTTGTAAGGAATTAAAGGAATTAAGTTTGATTTTATTTGTTCAAAATCTATATCAGCTTTAAATATTATTTTACTCATTATTATTTCCCATAATTTTATAGTTTGTTAATGCTATCTGTATTATTTTATCATCTCTAAAATAATAACATTCCAATTGATTATTTTTATTTATATTCCCATTCGTCCAATAAAGCCAGTATAAATTTTTGTTTTGTTCTTTCCCACAGACTACAAAAGATTCTTTCATGATATATCCTTTTCAATTTCTTGATCTAATTTATCAAAAGAGTTAGATAGTCTTTTAACTCCATCTTGAAAACCTAACAAGTAAGCCTTTAAAGCTGGTAAAACTACATCTATTTTTACTATTTGTTCGGTATCGCCTATTCTCAATTTATGCCCATTATCAAGATTCGAATTGTAACTCAAATTTACTCTTGTTCCGAATTCTTCAATTTCTTTTAACGCATCTAAAATAAATCTGCTATTAATGTCTGTCATTTCAAATACTCCTTATATTTAGTTTATTTTGCTACACCAAAATAGTTCTCTACTAAAATCCTGGACATTTCATTGCTAATATCATTTTCAGTGATATTGAACCAATCTCTATCTATTAGATTTTGTTTAGCAACTTTTCTAAGCTCTTGCACTAATTCTATCTCATTCATATTGCCTCCAAAATAATTTCATCTAACTATAATTATATGTACTACATTAAGTACATAATCCCCTTTCTATAATTCTATTTTGCATTTTTTCTATTGCATCAATTGCATCTTCATGATAATAAATACAATCAATAATCAAATTTTGATAATCTTTATTCTTGGAAAAAAATGTTGGTCGTAAGTTTAAAAACGTATCCATCTTTTCTTTTAAGTCAATCAGTAAATCCATTTTTTCTATATCATCATACGCTGAGCTTGATTCAATTTTATTATACTTGTCTAAAAGGATCATGATTTCTAAATTTAATTCCACAGATTCTTTTAATCTATCATCGAAATCAAAAAAATTTGCATCTTTCATTTTTTAAGCCCTTTAGCACCTTGTAGATAATCCTCTTGCAGATAAGCCTCTTGTAGATAAACCAAGAGTAAATCACTTTCCAGTAAATTAATTTTTTGTTTTACTGCCTTTTCTACTGTTTCTTTAATAGTTTTACTATCATCTTCAAAAATAATTTCTTGTGTTTTTCTGTTTAATATTTTCATATTAATAACTCCTCCATTTCTATTCTTTTTTTTTCTGGCAACAATAATAACAATTCACTTAAAGATATTTTTTTTATGTTTTTTTGCATTGCCTTAACGCCAAATGTCCCAAATTCATGAGTAAATATAGGACGTTTCATTGCATTTTCTACTGCTTTATGAAAATTTCCAAAATCCATACACAGTTTTTCTTCATATAGTTGAAAACCAACAATAGTTTTATCATCGATTTCTTTCCACCATTTTGTTTTTGCAATTTTTATCGCATTTTCTTCTGTCATTTTACCAACTCCTTTTTGTTTCAATAATATTGACATTTTTATGAAAATAATTATTGTGTCTGCTCTGTGTATAAATTATATCATAAGCAGTTTTATGATTATTTAAAAACTCTACAGCATCTTTATAATCTAACGCTTTATAATAAATATGCTGTCCATAAAAATCTAACAATCTTACGACGTAATGTTCTTTTTCTCTAAGCTGTTTTTTTCTTTGACAATACATGTTCTCTTTCATAAACACTCCTTTTTAGCCATCTTTTTAAACAGGCTATTTAATTCAATTATCCTAATAATATAAAATTCCCTGTTTTTGATGATTTATAAGCCATTTTCAAAGCCCCTCTTTTTCCAGTAAGTATATAATTTTTACCATCAAAACCTTTTTCGATAAGTTTTTTTGTTAAATGCAACGTTGTCAATTCAAGTTCTTCAACTTTATATTCTATATTCTTAATTATAGTTATCATAAAAACTCCTTAAAATTTTTCTTCACATTCAATTCTAATATAAATTTTATCAGAATTTCCAACTTGACGACTTAAATCTTTAAATTGAATATCATTATCAATACTATGCAAACAATTATGAATATATCCTATCTTTAAAAAAGATATATTTATGTTTATGTCAAATTCAAAATTAGCTTGGATAGGAACAAAATTTAATTGTAAAACTTTCACTTCATAAATTAACGCTTTGCCACCAATATTAAATATTTTAGCTATATTTAAGTTTAATCCAATATCAGTATAAAATATATTATCAGTCAATTTATATACATCTGTTATGTTATTATTCTGATAATTATATATTTCTGTATCAAGCTTTCCAAGCTCTAAAAAAAACATTAAAATAAAAATTCCCATCAAACTCCCCTTTAGTTATTTCTAACTATTATAAGATTTGCACCATTAAATTTTATTTTTATATTTAATTCTTTAGCTATTTTATAAACATAAGAATTAGAGCAACATGGTATTTCATAATTTTCATTTACCCAGTAAAAATCTCTTCCGAAACTGTTATCATAAGCTCTGTTCAATACATCGATAATCATTTGTTTCTTGTTCATATAAAACTCCTTATAAGCTTTTCTTTAACTTATAATATAAGTATAATCTGTTTTATTATTTTTGTCAACACTTATTTTAAAATAATTACTATTTTTTTTCTTTTTTTATTAAAATATGATTAAATATTACTAGTTTATAGAAAATAGAGATTTTTAGACAAAAAACCCGACTTTTTGCATCGTCGGGTTTCGGGATAGTGCTTTTCAGCAATAAACCATATCTATAAAAGGAGATTAAATTCAATTTAATATGATTTATACTTTTTGTCAACAATATTGACAATTATTTAAATTTATAGTATTATATAATCTATGGCAAACATGGAAATACATAAATCTGGAATAAGTACAAGATTCTCAAAAGACTATCAACCAAAAGGGGCTGGGAGAAAACCAAACCATTTAAAAAAATACTTAAAGCAAAATAATATAGGGACTCAGGATGTTAGAGATATAATATCAGGTATCTTAGCAAGTGCAAAAACTATCGATGATTTAAAAAAAATAGTAGCAGACCCAAAAACTCCACCAATCATAAAAATTCCAATCTATGCAATTTTAAAAGAATATTCATACGGAAAAATAAATTCTTGGCAGTGGCTAATCGAATACGCATTCGGTCAATCTAAACAAATAATTGAAAGTAAAAGCGAAATTATTGATAATGTTTCTAAAATAGAAAGATTAGAAAGAGATAAAATAAAAACTGAATTACTAAAAAATTTTATTTCTGAAAACGAAGATGAAGTTAAAAAGATTTTGATAGAAACTGAAAAGGAGAAAACAATTGAGAATAATAAAGAATAGATTAGAAGGTATCCCATTCATTCCAACTCCTAATTTTGGTGGTGAAATAAAACCAATTTCAATTATTATACATTATTCTGCCGAGATAAAAACTAAAAATGTAATAAACTGGTTTAAAGATAAAACTTCAGGAGTCTCTGCTCATTTAATTTTAGACAGGGATGGTAGTCTCACTCAAATGGTCGATTTTAATATTAAAGCATGGCATGCGGGAGCAAGTGAATATAAGAGCCTAAAACATTTTAATAATTTTTCAATAGGAATCGAATTGATAAATGCTGGACAACTATTTAAAAATGGTAACGATTATCATGGTTGGCGAGGTGAAGTATACCCTCCCGAAGAGGTTTTTATAAAAACGTATGGAGATGAG
>Ga0307376_10006061_pt1 | contig 10769 bp, 12 predicted proteins | sample TR2MG_FD_202536 | JGI IMG/M metagenome (GOLD analysis project Ga0307376, IMG submission 202536) | Soil microbial communities from Risofladan, Vaasa, Finland - TR-2 | ecosystem: Environmental > Terrestrial > Soil > Coastal area > Acid sulfate soil | place: Finland: Risofladan, Vaasa | collected...
AAAAACTACACATAACAACAAATATAAAACATTGCTGTCGTGATTTCTATTTACTTATACGTAATTATTTTAATTTTGTTACATTTATTTGCATTTATGTTGCAATATTTTATATTTGCGACCGTTATAACCAATGCAAGAACGCTCCGTAGATAGCTCCTGCATTGAATTAAATTTAGGATTTACGCCATTTACGAAATTCCCAATATGACATTTTCTTTATGTCATTAAGCGTAATTTCTTTAGGTGCAGTTAATTCATCCAGTTTTTTTTGTAAAATTTCATTATCCCGTACCGCTATTTTTACAGCTTCACTTTCTGTAACATATTTCTTAGAATAAGTCCATCTGTTATCAATTATAACAAGAGTTTTTCCTTCCTCCATTTTTTGTTTAAAATCTCTTAGCTCGTTGTATTTTTCAACTGCTAACAATACTGTGTCTTTTTCCATTTTTGTTAAAATTAAATTATTAATATTTAGATAATTATAAAATAAGCACTGGTTATAACACACGGTATAAAACAGTTGGGCAACCGTGGTTGTTCGAGCATTTCAGCCCGTTTCAACGTTGTGGTATTTTGATAGGTCAGAGCATCGCAGCCCAACCGATTTCATACCGTCAACGCTAGCTTTCATTTGTCAACACACCTTTTTGTAATCTCTATTTTCAAATTTTGCCCTTTGTATTAAAGTTGTTTTCATTTTATTTAAGTTTTGCACTTTTTACTATTATACGTAAATTATTTGCAGATGTTACAAACATACTAAAAAATAGTTTATAACACCATTACCTTTTTAAGTATATCATATAAATCATTGTCATAATATTCTAATCGACTAGGTGTATTTATGTGCCGTAATATCGACCGATTTTTTTCTTGCAATTCCATTAAACTATCAACCAAGTCAGAATACTTTTTTTGTGTTGATGTTAATGTAAGCGAATTAAAATCAAAGTATTGAGATAATTCAGATTTTATCACAGAAATATCTACAGTAAACTTTTGCTTGTCAATATAAACATTAATACTTTTGATAACCCCCCCCCAATTAGGATCAATATTCGTAAAATTATTATCCCTGTACATTGACTGTAAATCATTGAACTTTTCAATTAGTAAATTACTTTGAAAATAATCCATGACATACTTAGCCTTACGTTTTAACATTCTCTTGTAAAATTCATTAATATGTACGGCTTCTTTACAGAACTTTAAATATTTTGCGGTTGAAGTCGAAACCATTGCAAACATCAAGCCTTTCTTTTCGTGGTTACGTTCAAAATTATGATAATAAGTACTATATCCAGTTATAAGACATTCCCCGTCAAATAATATTCTGAAAATACTATAGGCATTATCTAATTTACGTTCATCCTCGATTGTACCATAAAATATTGGATGGTTGAGTTTGACCAAATCATCGACCTTTACTCTGGTTTTACTCCATGATCCGAAAATCTTAATCGGGAAGGTTGTATTACGAACTTCATCATTAAGTACATTACGTTTCTTTCTGATTAAATATTCAGCAGGTACATCAACCAAATCATAATTACTGGCATTTTCACGGACAATATCAAAAAATTCATCTTGCATATCAATAAGTGATTGAACATACTCAGTAGGTACGCCATTTTCATCAACGAGTTTATCAACATGTACATTGAATATATCAGAAATTTCTGAACGCATATAAGCTAACGTTAAGTTGCGCTTATTGATGATATAGTACGTGGAGTTTAAATCTTTTAAATAAGAATGTTTTTTTACATTACGTTTAAATTCACCATCAACGTAATATAAACCCTGTTTTGATTTAAGTTCATCATAACCACCATCAAAACCATTACCATATCTACTTTTAAGCTTCTTCCCCAATGTCGTGGTATTGAAAAACAATCTGAAAAGTTGTTTATCGGTTGGTGACATCATTCCCGAATATTTGAAATTAGAAAAATCAATTTCCTTTTTATTAACCAATTTATCGGTTTTTATTGACATTCCATTTGCAAATACTAATGTGCCGAAATTATTCTTTAAATTAAAGTAATCCTTTAAGGTAACGATATTACTATATTGTTTATTAAGTAATTGTACAATCTCAGCTTTGGCTAATTCGAGTTTGCTTTTAATAATTTTAATAGTATTTTCATTATAATCTAATGTTTCACGACTGGCAGTTACACCAATCTCACCTACATTAGCTATTAATGCGATGGGAATATTATAGTCATATTGATTTAAGTTCAAGACATCATAGTTAATTGGATATGCGACTCTACCCAAACAAAGATGAATATTGTTTGAATAAGTATTACCTCTATATAGGAAACGCTTGCCACGTATGATTTGATAGTCATTGGTTAAAACATCAAAATCAAATCCGTCAAAAACGATGTTTTCGAAATAATATAATTGTCTAACCATTTCCTTTTCAAAGGTCGATACGTCTTTTTCAAGTACGGGTATACGTACTTCCGTACCATTATGATCGGTTGTTGCTTCTTGACTAATCGAAGCAATCATTGGTCCACTTTTACCCTCATATATTAGATATGAATACTTGATGTTATCAAATATTGTAATGATTTCATATGAATTATCATATTCACCAACACCATGACCTGTTTGTCTACGATAAGCCAACGGTGATTTTGATCCTAATCCAAATCCGCCTATCTGACTGTTATCCAGACGTTTAGTGCTTTTAAAATAAACCGAAAATACATTTTCAATTCTGTCAGGAGACATGCCAACACCATAATCAATAAATGAGATATAAATTGTGTTGGTTTGATTATCCACAGACTTTTTAATTAAAACCGGATCATTAATACCTGCCTCAACATGACTATCAAAACAGTTAGATGTGATTTCACGCACGACAGTTCCGATAGGGTTACTGTAAATACTTTTTGAAAAGAACTGAAAAATTATGCTTGTAGAGTCTGCTGAAAGTGTTAATTCCTTTTCTTTTGTTGTAGAGATAACATCAATATCTGAATACGCCGTTAAATCAATTTCCATAATAGTTTTCTTTATTTGTTAATATTTGTTTCGGCTTACTATACGATGATTATTTACAGATGTTACAAATATCAACAAAAATATTTTTAAATAAAGACAATTGCGAATTAATAATATAAGTGTTTTTATTTAAAAACATCAAGCAAATAAGATCAACAGCATATAATGACAAAAAACCGTTAAAATAAATCTAACATTATCTACAAGCAGTAGATTCTGTGTTTATTTCTTTGTAACAGACACCGTATTGTCCTGTGAGAAATCGATTTAAAATGTTCTTACCCGCATTTATATCTGCATTGTCTGTGTGACCACAATTCAAACACAAGAACACTTCTCCATTTCGATTTCTCCTATCGGATTGACCACATACTGGACAGGTAGTAGAGGTATAGTAAGGTGCTATAGTACGAAAACTAACACGGTTAATCTCACACTGTGCTTCCAACCTATTCAACCAATACTTCCAATTCCAAATTCCGATAGAACGTCTAATATTTTTAGCCAATAGACGTTTGGCTTTACTTTTCTTACCCATATTTTTGAGTTTTTCAACAACAATTAAATCTGGACTTTCAGTTACTATAATTTCTTTAGCTATTTCATCAATTCGTTGTTTTAACGCCCTTCTCGCCACTCCCTGACCTTTACTGTTCTGTTTACATCTTTTCACACGTTCAATACAACCTTTAATATCAGTTCCGTATTGTTTACCATTGTTTAGGGATGCCAAGGCGTTAATACCAGTATCAATTCCAATACATTTCTTACCTGTTAACTTGGGTTGTGTTACTATCTCAAAACTAAACTGAACATACTTGTTGGTAATTAAGTAACTGTTTAATCGTTTACCGATGTTATTGTAGTTATTGAAATGTTTATGGTATTTAATGGGTAAATCCATTATCATTTTATTACCCATTGAAGCCAAATGTAACCAACCATCAAATTCTGTTGTGTCCTTACTACGAATTAAATCAGCAATAGTACAACTCACATACATTCGATTACCTTTATGAACAGGTATAACAGCTTTCTCTTTCCAACGAACTTTAGCAGCGTTAATCATATCAATTCCTTCACGTGCTGCGACTTTTCTTAATCTGGCTGATAACCAAGTTTCAGGAATATCAACAATGGGTTTCAGTAGTTCACCTTTTGAGGCTTTATCAAGATTCAACCAAAAATACTCAATGAACACATTAACCACCTTTGAATATTCATTCAAAACGGTTTGTAATTCATTTTTCTTTTTCTGTGTAGAGAATTTCAGACTACACTTAGCTGACCTGATTATCTTCATTATTCTTTTTTTGATTTTTTTATGTTATTAATGAAATTGTTTTTAAACAACTCGTCAAAAGTGTCCTTTGGACTAACTTCGTTACCATCTGAATCAGTATATTTGATGTTAAGTGATTCACTAAAATGAATTATCATTTCAGATATGGCATCAATTTTACTTTCGACTTCAATTAATTTAATTGGTACGTTCATTGTTAATTCGTGATTTTGATTTAAAAAATCCTTGTCTTCTTGTGTTAAATTTTCCATAATTTTTATATTGTTTATTTTTAATTAATTCATGTGTGATATACATTCGTTATACCAACCCATATCTTTAGCGAATTGATATACACCATTTTCATTTTTTATCCAAGTTTTAATATTACTATATTGACGAGCATTATTAATAACATTCTGTTTCATATACGTTTTACACTCATCATACCATCCGTTTTTTCTCGCTGCACTCCAAGCACCACCCTCTCCCCTCATCCATTGTCGTTGCGTTAAATAATTTTTAGCACTATTAATACACAATTCTTTAGTCCAATAATTGGGTTGTTTTTTCAATTCAGTCATATGATGAGTACATCGTTCATACCATCCATTATTTCTGGCTGCACTATAAGCATTATCTTCATTTTCAGACCATTCTTTTATTGTGTTATATTTTAGAGCACTCTCCATACAACTTTCTTTAGTATGTGATTTTCTTTTAATCATATGTGCTGTACATTCATCATACCAACCATTTCTTCTGGCAGCACTACAAGGAACTTGTTCATTTGTTTCCCAATCTACAGGTCTATCATATTTCAATGCACTTTCCAAACAATTTTTTTTATTCCAAAACCATTTTGGCATTTTTTTGGTAAACTCTCCACGAACATCCCTCACGGTGGTCATACAATAAGTGGTTAATAAACCATCTTTTTTATGAAGTAAATTCTTAAAAAATTCAAATACAGGTAAACCTTCCATATCAATTGGTTGATATTTTCTGGTCTTATTTGGATTGGTTGGTGTTTCAGGTTTGTTAGGATTTGGTGTTGTGTCGTAAACCTTTTTAACAGGTATCACCATATCGTAAAAATTCCTACCATTGAATTTAGTAAAAAATTCATCATCACTCAACATCAGAACAGCACTCATTATATGTTTATAGTAATCGGTTAACATATTAGGTGCTACCTTGAAAAATAACTTCTTCTGGTCAAGATTATCTCTATCTACACGAATAACACGAGAAAATAATTGGTATATTCTATCCACATTATGTGATGTAGTCATATCAACCACATTAACCAATTTTTCAAAGTTGAATCCTAATACTCCACGATACACAACAATAAGTACCAAACACTTATCTTCATCTTTGAACCTTTTAATTTCAAGTGAATCGGTATCATTTTCTGATGTACTTAATGCACTATCAATTCCTTTTTTATCTAAGTACTTTTTAACCTGTTCTGCTTGTTGGATTGACCTACAAGCCACCATCGTTTTCTTTAAACTACCCAATAATATTTTCCAATCAGGTGTGATATTAGCGTAAACATTACCTCTGAAACTCCTAAGACGATGAACTATTTTTTCGAGTAAATCATCAAGTGTTTTGTTGGTATCTACTGATTTTATATGTACGGTGGTTTTTAATTCATCATCAACATTATAATCTTCCAAAGAAAAATTATATGTGGATGATGCCACTTCGACATACGCCTCTGAAACCATACCAGCATCAAAAATGGTATTTAATGTTACTGGTATAATATGATACTCCTGACGGTTTAATCTCAGGTTTTCGTAAATGAATTTTGACGGTGTACCTGTCAATAATAACTGTTTCTTAACTTCGGTTTCCTTAATGATGTCCTTAATCATCTTGGCATTGGTGGATACATAAAAATGATGAGCTTCATCTACGATAAGTAAATCAGCTTTTCGTAATTTAACATTCTTGAGAGTCTGTGGTAAACACACAATAACACTCGATGTACTTTTTAGATAATCATCACCACTTTCAATAAGTGAATATGTAAAGTCGGGTTTGTTGTCAACTAATACATCGTGAAACTGTGTACGGAGAATTGTTGTTCCGTGAGCCAACACTATAATTTTATGGTCAGGGTGTTCACGAAGATATTCTTCAATAATATAAATTGTCATTAAGGTTTTACCAGCAGACGGACAAGCTGCCAGTACGGTCTTTTCATTCACAATAAGACTATCCTGTACCTTAGTAATAGATTCAGATTGATAGTCTAACACTCGTAATCCCCTTGATTCAAACCATTTATTATTCATCGTTATTCAGTTTTTCTTTTAGTTTCAGTTCTTTTAATTCCTTTTTACGTTTTACACTTCTTTTTCCGTAAAGTTTACCAGAAAATGAAGCCATTAACATCATTATATCGTTTACAAATTCTTCTTCATCTGATATGTTATTGTTTTCCACACATTCAATCTCCACATCGTAACTATTGAAGAACACTTTTATTAGGTCAAATTGAAATCGGGTTAAACGGTCTTTATTTTCGATTACAACCTTGTTTATCTTCTTCTTGATAACTAATCCCACCATCCTTACAAACCCTGTTCTGGAATCAGATAAACCACTACCAACGTCTTTTACTATGTGTTCTACTTTGTATTTTTTCTTGGCACAGTATTCGGATATTCGTTGTGATTGTCTATCTAAATCACCTTTGGTTTTTTGTTCGTGACTACTAACTCGACTGTATGTTAAAACAACATTGGATATTTCTTCCACCTGTTGTTCACCTATGAACTTATTCACATCATCCTCACGATATCTTCTATGACCACCAACAGTTTTAATCGGTATAATATTAATACCTTTTTTGTCCCATTCTCTTAACGTGTTCTGTGAAACATTAATAATTTCGGATACTTGTTGTATGGTTAGTAGTTTACTCATTCGTTTTTTCCAATATTTTTAGGATGAGGTCTTTCGATGAATCCAACGCCTGTTGAAATTCTTCGAGAGTCACATCTTCATCTACGTCCAATTCGAATGGAATTGGGTAGACATCACCATTATCAAGTTCAAATTCGTGTTTATCTACACGAACAACTTTCAATAATTTATTTTTTAGGTTTTCCATAATACGATTCTTCTTTTTCATATATATACTTTTATTTTTGTCAAAAACCCGTTTTTTATGTTAAATTTGTGTTAATTTTTGTTAATTATTTGTAGATAATGTTAGATTTCTCCTAACAGTTGGTTAACCCCTATGATAGTCATAGAGGTTTTCTTATTTTTTCTAATTATTTCTTATTTTTAAGCAAATGCTACAAGATTTTGCAGATGTTTCTGAATTTATTTATATTTTATCTTTTTTAAAAATGAATATAATTCAGGTTCATTGATTTTATTTTCATCGAAATTTGCAAAACTAATTCGTATTGTCGATTCAATTGCCAACTTTTCATCAGCATTTGCGTTCATCCATTCGTGATGTAGCTTTATTAATTCCTGACGTTTGCCTTGAACATAACTTTGGGTTTCCTCAAATACTTTACGCTCTGAATTTTGCTGTGTTTTAACGACAGTTCGAGTATAAAGTGCACCAGTATATCCTAAACCAAATGTTAGTCCGATGATTAAAAGTAATCCTAAGATACTTAATAAGATAATTGTTGATGTTTTCATGTAGTCTTAATTTAAATTAGTTTGAGGTAACTTAAAAGGTGACACAATTATTTCCGGTTCGATATAAACAGGACGTGGTTCATTCGTAGCAGGATCAATTAGTAATAGCCACGTGGCACTTAATCCCGTTGGTTTAAATAATTGATTAGGTTCTGCTTGTGGCAAATTATAATAAACTCCCGAATATGGATGAATCATTTTTTCCGGATTACTATATTGCGTTGAGTATGGAATGCCATAACCAATACATTTACCCAGATATTGCCCGATACTACCGTTATTACGATTAAATAAATACGCATAGCAAACAAGATTTTCTTGGTCACAAAGCTCATAAATCATTTTCAACACCTTTTTTTCTTGAAAATTAACAATGTTTGGCATTCCAAGTTCTTTATTAGCTTCTTTTGCCTGAGCTTCTGTTTTTACTTGCAGTTCTTGATCTGCTTGGGGTGTGATTCCACAACCTGTGTTCAGCATTAATGTCATCAACATTAACGCACCGATAAATAAATAATTTGTTCTTTTCATTTTCATATAGTTTTTATTTAATAATTAGTATTTCCTCTTGAATTTTTCGTAATTATAATTGTTTATATTTAAATTCTGCCACTAAATAACCAATACCATGCCTGAAAACAAAGTGAAAAGTAAAAAAACCACATATTCAAAATACTTAATATTTTACCAAAAAATGAATCTTCGTTATGTGGTATTAATATGTTAAAAATATATGATAAGTTTGCACTAAAGACTTTAGTTCGTGTTAATAAAAACACAACACCAAATACAAATGTAATTGCCAGTAAAACTTGTGTGTTCATGGTTATAATTTTTAAATTAATATTTGTTTGAGACTATTATACGTAAAGATTTTGTAGATGTTACAAATAATTATTTATTGGTTATATCAATAATTTCACTTCCATTATCATAACCAAAATTATGTTTCAATGAAATATCTACAGTTTGGTATATATTAGTAAAGACTTTATTTGATTTAATGCAATTAATAATGTCCTCTAGTTCGGCTTTACCATAATCATGTGAATCGCCATAAAAAATAAACATATCGGTTTGGCCAAGATATCTAAACCAACCACCACCTTTTACTTTTGCAGGATCAGTAACCAATTCTTGATGAAATGATACTTTTGAAAGTATCAGATAATCGTCTTCGATTATAAATTTAGGAAATAAGTCCATAATATTGTTAGAATTCAAAATATTTCTTATTTATCATTTCAGGATCAGAGGTTACAAAGTCCCTAAACTTTACCGCTGAGATATATTCTTGCCTCCAGCCCAATTTAATTGCACCATCACAACATATTTGACCGTATTGATAAATCATATCAATTTGAATCGGTGTAAGAGCAACATTTTTACCGCCCAAATGAGTATTCAAACATCCAGCAAATTGTATATTTTCGCCGTGAATTTTAACCCAACCCTGTTGCTCCAGCCATGAATCGGGATTAACCATATTACCATAATCATCCACTTCATTTGGTATTATTCCAATTTCTTGTAATGCATCAGCAATTTGATTATGTAACATGTTCGCAATTTTGCCCCTTAGCCCATAAAATTTACCATCGGGACTTAACCAGCCCGCACTGTAATTATCTAGGATATTAACTGGCTCAATACCGTTTTTAATGACTTTATCAATTTCTACAACAGATTCAAGATAACTACTGAGTTCCTTAAATTCGCTAATTCTTTGTTTAGCTGCTGAATAATTATCTGTAAGTAATTTATTGAATTTATTTGAAACATTAACTACGGCATTTTGATAAAAGATAAAATCTTTAATATATTCTTCTTCCCCAACAAATTCAGAGGGATAGGTTTTTCTTAACCAATCAATTACCGCATTTACTTTAAGTGATTGTTCAATATAGTCTTTAGTTACTTTGATTAAATTTACGAGATCACTGACATCATCAATATCGTAAATATCATCAAACATATCGGTTTTGCCATTATATACAAAATCAATAATCTCGGTGAAGTCAAAAGTTTTATGGTATTTAACGGTTCTTGTTGCCATATTCATGTTTTGCATTCTCAATGCACGTTGTAGGCTATCACCGCTTTCAAGTATTTGATTGGCCTTATGAATATACCATTCTTTGATATTTAACTTAGGAAATATACTGTCATTTTCATCGGTACGTTCACTTACCATTATTTGTTGGTCTTCAACGAAACAAACCATATCACCTTTAAGTATTTGTAATGCCAAATCTCTAGGGCAGCCAACCAGACCTTCTGTAAGAACAGCCAGACCTTTTTCGGGATTTAATGAATATAATACATGTTCTTGTGCTATCTCCATCAATCTCACACCAAATTCATCTCCTAAACTGAAATGAACAACTCCTGATTCTAAAATTTCTTCTCGTGTTTGTTTTGACATCATTTTAAGTTTTATGTTGTGATTATAATACGTAAAGATTTTACAGATGTTACAAAGATGTTCATTAAACCTGATGTTATTATTTAAGATTTTAAAATGAATGTTTAAAAATATTGGGCATAATTAACTTATTATCAAGTCATTATCACTATGGTTTGATATATAATAGTTACCGCCCATTAAGGTACTGCTCTTTGGTCGGCACTTTGTATTTAGGTGTGCATTTAGGTAGTTCTGCTACTTTGTGCGTTTTTGCACAGTCGGTGCATACTGGTTGGTTTGTTCTCCAATGCCAAGTATTGGTAGGTTGCTTGCAAAAGTAGCAGCGTTCGTACACACCTGTATTTT
>Ga0307376_10006063_pt1 | contig 10769 bp, 21 predicted proteins | sample TR2MG_FD_202536 | JGI IMG/M metagenome (GOLD analysis project Ga0307376, IMG submission 202536) | Soil microbial communities from Risofladan, Vaasa, Finland - TR-2 | ecosystem: Environmental > Terrestrial > Soil > Coastal area > Acid sulfate soil | place: Finland: Risofladan, Vaasa | collected...
TTAAATTAAACGGTCAAATCATTAATACTACTGTTTTTGTTAATTCTAACTTTAAATCTTATATTACTACCGCTATTGTTTATAATACCGCTTGTTCGTGGGTTGATTTGGTTCGGATACCGAGAAGTGATATTGTTAAAAATACTTTATCTGGAAATTTTGTAAATGAAGGATGGGATTCTCCTTGGAGACATGATAAAGAATTATTAAAGAAAAGAAAAATATTAAAACAACAAAATAAAAATAAATCCAACAATCTCGGCGGTATGCCTTCGAATTTGCTGGTTTTAGATAAGGTGTTGGATAATGGGAAGGAATATCAAGATAAGGCATATTTAAGACATTCTAAGGGTAAACCAATAGCAGGATATAATATTAATACACCTCATAAAACAGATAAATTTTATGGTTATGAAGACTTAGGTGGTTACAGCAAGTTTTTCGATCAAGAGAAATGGTTTAAAAGAATGGTGCAGTATTTACCGCCCGATATGGCTAAACAATTCCCCTTTTTACAAGTGAACAAACCGGCACAGTATGAAAAACATACAGGATTAAAAGACAAAGGAAATATCCATCCAACGGTAAAACCGGTAATATTAATGTTGTATCTAATAAAAATGGCAGTAGGAGGAAATAAGAAAGCAAAGATACTCGATCCTTTTGCTGGTTCGGGAACAACAAATATAGCGGCTACGATATTAGGTTTTGAGTCAGTAGGAATAGATCTCGAAGCAAAACATATCGATATTGCCTTAGCTCGAACAACGATAGAGAATATCCAAGCCTTAAAGGAATATGAACCTATTAGTTCGAAATTACCGAAACCAAAAAAGAAAGATTTAAAGGAGTTTTTCTAATGTTTAAAGAAATTGGGGTAATCTATCATCAAACAGAAAAAGCGTTCTTATTCCGTTGTACCGCTGATAATACAACTGAAAGTTATCCTAATCGACCAAATCAAGCCGTTCGATGGATTCCTTTTAATTGTGCAAATATCGAGGATACGCAGGAAGATTTGGTTGATGCGGTGTATGGATCCTTACCAATTGTTAAAATTTGGATTCGACAAACAGATTGGTTTAATCTTTATACAGGATGGCAAACCTTAGAACAATTCCGCAAAACGGATAAACAATATAAAGATATGAAAAAGAAAAGATATATTAGACAACCGATACCAAAATTAAACATTTTATATCAAATGTTTGGTATTGATCCGAATAATGTACCGGATTTTGATCATTGTTTAATGTGTAAAAAAGAAAAAGAAAATTCCGAACCGGTTTGTCTTTTTTGTGCTGAAATAATGGAATGGGATTTAGATTCTAAAAAAGAAAACAAACAAAAAGAAAAAAAAAATACTATTATCTTACTTGAACCAAAGGAAGAAATTAAACAAACGAAAAAAACATTAGTTGATTTTTTATGATACAACAAAAGGAAGAAAAAATGAATAGTTTATTTGATCATGTACAATTATATCAAACTTTAGGTTTTTCGGTTATTCAAATACCCAAGGGATCAAAAGGTAAAGGTCTTAAATATTCTTGGACCAAATATCAAACCGAAAAAGCCGATTCTAATCAAATTCAACAATGGTTTGGATCCCAAGAACATCCGAAAGATTCAAATATTGCTGTTCTTTGTGGTGATATTTCAGGTAATGGATCCGGTCAACTTATTGGTATTGATTTTGATAAGAAAGGACATTTTGAACAAATCTTTTCCGATGGACCAATATTTGATCAAACCTTAGTTGTTAAATCCGGTTCCGGTAAACATCATCTATATTTATTACTTGAAAACGATTCTTTTCCAAATATTAAACTTACCAGGAATAAAAAAGAAATTTTATCAATTCGAGTAAATGGACAATTTCTTGTTGCGCCACCTAGTATTCATCCCGATACAAAAAAAAAATATAAGATTATTTCGCGAACCCATGAAATTCAAAAAGTAAAGACCAAGGACGAACTTTATAATTTTTTGTTAGCATTATTTGATCAAGATGATGATGATGATCTTATAACGCAATTAAATCGCCAATATCTAAATTTACCAAATACCAAGACCCAACAATATGATCAAAATAGTATTCGTATTTTTCCAAATCAACAAGCCCAAATCGATCTAATTCTTTCACCTGCTAGTAAACTTAAAATTTGTGTTAAAAATGTTATTGAAAAGATGATTCAAGAACAAAAACATTTTAGTCATGAAATTAATCGTATTGTTGGAACCGAATTAGTAATTAATGGTTTTACCGAAGATCAATTCCATATTGTTTTTTCTTATGCCCACGATTATGATCAAACGATTACATCTGCACAATATCGTTCGTTAAGTCAAAAATTAACCGATGGTTCCTTAAAATATAACCCTAAATCTTGTGATTCCTTACAACATACAGAAATTTGTCTTGGTCCATCATGTTTACAACATTCTGAACATATTGTTGAACCAACGATTGAACCATTACCTATGACCTTAGATGAACGAAATAAAATTTTACAAGATCAAAAAAAGAATTATTTAAAAAAACGTTTAGCTAAAACATCAAAAGAAAAAGAATTCTTAAATTTATTACCAACTGATCATTGGATTAGCCGTTATATCAAAAATTGCCAAGAAATTACCGATGCGTATCCAGAATATAATTTTGCTTGTGCTTTAGAATTATTAGGTTTTCAAACTCAACGTCATTTAATTATTGATATTATGCCACGTTTATTATATCCTAATTTTTATATTCTTATTTTTGGAGAACCCGGTTATAGTCGTAAATCTGTTGCTTTAGAACAAATGGAAAAAATGATAGCCAATAAAGATGTTTTATTAGAAGGGGCTTTTTCTTCAGAATCTTTAGCTGATAATTTAAAAGATCAACCTAATAGTATTTTCTTTTATGATGAATTCGGTGTTTTTTGGAAAAATTGCGAAAAAAAATATGGTGAAACAATAAAAGAAAACCTTAGTTCCATTTTTTATTGTCCTGCGGAAAAAAAATTAACTAATTTTAAGAATAGTGTTGTTAAAGCAAAAAATCTTTTTCCCTTTTTTATCGGCGGAATTCAACCTGAATTTTTCGGTGAAATAATGAATGCTTCGGCTATTCGGCAAGGTTTTCTTACTCGGTTTCTTGTTATTTATGCTGAACGTGATAAAAAACAAATGGATCAACCGGATCCGGAGCCTAGAATTGATACTGAATTTAATCATTTAAAAGATTGGTTAGTAGAAATTGAAACTTTCTTTAATGCTTATTATTTGAATATTCCGATGAAAATTAAACGTTCTGTTGAATCTAAAATTCGTTATAATGATTGGTCGCGTGAATTGTCGCAATCAAATCATAATTTAGACAATAGTATTATGAAAAGTTTTACCAGTCGTTTAACCGAATCTGCTTTAAAACTCGCAACTATTTTTGTTCTCGGTGATCCTAAAATTCGTTTTTATTTTCAACAATTTAATTCTTCAGATGATGACGGAAATATTATTCAAACGCCTGTTTTAGATCAGGATACCGAATTGTGGTCGCCTAATGGTGATCTTAAAATTCCTTTACATTATTTAGAATTGGCTATTTATTATATTGAAAATCTTTTTTTTCCTTCTGCCGAACAGATGATTAATTTAGTTAATACACATTTAGATTATCATCACCAACGCAAGGTTCATAAAATTATTCTTGAAGAACAAGGTATTTTGCGCAGTAAACTTATTCGTAAAGCCCGGCTTAAGAAAAAGGATTTAGAAGATATTTTAGATACGCTTATTGAATCTGATCTTATTTTACCTGTTTCTGAACCTAATTCTAACCAAACTCGTTCTCAAACTAAATATTATGCTGTTAATCCTGAAGAATGATGTATAATAAATACATTTTTTATATATATTATATATATTATTATTTATTATTATATTATCTATATTTCACTTATTTCACATATTTCACTTATTTCCTATTTCACAATGAATCTTTATGTATTAGCGCGTGAAGTAGGGAAGTTTGTGAAATAAGACTGAAAAAAGCTAAAATGACCACCGTTACAAAAAGATATATAATAGTTATATAAAAAAAGATATTTAAAGAATATATACAATCCAAAATCTAATATCTAAAAATCCATATCCCATATCTAAAAAAACATAGTTAAACAATACATAAAAATAGCTAAAACAAAAAATTTATAAATAACAGATAAATAAAAAAGAATAGCAAGCAAATATACAAAAAAGCATAAAACTTAAGGATATATCGATAATGACTACACAAAAATTCTGGAATATAGTAAAAACAACAGAAAGAAAAAAATTATTTGATCGTGTAATGGCAAAACCGGAAATGAAAGGTTACACTTTTGCTAAAATGGTAACAGAATTAATAAAAATCTTAGATCAGAATCCCATGATGTTAATAACAGAAAAAATACCCGACACCGCATTTGATGAAATAACTGATCGATTAGATGAAATCGCTTTGTTGATCAAAGATAAAAAAGCTGTTGATCTTAATACTTTTTTTCCAGATTCCAAAAAAGAAAAAGAGGAAGAATAAATGATTTTAAAAAACTGTTTATCTTGTGGTAGAAAGTTAGAAGGTTCACAATGTTCTAAAGAAATGTGTAATTTTTCATTTGATCAAAAAACTCAAACAATTAGTTGTTTAGGTGATGATTATCATAATGGTGAATATGAAATCAATTATCCTATAAAATTAGAAGATGTTAGAGATTTTTATGATAATTGTGATTTAACAGCAGAAAATTATCTTGAATTTTTAAAAAAAGAAGAAATAAAAAAATATATAGAAGAATATACATCCAATATTTTTATAAATGAAATAGAAATAATAAATTGGATTAAAAAAAATAAAAATTTTTCAAATTGTTCTATTAAATATGCAGTTAATTCTATTATTAATGAATTTATAAAAAGAAAAAAAGAATTGAATAATTACAAAAATACAAAATCAGAAATAAATTTTAATAAATTAGAAGCTGAAGGTTATTTTGATGATTTTCCAACAATGATGTTAAATCCTAATTTTAATTATCAAAAAAATAAAATTTTTGTTTATTTTCGTAAAATAAAAGAAAATCTTTTAGAAAAAATAAAAACAGCAGATGTTATTGTTGGTTGTGTTGCTTGGTTAACTGATGAAAATATATTATTCCAATTATCTAAAAAACAAATTTGTAGTATTATTATTAATAAAGAAGATTTTTTAAGACCAGAATCAAAAAATTTTAGAAATTATCAAAAAGAATTACGAAAAAAATATGATTTAATTCCTTTCTTTAGAAAATATCAATTACCTTTAATTAAATCATTAAATTTGTCGGAAGGTGAAGAACCAACAAAAGCAATTCGTTGTATGGGTCATAAAGATAAAACATCGTATAATCCTCGAATGCATAATAAATTTTTAGTTTTTTTATCATCTAAAAAAAATCCAAATCCTAAATATTGGGGAGAAGAAAATATTATAAAACCTTATGCTATTTGGACTGGATCTTTTAATTTGACACAAACAGGAACAAAATCTTTTGAAAATGCTGTTTATATTGAAGATAAAGAAATAGCCCAACAGTATTATCAAGAATATGCACATATTTTTTCTTTATCGGAACCATTGGATTGGACTAGTGAATATGTTGAACCTGAATATCGTTTTGGAACATAAAAAATAAAGGAAAGAATAATTTATGAAAAATATTGAATTAAATGTACAAGAAAGATATTTATTAATTACATTATTAGATGGTGTAAAAATACTTGAAAATATAACTATGTTTAAAAAATCTGAAGATTATAAAAATATTTTAACTCAATCTAAAAAATATAAACAAAAACTTTCATCAAATTTTACTAAATTTAAAGAAAAAGATATTTTAATTTTTATAAAAACAATAGAAATATACAAAATTGTAGATTTTTTAGATAAAAAATATTCTTTTAATATTTTTAATTTAATACGGTTTAAAACGGAATCTGAAAATTTGTATAAAAAATTAATTGATTATTATCATTTATTAGAAAATTCAAAAAAAAGGAAAAAAAATTATTATAAAACCGATCAATATGGCAATAGTTACAGGGACGTATGAATTATGGATAAACGAAAAGAAATAATCGAATTATTAAAGGAAAAGGAACCAAACCAAACGACTATGCGTAAAATGTTTAATTATTTTGAACAAGAAAACAAAAAATTAAGGAAAGAGAATATGGAATTACAAAAACAAGGGAAAGAAGATTTTAATAGTATTATGGCTTTTGTAGGTAAAGAACATGCCAAAATAATTTACTTAAATTTCATGAATGAATTATTTATGCTTGATTTAAATATTGTATTTTTTATAGGACACAAAGGTTTAGAAGGAACGATTCCTGAAATTATTTTTTCAAATCATCAATGTGTGAATTGTGATTCTAAATTTAATGAAAAAAATAATATTATAATATTGAACAGAAAAGAACATGATGATCTTTTAATTAAAAATAATAATTTTATGAAAAAAGCAGTTGAAAAACAATGTGGTCATTCATTAACAACAGAAGATTTTAATAAATTTAAAGATTCTTTTTTAGATAGGACAAATGGGGGTTTACATTTCGTTGCTTATTGTGAAAACTGTTTTAATATATTAATTAATCATAAAAAAACAATAATTACAGCAAATATTATTCAACGTAGTAAATATTTTTCAAAATTCAAGTTTGTTAAAGAGGAAGTATAAAATATGGAATTAGATACTATTGAATGTAAATATGATAAGGGATACCGAGAATATAAAGTGGGCGACCAATGGGTTCCATCGGTAACATCAATCTTACGAATGTTAGAAAAAGATGCTATTGGCTTGAAAATATGGAAAAAAAAGAATAGTCCGGAAAGACAAGCTTATATCTTGAAATATTCGGCTGAAGTAGGCGAATTGATCCATTATTATGGTATGCAAGAAATGAAAAAGACAACAGAACGAATATTAAAACAAGATATGCCGGAATTTCTAATGAAAACACCGATGGGTCAATGGAAAAATTATATTCCGTATGTTGAAATAGGACAATCGTTGTTTGCCGAATTCTGGAATTTGTATAAAACACAAATTCGAATCCTGGATATAGAAAAAGTGGTAGCAAATCTCGAATTCGGTTATGCCGGTCGTTTTGATTTTCGGTTTCAATTATTAGAAAACGGCAAATGGATTAATTGTCTTGGCGATATCAAAACATCTAAAGGAATTTATTTATATGATCAATCCAATGCCGATAAATTTCAAATCCAGGATACCGAAGGAAATCAATTTTGTTCCTACGGTGATCAAATGGCAACATATAATTATGCGATAGATAATTGGGCTGAGCGTTATTATGTTCTTAGGATTCATCCATATTACAAGTTTCGGGATCCGTTGAATTTGTATCGAAAAGGCAAAATGGAATACGAATTCACGCAAGTTTTTGGGTCTATCGAAAATTTTAAATTGGCACATCAAAATTTTATTGCCAAATATGGGGATTATCGAGAATAATGGACCAACAAAAAATAAAAGAACTATTCATTTTGGAACAACGGAATGCAGATTTAGAAACGCTTATCGTTGACCAAAGTGCCAAAATTATTCGCTATCATGCTGAATATGTTACTAACAAAGAAAAAATAGCAAAATTAAGAAAGGAAGTTAAAAGAAAATGAAACTTAGAATAAAAATATTTTTTGATGATAAAACAGAAAAAGAACTTAATCTTGAATGCACATTGCAAACATTAGAATTATTACTAAACGCGAAAAATCAACAATTTCTTTATTTGCAAGGTTTTTTTTTCAATAAAAATAAAATTAAAGAAATTTTTGTAGAATAAAAAAAAGAAAAGGAAGTTAAAAAAATGAAATTAACCGGAATGACAAATATAGAATTGGATCTAACATTTCAAGAATTAACCATTAAAGAATGGGATTTAGGCTATAATTTATCGTTAGAAGATATTAAAATAAGTTTATCACGTAAAGAAATCAAAAAAATACTTAAAACAATATTTGAACAATATCCTGAAGGATCGGGTCGTTCAACAAAAAAGGAAGAATGAACTTATGTCTAATGATAAAAAAAGTATAATATTAGGAAAATGGAAATGTCCGATTTGCGGAGCTAAATATGACGGTATTTTATCAAAAAATTCTTTATTTGTCAAATTACATTTAGAACAACATAAAAAAAAGGAAGAATGAAAAATGTTATTTAACAGCGAAATGTTACAACCGGAATGGATGGAAATATTAAATTTAAATTATCATTACAATTATGAAAAGAATATTTTTCCGCAAATAAAAGAAAAATTTGACGGTTATTCAAGATTATTAAGATTTTTGGTATTAAATCAAAATAACAAAAGTCAAAATGATTGGGCTAATATTGTCATTTCAGAAAAACAAGAGGTTTTACAGTATTTAAAAAATCACGAACAAAATTTTGATCTTGGAATCTTATTAGCTTATCCAAATTCTTTATTATTTGATCCTAAACCTTATCCGACCGAAATTTTAGATTTTTATGAATCGTTAAAGGAAGAATCTTAAATGGAATTAGAAGAATATAGTAAGGAAGAATTAATACATGGCTGTTATTATCTGCTCGGTTATATCAAAGGAACGGATAAATATTTGTTGAACAAAGAAACAACGGTAGCAGAAAGCGATGCTTTATTGCTTAATTTTTTAGAACAAAAAAGGAAAGAAAAAATTACTAAAAAAACTATCCATTTGGTTGGAACTAAAGTCCGTAGTTGAACCAAAGCTGTAACGTGAAAAAGAAAATCTAAAAAAGAAAAGGATGAATAAAAAATGAATGCAAAAAAAGATATTTTCGAATTAAAAACATTAAAAGGAACCGAACAAGAATTAATAAAACATTTTTACGATCAATATAAAGGCTGCGAACGAGCAATAAAAATGTTGGCTCAAACAATGGAAGAATCAAGGATTCAATTATGGCAAGCGGTTCGTGCCTATTATCCGTTAGAAAAAGGTAAATATTCGTTAATGTATTTATCGGATGATGGTAAATATACTCTTTCTGCTCTTTTGAAAGAACCTGATCATTTAGAACAAAGGGAATTAGAAAAATTACGAATTCGGCGTTCAAGATTAGATTTGCTTAATGTTGTGTCAAAAATGGTCGTGGATGTAATCTAAATGTCTCAACCTATGCCTTCCAGCGGGATCCAGTATCCCGAAGAAAAAGAAAAAGAACATTTTAATGATAAATTATGCGATGGATGTCAAGGAATTCCCAAAGCCGAAGGATACGATCTTTGTAAATATTGCCAAGGATTTGTAGATGAAGAAGAAGAAAAAGCAGAAAAAGCGGAGTTTTTTGATAATGTCGAATGAATCGTATATTTTACAATATGGCGGATTATTTTTACCCGCTAATTCTAAAAAAGAAACTTTAGATATTATTTGCGAAAATTGTGCTTGTGCTTATTCTATTCCTTATAAAAACGGCAAATATTTTTGTCCCCAATGTCAAAGTTGGGTCAAATTAACAAAAGGAAGTAAAAATTAATGAATTTAGAATTTGATTTGATAAATTATTTGGAACAAGAAAAAGTTGTTTTGCAAAAAAGACAACGTGCAATATTACAGAAAAAAGCAAAAGGACATTTAGAAAGTGTAAACGATCAATTATTATTCTTAGATCGAATATTTAAACAAATACATCAATTAGATCAAGAATTAATAACTGTTGGATTAAAACGGGTAAACCATTTTATCAAAGGAAAATTTTATTTGATTAAAGCAATAGATCATTTTACCGGTTCAAAGGACCAAGAATTTTTTAACGTTATTGGTTTTTTTCTTAAGGAAGATGATTATTATTACTTTTTCCAATCCTATTTCTATGATGCCGAACATTCTGAACAGGAATATTTCAACGTACCACAAAAAACAGGTGTTGTCAAAGGTACTATTATTCAATGTTTCGAAATGGTGGCAAAAAAATGAAAGGACAATATAGTAGTTTAACCGTCAGAGCCGATTATGTAGTGATCTTAAGCCGAAAAGAAAGATTGAAACATTGGTTTTGGTGGAACAAAGAACGATTAAAAGAAAAAATCGGTTATAGAATTCAGAAAAGTAAATGTTTTCTAAAATTACACAAATTAGAAGAACAAGAATTTATTGATCATGGAAATTTTGTTTTTGAAAGAATTGATTATTGTTATTTTTGTGATCAAGAAAAACGAACCCCAATTTCTAAAAAAGAATATTTTGATAACTTTGATTTTGGTGAACTAGAAGATAAGGAGCCGTCTTGGTAATGTCTAATAAACACAAAAGTATTTTACCCCTTGGACCCGTGACTATATCGGTTCCCGAAAAAACAGAACTTGCGGTAACCGGTTCTGAATCAAAACAATATATTAATAGACAATGTCCGTATTATGAATCGTTTAATGGCAAAGATTTGGGCTGTCAATTATTCGGGTCCTTTAGATGCGACCAATGTACCAAAGAAATAAGGGGGGATTAAAATGTGTCATGGTTGTCCAGATTTAATTATTTTGGAAACGGAAAATGATGCCGGAATAGAATATTACTGTAAAAAACTAAAAAAAACAATAGAAAAAAAGGAATGTGAAAAATGATTTATTTTGATGATGTGCCACCCTGGAAATTACAAATTCAAAAATCAAAAATACAAAAAATAATAATTTTTATTCGACAAAAATTAGGTTGGTTATTTCGATGA
>Ga0307376_10006064_pt1 | contig 10767 bp, 8 predicted proteins | sample TR2MG_FD_202536 | JGI IMG/M metagenome (GOLD analysis project Ga0307376, IMG submission 202536) | Soil microbial communities from Risofladan, Vaasa, Finland - TR-2 | ecosystem: Environmental > Terrestrial > Soil > Coastal area > Acid sulfate soil | place: Finland: Risofladan, Vaasa | collected...
ATACTTAAAAAAGTAATTAAATTATTTTATAAAAATTTCTTTTTTTAAGTAGTGGTAATTATTGATTATTGCGTCTTACTATTAAAAAGTGCAAATTATATAGTTAAAGTCAGTATCACTTTTGTACAGATATAGGCAGAGTTTTTGTAATTAGGTTTAGTTAGTTAGGATGGGTAAAAAAGTGCTTCCGGTAAACGATCGGAAGTGCTTTTTATTCAAAACAATTTGAGAAATGAATAAGGAACTATTAGAAAAGTATTGTAAAAATGCTTGCACGGAGGAAGAGTTGAGTTCTGTTTTAGAATGGTTTGAGGGATCTGCAGGAACATCTGATGGGAAATCCCTTTTATTTAAGATTTGGGAAGATTTACCTGATGAAAATGAGAATCTTAAAATTGATTTTGATTTTATTCTGGATAAGATACATCACAAAGTTAATCTGGGCCAATCGAAAAAGCTTCTTGAGGAAGCTGATCAGAATCTGAAAAAGTATAAAAGAAGAAAACATTTTATAAATATACTTACGAAAGCGGCCGCAATACTTATGCTTCCTGTTTTTGGTTTCGGGATGTACATGTCTTTGAAGTATCAGTCAGCCAGGCATAGTCAGGTTTCTGTTAATCAGGCATATAATGAGGTTTATTCATCTGTTGATGCTATTACCAAAGTTTTATTGCCCGACGGTTCAAGTGTCTGGCTGAATCATAGCAGTTCATTAAAATATCCGGCAGTGTTTCATGGAGGTTCCCGTACGGTTGAACTTAAAGGTGAGGGATATTTTGAAGTGGCTCATAATCCAAAAATACCTTCCTTATTTAAAGCATATAATACTGAGAGAAAAAAATATGAAACATTGATTCTTGCAGAAAAAGCAGGTATCAACACCATCAATATTGGTTTCCCTACTAATGCGCTTATTGCCAAGTACAAAAGGATGACCGGGAGCAAGATCAAGGTGATTTCACAAGTGGGTCCGAACATGGATAAGAATGATTATTATGAATTCATCAACAAGGCCATTGATTTTGGCGTTGACATCATTCAGATTCAGGGTAACTGGTGCGACTGGTTGGTAAGGGACTATAAGATTGATGTCATCCAAAAAATGATGGATAAAATCAGGAGCCAGCACTATACAGCGGGTTTAGCCTCTCATTCGATCGAGTCAATGATAGCTTGCAAAGATAATGGCATTATCCCTGATTACTACATGAAAACCATGCACCACGATCAATACTGGTCGGCCCATCCACGTGAATATCGCTTCCCTTTTGAGGTTGATGGGGAAGAATACCTTGACCATAACAGGTTTAACAATAATATGTTTTGCCTGTTTCCCGAACGAACCGTTGAATTTGTGAACAGAGCCAAGGTTCCTGTAATGGGTTACAAGGTGTTGGCAGCCGGCGCCATTAAGCCACAAGATGGATTTAAGCGGGCTTTCGAGAATGGTGCTGATTTTATCTGTGTTGGTATGTTTGACTTTCAGATCGTAAATGATGTGAATATTTGCATTGAAACACTCAATAATCCCAACAACAGGCAACGCGAGTGGTATGGATAAAAAAAAGCTATTCCCGGGAGCTTTTAGATTGCAATGAGACATAGGGCATCATACCGTCCGGATTAACAAACAAAATATGTTACAAGCTTTAAATGTCATCAACGATTATTAAAGAAACTGATCAGTTAAAAAAATGAAAAGGCATCTCTTAATTTATACTCAACTTTTGTCCAACTTTGGCTGACGATTTTCAAAAATCATAATAAATCACAACCTTGTGAAACTTAATAGGTTTTATTCAAAGTCAAAAATTAATTATTAAAGGAGGTAAAAATGTATAAAGATCTCAAGCACTCACCATTTACAGTATTAATAGTATTAATGGTAGCCGGTATATTCGGGTCTGGCTGTGTAAGTAAAAAATTCGTTGATTATGTTAATCCCTTCGTAGGAACGGATGAGCATGGACACACCTTCCCTGGTGCAAGTCTACCTGCCGGGATGGTTCAATTGAGTCCTGATACTGATATTCATGGTTGGGACTGGTGCTCGGGATACCACTATAGTGATAGCTCCATTATGGGTTTCAGTCATTTACACAGGAGTGGAATGGGGGCTGGAGACTGGGGTGATATTCTTATAATGCCTACAACCGGAAAACTTAAAGTTGAACCCGGTTCTAAGTATAATCCCGATGAAGGATATAGATCAAGATTTACTCATGAGGAAGAGGAAGCATCACCAGGATATTATGCTGTTAACTTAAAAGATTATGGTATAAAAGCCGAATTAACAGTTACAGAGCGGGCAGGATTCCATAAATATACATTTCCCAAATCCGATGTATCTCATATTCTGGTAGACCTGGAACATGGCATATGGGATCGGTGTACGGGCTCTCAGGTGAAAATCGTGAATAATACGGAAATAGAGGGCTATAGGACTTCAACCGGATTTGTAAAAAACCAAACCGTATACTTCTGCGCACAATTCAGCAAGCCATTTAATTCATATGGTACCTGGAAAGAAAAGAAGATTAAGTCAGGATCGATGGAAGAATCAGGAACTCAAATTGGTGCATTTGTTGATTACGTTACATCGGGAGACGAAACTATTGAAGTAAAAGTTGGCATCTCCTACACCGGTATTGCTCAGGCACGCTTAAATTTAAATAAAGAAATACCTCACTGGGAGTTCGATCGTATTAAGGAGCAGGCAAGAAAGATATGGAACAAAGAATTAAGTAAAATTGAAGTACAGATGAACATAGATAATGATGAGGCTTATAGAAAAAAAAATATAGTTAAATTCTATACAGCTCTCTACCATTCTCTGTTATTTCCTGCTACTTTCAGCGACGCGGATGGAAAGTACATGGGATTAGATAATAAGGTTCACATTGCAAAAGATTTTACCTATTCCAGCGACTTTTCTCTTTGGGATACTTTCAGGGCTGAAATGCCTCTCCTGGCTTTGGTACAACCTGAAAGAAATAATGATGCAATCAGAACAATGATAGCCCAATACGAACAAGGTGGCTGGTTGCCAACTCCACAACAGTTTGGGAACAGTTATACAAATGATATGATAGGTGATCATCCCGTAGCTGTTATTCTGGATGCCTATATGAAAGGGATCAAAGATTTCGATGTAGAAAAAGCCTATGAGGCCGTGAAAAAAAATGCTATGGAAACTCCTCCGTCAGAACATCGTTCAAGAGGTCGTGTAGGTTTAGATTATTACAAAGAATATGGATATTTACCATCAGATAAGGTAAGCCAATCTGTATCCAGAACTTTAGAATATGCCTACAATGATTGGTGTGTAGCCCAGTTAGCAAAAATTCTTGGCAAAATGGACGACTACGAGATGTTTATGAAGAGGGCATCTTATTACAAGAATATATTTGATCCTTCTACGGGATTTGCGCGTCCAAAAAACAGCAAGGGTTCTTGGGTTGAGCCATTTGATCCAACATTCATTTGTTACGGGAATGAACGTCATTACACTGAAGCAAATGCATGGCAATACACATGGTTTGTACCTCATGACGTGCAAGGTTTGATTAATCTTGAAGGTGGAACAGAAAAATTTAATAAGAAATTAGACTCTTTGTTTACAATAAATTCTGAAATCCCCGGCAAAAAAGTTAATGATGTTACAGGATTGATAGGGCAATATGCTCAGGGTAATGAACCAAGCCATCACACTATCTATCTTTATGACTATTCAGGTGTTCCATGGAAAACGCAAGATCTGGTTCGAAAGGTAATGAACAACTTGTATAATGCAGGCCCTGCAGGATTATGTGGAAATGAGGATATGGGGCAGATGTCGGCATGGTTTATATTTAGCGCTATGGGCTTTTACCCAATTGCACCTGGCCAAAACGTCTATTCAATAGGAAGTCCGATATTCAATAAAGTAACTATTCATCTTGATAAACCCTACTATAATGCCGATAAGTTCGTTATTGAAGCCAGGGATAACTCCAAAGAGAACAAATACATTCAATCTGCAATGTTAAACGGAAAACCTTTAAACGAACCCTGGTTCAACCATTCTGCGATCAAAAACGGTGGTACCCTAATCTTCCAGATGGGACCTGAGCCGAATAAGGAATGGGGAAATGCACAAAATGCAGCTCCACCATCCATGACCAAAGAGATTCGAATGCCTTAAGCACAGCAAGCCTCAAAGAATCCAAAACCAAGGTAAGGACGAATGAACCCCGCACTCTAAATGCAACCGTTAGAAATAGAGTTAGGCCTGGAACAGTATATATTAACCCAAATTGCAATTTGGTAATTATGAAAACAGATTTTATTATTCGAAAATCTTGTGAGTCATAAATTTTATATGTTTTTGCTAAAACGATTTAGTAATTGACTAAAAGAACTTGTATGGCTGAAATAAATCAAACTCAGGGGGAGCTCTATTTAGGTCTGGATATTGGCGGAACCAAATGTAGCGTGGTGGTTGGTGATGCTTCTTTTTCAATAAAGCGGAAAGTTTTTTTCGAAACCAGGACAGAACGCGGCTATCAGGCAATATTATCGGAGTTTCAAAAACATATTAAATCATTATTAGCAGAATATCCCGGTTACAATTTAAAACGGATTGGCATTAGCTGTGGTGGTCCTCTCGATTCAAAAAAGGGTATTATTTATTCTCCTCCGAATTTACCCGGATGGGATGATGTGCCTATTACCAGAATATTCAGCGATGAATTCGGAGTTGAAGCAGCATTACAGAACGATGCGAACGCATGTGCTCTGGCAGAATGGTTGATGGGAGCAGGGAAAGGAACCTCCAATATGATTTTTCTAACTTTTGGAACAGGAATGGGTGCAGGCCTTATTTTAAACGGCGAATTGTATACTGGCACAAATGATCTGGGAGGGGAAGTAGGACATATCAGATTAGCGGGGACAGGACCAATTGGTTTTGGGAAAGCCGGTTCATTCGAGGGATTTTGTAGCGGTGGGGGAATTGCCCAACTAACAAAATCGATCGTATTAGAAAGACAGCGAAATAATCAGAGTGTTAGTTTCTGTCCTTCCATTGAGTTGATTGGAGAAATTGATACAAAAATGGTGGCAATGGCTTCGCAGGCCGGCGATCCGGTTGCCTGTGAGATCATCAGGATCTCAGGAGAATATCTTGGCCAGGGTCTTGCAATATTGATTGACATCCTGAATCCTGAATGTATTGTCATCGGCAGCATTTATGCTTGGAATGAAATGCTTTTTAAACCTATTTTGGAAAGAGTTTTGCAAAAAGAAGCGATTCCTTCATCTCTTGAAGTATGTCGGATAAAGCCAGCCGAACTGGGCGATTCAATCGGTGATTATGCAGCTTTGTGTGTAGCCATTTATGAAGATAAGTTTTGAATAGTTTGAAAATGGGAAACATCATTTTTTTAGAGGACTTAATTCGCAGATACCCAAAACTTGCGTCGGTAAAAGATGAAATACAGAAAGCAGCAGATTGCCTGATAAAATGCTATCAGCAAGGACGCAAGGTGTTAGTGTGTGGTAATGGTGGAAGTTGTTCCGATTCCGACCACATAGTTGGTGAATTAATGAAAGGTTTTGAACAGATGCGCCCTGTCGGAGAAATTTTAAAAAAACAGTTGGTTGAGATTAGTGAAGAGAGGGGAATATATCTTGCAGGAAAACTCCAGCAGGGCTTGCCTGCTATTTCGCTGACAGCTCACAATGCCCTGATAACTGCTGTTGCTAATGACATAGACACTGATTTGGTTTTTGCACAACAGATAATTGGTTACGGACACACCGGGGATGTTTTAATCGGGATCAGTAGTTCAGGAAATTCTCAAAACGTTGTGGACGCTATTATCACAGCTAAAGCAAAAGGAATGGTTGTTATTGGTTTAACCGGTGAAATCGGTGGAAAGATGAAAACGTATTGCGACATTCTGATTAATGTCCCTGGAAGACGTACTGCTTTTGTACAAGAATTACATTTGCCTGTTTATCATACACTTTGCCTGATGGTAGAGAATTCTTTCTTTGGAAATCAATAATGCTAACAGGTTCAGTAAGCTATTAAATTTATAATAGTAATTACCCTACGAAATTAAAACTCTGGGTATGGATAAAAAAACGGGTGATATAAAAGAGGTCAATTTTCTGGAAGAGTAGATATTTAAATAATTTTTATCTGTTTGTTCTGTTTCAATTTAATTAGTTAGTCGATCCTTATAAAGTATTTAAAGTGACATGATTAACACTCTTTTGGCAGGTGCTGCATTCAATATGATGAAGATGTTACGGAAAATCCGTGAATCAATTATCTACGTCTTAAATGAACTTATCAAAAAATTGACTAAGGAATATCAGATGCTGATAAATCATTGTTAAAACTGACTTTTTAAGGATCGACTAATTAATAATAAAGTTGTGAATAATTCAAAAATTAGACTTCAAAAAACGCTGCCTGTTTTTATGTCCTTCATTGTAATGGGATTTGTAGATATTGTTGGTGTCGCTACAGGCTTTATCAAAAAAGATTTTGGACTAACTGATGACCTTGCTCAACTCATTCCCTCTATGGCGCTGTTTTGGTTTTTCATTTTATCAGTTCCTTCCGGTATTTTACAAGACAAATTCGGCAAGAAGCGAATGCTTAACATCGGGATGCTATTGACAGGATTGGGAATGGTAATTCCATTTATCCATTATTCATTTCCCATAATGCTGGCTGCATTTATTGTTTTGGGGATCGGAAACACCATCGTCCAGGTGTCAGCAAATCCATTGCTGCACTATGTTGTACCTCGCGAAAAGTATTCCAGTTACATGAGCCTTTCTCAGTTTATAAAAGCTATAGTTTCATTGCTGGGGCCTGTCATTACAACTCTTATGGCATCTATGTTTGGCAATTGGAAACTGGTTTTTGCCGTTTATGCATTAACCTCCGTGTTAGCTGTAATATGGCTTTACCTTACCCAAATTGAAGAAATAAAATCCAGTCACGGAGCAGCAACATTTAAAAGTTGTTTCAGTTTGTTGAAAAGCAAATTTATTGTGGTGATGGTTTTAGGGATTTTTATGTTGGTTGGATCTGACGTAGGGATGAATTCAAATATTGCAAATTTTCTGCAGAATCAATTTGGTCTTACTCTCGAAAGAGCGTCTTTGGGGATTAGTCTCTATTTTACTGCTTTAATGATTGGCCGTTTTTTGGGCGCTATAATTTTAAACTGGATCTCTTCCCGGCGTTTTTTACTCTTAACTGCCATAGTGGCTTTGATAAGTCTTGTTGGAATGTTATTAGCTCATTCGGTATTGTTTGCTCAGGTCGCGATTTTCATGGTCGGTCTTGGTTCTGCTAACCTTTTCCCGCTAATCTTTTCGATTGCTGTTGAAAAAATGCCTGATCGCTCGAACGAGATTTCCGGTCTGATGATAATGGCTGTTTCAGGGGGGGCATTTTTACCACCGGTGATGGGGATGATCAGTACCAATGTGGGAGTAAAAGCCAGTTTCTTTGTATTGATATTGGCTATGATTTATTTAGTTAGTGCGGGGATATATTCATTAAAAAAATAAAATTATTATCAATGAAAAAAGAGGAACTGCAAAAAATATTGGAAGATATAAATTCTGTAAAGATTGCTGTTGTGGGTGACTTTTGTCTGGATGCCTATTGGTTCATCGATGAGTCAAAAAGTGAAATATCCATCGAAACCGGCCATATGACACGGCCTGTCCGACAACAAAAGTATTCCCTGGGCGGAGCTGGAAATGTTACCAACAATTTGGACGCAATGGGTATAAAAGACATTCGCGCATTTGGGGTGGTTGGATCTGATCCTTTTGGGGCTGCGATGATCAACCTGATGCAAAAGGTGAAAATCAATACCGATAACTTGCTGGTGCAGGAAGAACAATGGTCCACTCATGCCTATTCAAAGCCATATATTGGTGATGAAGAGCAAGGGAGGATCGATTTTGGTAATTTTAATATTCTTTCTAACACAACTGCAGACGAGCTTATCCGCAAATTGACGGTTGCAGTCCCGGATATTGATGCGGTCATCATTAATCAACAGGTATTGTCAGGGATACATACGCCTTATTTCCGTGATAAATTAGTAAAGCTCATACTTTCATTTCCTGATAAGATTTTTATTTCCGACAGTCGCAATTATTCCGATGAATATGATGGCACTTATCGTAAGATGAACGATTTCGAAGCGGCGATGCTATGTAACCTGAAAAATAGTACGGCCGAAATTGTGTCGTATAGCGAAGCTCGGAATGCGGCGCAAATGCTTTTCAAAAGGTATCAAAAACCACTTTTTGTAACGTGTGGAAGTCATGGTTCCTTTATTGTCAATGAAAACGGAGTAACTGACATTATGGGATTGATGATTCTCTCGAAAGTAGATACAGTCGGAGCCGGTGACAGTTATCTGGCAGGAGCTGCATCAACATTGGCTGCCGGGTATAACATGGAGATTGCTGCGAAAATAGGAACTTTTGTTGCTGGTGTTACCGTTCAGAAATTATTCCAGACTGGGACTGCAACTCCTGAAGAGATACTCAAAATAGGACAGGACTCTGACTATATTTACTTCTCAGGACTAGCTGAAAATATACGAAATGCCAACTACTTAAATAATACTGAAATCGAAATCATTAATAAATGGGAAGAAAAACTGCAAATAAAGCATGCCATATTCGACCACGACGGGACAATCTCTACCCTCCGCGAAGGTTGGGAGCTGATTATGGCCCCTATGATGATTAAAGCCATATTGGGAGATAAATATCAAGATGCCGATGAAGTATTGTACCAAAAAGTACAAACAAGCGTTGATGAGTTTATTGACAAAACGACAGGAATTCAGACACTTGCTCAAATGAAAGGATTGATAGATCTGATTCGGGAATTTGGCTGTGTCCCTGAAGAAAAAATGTTGGACGAATTTGGGTACAAACAAATCTACAACGAAGAGTTGCTGAAAATGGTCAAAGTACGCGAAGAAAAATTCTTAAGAGGTGAACTTACGTTGGAAGATTTTACTTTAAAAAATGCTTTGCCGTTTCTTCAGAAACTCTATGACGCTGGAATAAAACTTTATCTGACCAGCGGTACCGATGAAGAAGATGTGAAAAGCGAAGCACGTGTTTTAGGATACGATCATCTGTTTGAAGAGAGAATTTACGGAGCTGTTGGGGATATAAATAAGGAGGCAAAAAAAATTGTTCTTGACCGTATTCTGGATACAATAGGGGAAACCGGTTTTGGAATGGTTGCCACATTTGGCGATAGCCCTGTAGAAATTCGGGAAACAAATAAAAGGGGAGGAGTTGCCATCGGTATTGCCAGCAACGAATTGAGGCGTTATGGCCTGAATGTGAATAAGCGTACAAGGCTGATCAAAGCAGGTGCTGATATCATCGTCCCTGATTTTTCGCAATATCCACAGTTACTAAGTTTGTTGAATATTTAAATAAAAGAAACATGCCTTACCCAAAATTGGACAGGAGCCAACTTGCTATCAAAAAATTGAGCGAGAGGAAAAACAAGGTCTATATTGAGAAAGACCATGTTCCAGTTACGCAAAAACCTGCAAATCTCTCAGAATATGGGCAGAAGCTTATCGAAAAGACCTCCGGTCGAATCAGGTTGGCTAGGCAGGAGAAAAGATCGGTAATGCTCACTTTTGGTGCACATACCATTAAAAACGGTATGGCACCCACTTTGATTGCATTAATGGAAGAAGGCTGGGTGACCCATTTATCGACAAATGGTGCCGGTATAATCCACGATTGGGAGTTTGCTTTTCAGGGAAAATCGAGTGAAGATGTTCGTGAGAATGTTGAACGCGGACAGTTTGGGATATGGGATGAAACAGGTTTCTATATTAATCTGGCCTTGATTGTTGGAGCTTATGAAGGATTGGGATATGGAGAATCTGTAGGTAAAATGATCTCTAAAGAAGGATTGCAAATCCCCGAAATCTCGTCATTGTATGATGAGGCAATCAGCAAAATACAAACTAATCCTGAGCTTGCTGCTGCTGCAATTGATCTGGCAGGGGTTATTCAAAGATTCAAATTGCAGGCAGGTTTTATGACCATTACTCATACTTTTAAAAAATACTCAGTACAGGCCCGAGCTTATGAATTGGGGATTCCATTTACAGGGCATCCGATGATTGGACACGATATCATATATAACCATCCGATGAATAATGGGGCTGCATTGGGTAGAACTGCATTAAATGATTTTCTGAGTTATGCAAAAAGTGTGAGCAATCTTGATTACGGAGTGTACATGTCTATCGGATCGGCAGTAATGTCACCTATGATTTTTGAAAAATCATTAGCCATGTCGCAGAACCTAAAGATTCAGGAACGCGGACATATTGATAACCACTATATGCTGATCGTTGATTTAGCCAAATCAGACTGGGATTGGCAAAAAAATGGTGAACCGCCATTGGATAATCCCGCCTACTACTTACGTTATTGCAAGACATTTCAAAGAATGGGAGGGGAAATGCATTACCTGACCGCCGATAACCGGGATTTTTTACTGGCTATTTATCAAGAACTGACAGAAAAATGATTTTTTTGACCAAACTACTATATTATATTATATGACTATCGGTTATGAGTAATAATATTGTTATAGTTGGTAGTTACACAAGCTATTAACAGTCTATCAAATAGTTGCTCACCAAAATTTCTTCGATTCACCTTGTAGCAAAACTCATCAAGGTA
>Ga0307376_10006065_pt1 | contig 10767 bp, 13 predicted proteins | sample TR2MG_FD_202536 | JGI IMG/M metagenome (GOLD analysis project Ga0307376, IMG submission 202536) | Soil microbial communities from Risofladan, Vaasa, Finland - TR-2 | ecosystem: Environmental > Terrestrial > Soil > Coastal area > Acid sulfate soil | place: Finland: Risofladan, Vaasa | collected...
GAAAGGCGTTAGATTACTTCTCTTTGCAGAACCTCACGGGCAAACCCGTTGATGTGATTGTAACTCCCTATATCTACAATCTGATGAAGCGGGTGCGACTGCCGTATGGCGGGCTCAGCAACTATGATTATATCAAACCCGAATTGAATGGGGGCGACATCTTAATGTCTACCTTTATTCAATCTGCCGCAATCACCACAACTGCTAACACCGCTTTGTTCATTGTGCGTGATCCACAAGCATGGGCTTTGCTCTCATCCGGATTCGACCGTGAACAAGAAAAAATTGGACTCTGGAGCTGGCGGTATGGAATCCGTGAGAAATACAGTGTGAAGGTCTTAAACGCTGGTGAAAACAGCGAAGGCAACGAAATCTCCAAATATATTGCTTGGATGGATGGAATCTCAAACGCCGCCGCATAAGGTATTTCTTTTATATTTCTTTTTTTACTTATATTCTTTCCATTAAGTATGGCTATTTATTATGCGACTGCCCAAGAAATAGGGGCGAAATTCTTTAATGGGGAAAGCGTCCCCTCAGAGAACACCATCAATAAACTCCGCTATGAATTTATTGGTGACCAAGCCCAGAAGTTAGTCAATGATTTAATCGGGGTGACGGAAGACCAAACCGATGTGAACGGGCTCTTAAGAATGGCGTTTTTAGAATTTTTTGGGAAAGAATTACGGGGGCAAAAACTCGTTTTGGATTCCGATATTGCTGAAATCGTCTTTAAACAGTTCAGAAATCCTATTGCCTTTGTGGGGTTATTATAATGTCAACCGTCATACCATACCATATCAATTTAACCGCTGTATTATACAATGGTGATTGGGGGGATATCACCCGCCCTTATATCTGTGAAATCACGATCTATAGCCACCGGTATCGGGGGGAGTATAATAATTATTATAATATGCGGCGGGGAATCCGAATCTCTGTGGCAGCGGATTCGATTACCGATGGGCAACGGGATTATTTCCTCCAAGATGGGGCATTAGTATTGAGTATGGAAGTGATCGCCAAGACGTATGAAGATCTCTCTAACATTATTCGGCAAATCCGGACGATCACCCGGGAATATAAACGCCAAAATGACTATGCGGAAATCATAATTACAGAGTTTAATATTACCCCAAAAAGCGGGAAATATATAGCGACAGCGGGAGTGTCTGCATATACTGCTGCTAATGCCCCTTAAGGGTCCTTTAGGAGGTAATGACTTATTTCACAAGAAAGCAATAAGGGGCACGAATACAAAGATAGTTATGATTCCTTAAGTGAAGAAGACAAAGAGGATAGTAATCCATATCTCAAGACCCAAGAAACAGATGAACGTAATCTTCGATTACAGATAGATTCTCTCCTTAAGGGTGCTCAATCACTGACCCAAAAAGCCCGTAAAGGGGCGTCCGGGGCAAAAGGGGAATTAGGTCCCGACATCATACTCCAAACATATATTACGGGATATGGGTTCAACCTCTTTCACCGACTCCCATATCTTTCTAAATCAATGGTCTGGCGGGATTTGACACGGCTGGTCTATCAGCCTTTAATCGCCAGTATGCGTCCGACGGTTTACAAATTGACCCCCTCCGATATGGGGCGGACCCGCCAATCCATGATGGCATCCATGACTCCCGCATATCTTGCAACCTATTTGGAATTAACTCATTTTGAAGACCCCGTCACCCGATATACCGTGGCATTCGGGACCCCCGGTATTTATTACGCGAAATATATTAACAATATGCCGACCGATTGGCTACGGCATCCCGGCAAACATAAAGCGGGAGCTCGGGGGAGGATGGGACGAATCTTGAACGACCCCAATGCAGAAACACAATTCTATGAAAAATGTCTGACTTACGGGCGGAGTGTCGCACGTAGTCGGTGGTCTATCTTCCAAACCCATATGATTGGGATCTTAGGGGGTGGACGGCTCGGGTCGTATGAATTTGTTACTTCTATTAAAGTGCGATTTCAGTAACTTATTTCTTTTAATAATTAGCGGAATATGGATTAATAGTGGAATCATGTTATTATTGCAGCAGATAAAGTCCGAACTTCTAACTCAATGGAACCAAACGAAATTAGCCATTTCCGACCACATATATATAGGAGCCCGCACTGAAGCTGTCGAATCACGAGACCTACCGCTTATTCGTCTAATTGACCAATCGGATGATAAAACACCCGAGGGAAACGGGCAAGTTAGGATCGGGACCCATACCATTTTGCTTGAAGGGTATGCCAAGACCGATGCAGATATTGAAGCCTTGTTTGAAGAGGTAGACCGTATCGTTTCGGAAAAATCTATCGCCGGAGGGGTCTGGATGATTATGAATAAAGTCTATGAAGACCAAATTCGGTCGTGGCGAGTTGCAATTACAATGGTTCAACAAATCTTCGAGTTGAATTTCTAATGGATCAAACAGATCACACCAAAAATACTTGGATGCGAATGCGAAAAGAGGCTAACTTCGGGGGGGGCAATACGGGGCTTGAATATGCCAAAACCAAAGCCGACGACTGGCTTGATTTAACGTATGTTCTTCCGTTTATCAGCGGCGAACAGACCATGCCCTTTATGAAGTTTGACCGGGAAGAAGTCCATGCCGCCGGGGATGACATTTCCGACGTGCATCTTTTCACCAAAGATAAAACCGGGAAAGATTCGGGACACAAATATTATTTCCAAGATTCGGAATTTCTGGAAGCCGCCCTTTCGGGGACGGCGGGAAATCCCGGCGACAGTTATATGTGCCACTGGAAAAAACCCGAAGGAGAATTTGAAGCCTATGGGATGGCAGTTTCCGAGTGGTCTTTTGACTACGGTGGAAAAGGAAACTTCCCGACCCAAGGTGTAAAATGGAAATATTACGACGTCATTAGCAACCCTACCGTCATCACCCCTTCAGCGGGGTCGACTGTGCAATCTGACGGGGTTTCGACCATCTCAACGGGAAACTTTACATCGGCTCTGTCTGACTTTGTGACAGATGAGATTATGCCCTTTGATATATTAGAAATCACCGGCGGAACCGGTGGTGGAGATAAAGGGCGGTATTTGATTACTTCCGTCACGGATTTGAACACCTTAGTAGTCACTCCCATTTTTCCCGCGGGTGATACAGCAGTTGTGTTCACCATTAAACCGATGGTCTTCCGCACCGACCAACCCCTCACGACCAAAGATATTACCTTGGAGGTTGATGCAACCGCCGTCAATATCAAAAATCTGTCTTACACGATTGCCAATGAATTTGAAGAGTCGTCCCAATCCGGGGAATGGGTATTTGGAAAACCGGGGATTGTCAGTCGGGATGTCACGGGATCATTAACCATTTCCACTAAAATTCCCGGTCTGTTGAGCGATGAGAATACGGAAGATGTGCCCCTTCATGATTTGGAAATTACCTTCGGGTCATTGGGCACACTGACCCTTTCCAACGTCTATGTCAAAGTGACCAACCAAGAGACCATCCCCGAATTCGGAATGTATGAATACACGGCTGAGTTTGGGCGAGGAGATGGGTTCTCCGCCGTCTTCACATAATCTTTTTTCTTTATAGGTGATATAATATGGAATTTACAATTGACAGTATAAAATATATCCTCAAAGAGAGCCTCTCTGTAGATGAGTTTCTCCAAGTCGGGTTCCCTCCAATGGCTGCGTTTAAGGACAATAATAATGATATTTCGGGCGAAGACTATCTTAGGCTTATGCGTTACCAGAAGAAATTACTCACTGCGTTGACAGTCGAGCCTAAAACTCCGAACCTTTTCGGCACAATTGACCTTGCGATATTTAACACAATTGTCACGGATAAGAAATTCCTTTCCTTATTTGAACGGCTCTTTACTCGGAGAATCGTCCAAGATGAGAATGTGTCACCGGGGGAATTACCCAAGCATCCGCCGACGCCTACGACGACGTGATGCTTTTTTTAACGGCGGTCTGTGGGCAAGATTATGAAAGGGCTCGGAAGATGAATATGGTGGATGTCGTAGGATTACAGCGAGCATTTGCACGGCTCTTAGACCGCATCTTCGGAGCGTTTAACATTGGCGAAACGGGTCTTTCCAAAGAAGAGCAGATACAGCGCATTTTTGGAAGTGTTCCGCCTCCAGAGGAGTGGATTAAATGAGTTCAAATAATATCGGACTGCTGGTCGGGCAATATCAAGAAGCAAAGAACACCGTCAAAGAAATTCAGAATCTGTCCCAAGTTATGAAGGGGTCAATGGATGAGAGTATCAAAGCCTATGCCGACGCTTCAGAAAGCCTTCAAAAACCCCTCAATTCTCTTTCTGAAGACATTACCACCCCTATGAGAAAGTTGGGGGCGGATTTAGATACATCCCTATCCACGGTAAAGGAAGGGATGGCTGCCCCTCTTACCCAATTAGTTGCCACTATAACGATCCAAACCGAGAGTCAAATGAACGCCCTTTTACATATTGCCGAGTTGCTTGCGACCGGGTTTGCGATCATTGATGAGAAAGTTATGACTGACCCAAATGTGGATACGGGCACTACATTTGAGGATGATTTTAAGCACATTCAAGATACTTTCAGAGCATCAATGGAAGATATGGGGGATGCCGTTCATTTTTATAATGATGTGCTTCAGAAGGTAGCCGCAGATGCTGCTGAGAGTGCAGAGAGTTTTAATGATCTTGAGGAATCCCTTAAGACAGCAGAGGAGGGGGCAAAAACAAGAGCGGCACTCGCTGCGGAAGAAGCCCAAACTTTGAGAGATAAGATTTCAGCAAATGTGGAAGCCGCAAAAAATGCGGACTTCACAGCTCTTCATAAGGCGCTCTATCAAATGATTCCGGCACCAGAAATAAGCGACGGAGATGATCCTGAGACCTTGAAGATCTTGAAACCGCTAGAAGTTTTTGATGAGATTGTATCGTCATTTCGTGATTTGAATATGTGGTCGGATGTAACTGAAGAATTGACGGGTGTAAGTGAATCTTTCAGTGAAATTGCAAAACTTATGGGATTTGCAAGAAAAGCGTATACCCAATCTAAAGATAAGCGACGGGAGGAAGAGCAAATGAGAGGGTTTGGTGAACTTGTTACTAAAATTAATAATTCCCTACCACAACCGCCCTCCCGCAAGGAGCGAATTGTCCAAGGGCTTCAACGATTTGGTGCGTCCAAAGCGGTCCAAGTGGGTGGTGCTGTTATGAGTGGGGCAAAAACAGCCTTTCGTCCTTTCAAGATGTGGAATTTAGCCAAGAATAATAAACTCTTACAGAAAGCGGGGAAGGGGATAAAAGCAGCAGTTGGAGGTTTGAACCCGATGGGGGCGATGATTGGGGCAATTGCCGCTCCCCTCAATGCGTTTATCAATGGCGTCTTAGCCCCCTTCCAAATCCTCGGAAATATTATGGGGTCCCTCGGAACGGTCTTAGGGACGGCGTTTGTCCCCATTATCATGAAAATCGGAGAGGTGTTATTGAAGTTAATGCCGCTGGTGTCGTTTATTGCGGAAGCGTTGCAGCCTTTCTTCGACCTCCTTATTGCCGCCCTCGACCCGATTATGATGTTGATAGAACCGATTATGGTCTTGGTGGAAGCCCTCCTCCCCCCTATCGTGCAAATTGTCACGGCTCTCTTGACGCCGACCATGTCGATGTTTCAACTCTTAGAACCCCTTATGCCGTTACTGATGTTGGTGGTAGATTTAGTGGTTCTGATACTGAATGTGCTTCAGCCGTTCATTGATACATTTTCCCTCATGGCAAGTAAATTTAGCGAGGTGATAGGGATAATTGCCGGAGGGATCGGAGGGGTTACCGAAATAATCAGCGGGTTCTTCCACGGGCAGTTTGATACAATACAAGAGTTTTGGGCTGCGATTAAAAATTCCATCTCCGGTTTCTTCCAAGGGGTGATTGACGGGATAGGGGCTTGGTGGGATGATATTGTGGCTAAAGTCAGAGGGTTCTTCCAGCCCTTGATAGATTTCATTCAGAATTTCAATCTCGTAGATTGGTTTAAAGAGTTAATAGGGAGATAAACATGACAGATATTGGAGATACACGGGGGTTGGTAATGATTGCCGAAGGGTATGTGGGGTCGGTGGGGAGTGAATACCCCGATGCCACCAAAGAGATCCTTTACCTCATTGCCCAAGGAGTCGGGGGGTCCGATAATTTTCCTTCGTCGATCCAAGACCTTCCCACGGGGCTGTCGTATGGGGTCAAGGATGGAACCCGGGGGCATTCGATTAATCTGACGGGGTTACTTATCCGAAAATTTTCCACCTATACCAAGACCGATTCCTTTAATGCAATTAAAGAATGGTTAAACGAACACCATGAAAATGGTGAACCTCCCCTCTACCTCTTTATCAAAAATGTCCCCGATGGACCCGCCACCCCCACCTTATCCACCAGCAAATATCTGAAATTGAGCCGCAATGCGGCGGGGGCGACGACCCGTTATATGCCGGGGTTTGTGCAAAATGTTAATTGGGAGATGGGGCGGGGAAATGCGTTTGTGCTCAAATCCCTCCGGTTCAAGGAGTGTCTCTCGTAATGGAAGGGAAGGGCATGGGGTTTATATCGGTAGCACGGGTTACATCTTATGATGACACGAAAAATATATTGCGTGGTAGCCGTCCTTTTTGTGTGTGTAGGGAATATTTTTTTAGGGCTTCCTACCGAAGAAGAGGATATCTTACTAAATGAAGAAGTGGAAAACGAAATGGTGAAAATTGGACAAATTATTGCAGTCACCGGCACCAACGATGATTTAGAAGACCTCCAAAATTTTCATAATTTGGGGAAGTTTGGCAGTTACTACTATTTTGCCACCGTCAGCACAACCCATTTTAAAGTGTTAAAACTCAACTCACTGACTGCCAATACGACGACAGCGCACGATTATAATATCACTGTGGGTAATTTCTCGTCGATTTTAACCCCGATCCTCCGGATCGTCTACGTTGGGACGGAATGGCATCTACTAGCTACAACTGTAGCGAAAGACACAAGCAATAACCACCGCCTCCTCACCATATATAAAAATCTCTCCGACGCCGATTTGTCCGCGAGTAATGGCACGACCGATAATGAAGTGATTGGAAGCGGGGCATCTCCGATTTGGCAATACCCTATCGATATTTTTCAACATGATTCCACGAATCTGGACGATCTGGAGATCTTCATTTGGGATAAAGCAGTTGTTGGGCAATATGCCCGTTTTTATGAAGTCAATGCCGGGGTCATTAATACTCCCGCCGTAAAAAGTATCGGTATTACGATTACATATCAAAATGCCGTGTATGCGGGTAAATCCGACCAAAATGCGGGCACTTATACGTTTATGGGACTTAATGGTGCAACATACACCTTATATACAACAACTACAGCATGGGCTGATTCATCTGTTGTGCAAACCGGGCTCACCGCCCCCGCCACATTTAACGCCTATGTCCAACAATATTGGAAGGTAGGCAACACTGAAATAATTATGGATCAAGATCATTTTTACTCCCGCATCAGTGGCGGGGCGTGGGTTTCTTATTCCGACGTGGGCACCACCACCAACGCAATTATCTGGGACTACGGGGCGAGCAATGAGTATATTATCAACTATATCATCTGGAAAGACTCAATTTATAAAATCCTACAAAATGGTGCGATATGTAAAATTCAAGAAACCACTGTAGATGCTTACGTCGGCTGGGGCGACTGGGTCACCAACGGAGCCGATACCATCTATCAATACGCACTTTCCACTTCAAAAGGTGGTCTTGACTTCCTCCCGAAAAAATTCGATATAGATGAGAATACTGGGGAAGCCAACGTGGTGGACGGGTCCTCCTCTATCCTCTGGAATGCCCGTGAAGTGGGGATCTTTTATTCGGACGCGGGCGTCCTTTTACACATGGGGGAAATCGGACCCATCACGGGGTCGAAGGGGCTGTGGAAATATAAGGTCGTTGCCCAGTGGACGGGGGACTTGAAAAACAAAGTCTATGAATCCTACACCGACAAGACATGGAATTATATGCTGACCGACATCCTCACCAAGTATTGCCCCCACGTCAACGGGCTCAGTATCGCCTCCAGCACGGACCCGTTCTCCTTTGAGTTCAAAGGGGATTCCGTGAAGAAAATCCTTACCGCCGCATGCAAACAAGAAGGGTGGAAATATTATTTCGACCCCGCGTGGAAGTGCTATGTCAATGACGGGTCGACCGCCGCCTCGGTGACGGTGAAGTCATCCACTCCCGATTTCATTACCCGGGTCACTTCCAAACGCTACCCTTCCCAGATTGGGTTCGTGGAAGCCACGGGGGGGATTAACCCCGCCACGGGGCTCAAGTTCCGGCTGCGGAAGCCCGTCCCCAACGTCAGTTCCAACCAAGGGTTGTTCGATGCGTTTCCGTGGATCGATAACCTCACGGATTTGGAAGACCAGATCGACCAGATCATCGGGCAGAAAAACATCGTGGTCGAAGAAGTGAACCTCGAGGTCCGGGGGAAGGGGTTCATCCAAGTGGGCGAACAACTCACGTTCGAGTATATCGTGGGGAACTATAATTACACCTCGGACACATGGTATATCACGAAAGCCAAATACGAGGCTCTCTCCGACGTCGCCACCCTCACCATCCATGACGCTATGCTCATGGAGATGCCCGCCGACCCCGAGAAACTCTTTGATAAACCCCCCGAAGAAGGGATCGAAGAGAATAGCCATTTAATTGAAGCGAATGCTTCAGCCATTGTTGTTTTAGGGGCGACAAGTGGAATTTCTAACGTAGTCGAAGATACCACACCCGAACTCGGTGGTAGTTTAGATTTAAATGGAAAAGCAATTATTATTACAATTACCCATAGTGTTGCTAGCGGTTCATTAGTTTATATGAATGGTGCGACCCCCACACTAGCAGATGCTGACGCAGCCGCAACTATGCCCGCTATCGGTATCTCCTTGGGTAGTAATCAAATTCAAACAGGTGGCATCTATACAACTACGGGACTCGCAGCGGGTTCAATTTATTACACAAGCACGACCGGAACGCTCACGACCACCAAGCCGAGCGGTGTCGGCGATCAGGTTCAACGGATTGGCGTAGCACTCTCTACGACACGATTATTGTTACATATCAGTCTGGACGTCTTGACGGTGAGTTAAATGGCGACAGTGAATTTATATAGGTCATCAGATGTATCCAATACATGGCCAATTGGAAGTGGAGCAGATTTAACAACGGTCAATGGTGTTGGACTGAAAACCTCTTCTACAAGTGACGTCACTTGTATTTGCCACATGGGAGATATGCCGGTCGGGTCAACCAATATTACCTCACTCTCCTTTAAGTTTTATGCTTGGATTACGCCGATGGAAAGCGGAGATATTTGGGTGAGTTTATATATCAAAGGAGTGTGGAGCGCTTCCTATACCTTTTATCCTACGTCCTCCGGGGCGTGGTATACAAAAACATGGACTGGCACATGGACCAAAGCGGAAGTCGACGCAATGCAAATTAAAATGGTGGGGGATACAAATGGAAATCCCATGCTCTTAGATGCTATGTATTGCACGGCGACTTATACCGCACCGGTAGTTCCGTATAATAAGGTGATTAACGGAGTAAGCTCTTACTCACATATAAACGGAATATCAGTAAACGATATAACGGCATGGAACGGTGTTACATAATATGCAACACATCCCCCTTCCCTCGTGGAGACTTATTTTGGATCGCCTTCGGAACTTAGAAGCCGAAGTGCAGAAGTTGGTAAACCATTCCCCGGTCGATGAACTGAATCTGATCCTCCGCCGGTTGGGGATAGTGGAAGAAGACATTGACCGCTGCCCGATCCAATTTGGGACCATTCAATTATATGCGGAAGAGATGGAACGGAACCGCAAGAATTTTGAAGAATTACAAGTTAAAATAGAATTAGTCAGAAAACATATTGAGCAATTAATTAGTAATACCACCGACACCCGCGAGTTGAAACGGTTATTAAAGCAAATATTGAAACGGCAAAAGAAATTGAACGGGAAATTGGTATCACTGAATCACACATCGGAGAATTTCTTATGGCTGAAGAAACTAAAAATGCGGTTCAAGAAGCCGCCAACAACATAACAGATGTCCTTGTAAATTTGGAGCCGAATGCAATCACCCAATTTCAGACGGCATTGGCAAAGTTATTGGATATTTTTCAAGGATTTGATGCCGATAAAAACGGGCACACCAGTGCGTATGAGTTCTTTAACGGCGTCATCAAGACCCCGCAGTTAGCCTATATCCTCTTTGCACTGCTCTCCTCGGCGTATGGAGTGTGGAATTTACTCTTAGGGTTTATCGGTCAAGAGTGGAATTGGGTGGGAATCGTCTTTTCCATTTCCCTCCTTGCAAGTTCCGCCATCGTGTATTTTGGAAATCGGAAGACCAACTCCGACCACCTCAAGACGTATAAGAACCTCAATCAACTCCATGACGAGGAGATTCTGGCGAAGAAGGTCGCCATCAGAACCCTCACCACCGAGCGGGATGAATACTACGAACAAGTGCGGGCATGGAAGACCAAATGCACCTTGTATGCGACCCAAGTGGCGTGGTTTCGGAAGAAATATCCCACCGCGGATATCCCCGACATCACCCAGATTGAAAAAGATATGGTGGTGGAGTAATTGCGGCTCGTCAAAATCGAACAGTGCGACTACAAAACCTATTCCACCATCCGGGACACCATCATGGAAGTGATCCCCTTTGCCCTT
>Ga0307376_10006071_pt1 | contig 10760 bp, 7 predicted proteins | sample TR2MG_FD_202536 | JGI IMG/M metagenome (GOLD analysis project Ga0307376, IMG submission 202536) | Soil microbial communities from Risofladan, Vaasa, Finland - TR-2 | ecosystem: Environmental > Terrestrial > Soil > Coastal area > Acid sulfate soil | place: Finland: Risofladan, Vaasa | collected...
CCACCATCATGTCGCTATCCGTTCCGTTCGTCAAGTCGAGGGCTGCCCATTCCGACCGCTCCATGCGATCGCGCCACTTTTCGGCCGCAGTCAATAAGAGCCAGGGCACAAGAATCAGCGCCGCCCCGGCCAACAGGCAGGGCAGCGCTGTCAATATGGCTCCCGGCCCGTAAATCAGGGCGATCAAACCACCGCCGACGATCACCAGTGTAAATATCACCAGGTAAAGGAATTTGCGGTCACTTTCCCGGCGATAGCGGCGCATATTGGTCGGCGGTCGCTTGTCATCACTCATAGCGTAAAGCTTCAATCGGCCGCAAGCTGGAGGCGCGCCAGGCCGGGTAGATGCCGAAGATCAGGCCCACGACCGCGGCGAAAGTGGCCGATAACATAATTGTACCCAGGTCGACGACCAGGGGCAGATCAAAGAGGGCACTGGCCACGGCCGAAATGGTCCAACCCAGGGCGATGCCTATCGCGCCCCCCAGCAAGCTCAATACCAACGATTCCAGCAAGAATTGGGCCAGAATATCTCTCCTGAGCGCGCCAATGGCTTTACGAATGCCGATCTCCCGGGTGCGTTCGGTCACACTGACCAGCATGATATTCATGATACCAATGCCACCCACTATTAATGAAATGGCGGCGATTGCCCCCAGAAATGTCGTCAGCGTTGCGGTGATGGTATTAACCGTGTCCAACAAGCTGGCCTGGTCAAAGATAGAAAAATCATCTTCATCCCCGTAGATGATGTCATGCTGATCCCGTAGCGTCTCGGTAATTTGCTTGAGCGCCGCGTCAACCTGTTCGGTGCCGGCCGCCTGGGCTGTAATCGCGCTCACCGCCTTTTCACCGCTGCGTGTGCGATTGGAGTAGAGCCGGCTTTGCGCCGTGGTGAGGGGAATAAAGACGCTGTTGTCGGTGTTGCCGGCCAGGCCGCCGCCGGAGTCGGCCAATACGCCAATGAGTTCATAACTAACGCCATTGATCCGGATCGGCTGGCCGATAGGAAATTCCGTGCCAAACAGGTCCGAAGCGGCGCCCGCCCCGATCACGGCCACCCTGGCCGTGGTATCCAGGTCGTTCTGGTTCAGGCCGTCGCCAAGCTGGAAATCATCCAGGTTATTCATGGCCAGGTAGTTGGCTGTGACGCCATTGACGGCCGTGTTCATGGACTCACCGCCGAAAACAACCAGTTGATTGCCCTGGACGATCGCCGAAACCTCAGTGATATCAGGGGCGTTAAGGGGATTAGATAGCGCTTCTACATCGTCCAGGCTCAAGGCCGGGTAACCGCCGCTGTTGTCAGTGTCGGTGGAGATGTTGATCAGATTGGTGCCAATGGCATTGATTTCTCCGGTAATGCTCTCGCTAAAACCATTACCGATGGACATCAGGGCAATGACGGAAGCAACGCCGATGATGACCCCTAACATAGTCAGGATGGCGCGCATCTTGTTGGCCAATATGCTGTCCAGGGCGGTCAAAAAACTTTCTGTCACATTCATCTTATCACCTATTCACTGACAATGAGCCCGTCGCGCAGCCAGATAGTGCGCTGAGCCCGTTCGGCGACCATCGGTTCATGGGTCACCATGATGATAGTCATGCCTTGTTTATTGAGGTCCTCAAAGAGATTCAATATTTCATTACCGGTATGGGTATCTAAGGCGCCGGTCGGTTCGTCGGCCAGAATGATGCTGGGGTTGGTCGCCAGCGCCCGGGCAATAGCCACGCGCTGCTGCTGGCCGCCTGACAGTTCGTCGGGACGGTGGTCCATCCGGTCGGCCAAGCCGACCAGCGTCAAGGCTTCCCCGGCCTTTTCGAACCGCTCCGTACGGCCAACGCCGGCATACATGAGCGGCAAGGTCACTTGTTTAATGGCCGAGGTCCGGGCCAGCAAATTAAATTGTTGAAAAACGAAACCAATACGCCGGTTGCGGATGCGGGCGCGATCGTCACTGCTCAAGGCGCTGACATCCTCACCACCTAGCAGGTAACTCCCGCTATCGGGTTCGTCTAGAACGCCAATCATATTCATCAACGTACTTTTGCCAGAGCCAGATGGCCCCATGATGGCTACAAGATCACCGGCCTTTACGGAAAGGTCGACGCCTCTGAGGGCGTGAACCACCTGGGTACCCATGACGTAAGATTTTGTAATGTTCACCATTTCGATCGCGTTTCTCACATCCCGATTAACATCTTCAATCACTATGCCTTTCCTCTTGTCTTCGATATTCTGCACCGTGGCCGGTTGGGCCTGGGGAATTGTTGTTAACATCGTGTACTCCTTCATCGAATACGTTCATCGTATACGTCTCGATCGATTTTCCGGCTTAGCCGCCAGGACCGAAGCCAAAAGTCTGGGTGGGCGCTGCAAAGGTGCCAACCACTACCACATCACCTTCCACCAGGCCGTCGATAATTTGGGTGTAATCTTTATCCTTTAGCCCCACAGTGACTTCTACGGGGACGGTCGACCTGGCGCCATCGGCTTCTGTACGGACCAGATTCACGGTGAAAGTGCCGTTTTCTCGATCGGCCGTGATAGCCGCGTTGGGTACCAACAGCACCTCTTCCCGGTTTGCCGTCACCAGATCGGCGTTGGCAGTCATGCCCACAAGAATGGGCAAGCTGCTTTCTTGTAGGCTTAAGCTCACATCATAGGAGACGATGCCATTGCCACTAACAGAGGCCACGGGCGCGATGGCCGTGACGAAGCTCTCGATCTTTACCTCAGGCCAGGTTTCCATGATGACCAGGGCCGGTTGATCCAGGGCCAGCCGGCCGACATCGATCTCATCCACATTGAGAACAACTTCCAGGCTGCTTCTGTCCACGATGGTGGCGACGAGGCCAGAAGCCAGCTCACCTTCGCTGACGTTTACGGCCGTAATCGTCCCGTCAAAGGGCGCCGTCAGGGTCGCATCGGCCAGGTTGTTTAACGCTTCTTGCAGAGCTGTCCTGGCCTGGGCCAAGCGGATTTCGTAAATGGTGATGTTGCTCTCCGATGGCCCGGCTAATAAAGTGGCCAGGGACGCCTGGGCGCCGGCTAAATCAGCTTCGGCCGCGGCGATCTCCGCCTCCGAGGCGCCCAGTAATAGCGCCTCATGCCGGGCTACGGCCGCGTCATATTGGGCAGTAGAGCCGGCCAGACCGGCCCGGGAGGAGGCCACATTGTTGGCATCCGGGTTGCGCAACTCTTCTAACCGCGCTTGTGCGATGGCAACCTGGGCAGCGGCCGTTTGCACATTTTGGTTGGCCCCATCCATTTGTGGATTATCCGAGGGCAGACATTCGTGAACGCCGCTCTCATTTACCCCGCAATCGGCCAGGCGCACCCAGGCATTATGGGCTGCTTCTTGCTGTTCCAGGGCCGAGTTGAGATTGGCCTCGGCGGCTAAAATATCCGCCTCGCTGACTTCCGTGGCCGCCTGCACCTGCCCTGATCCGGACCATATATTGGCCTGAGCGGCCTTGACATTGGCTTCCGACGCGGCGATTTGTTCCTCAGAGGGACCGTCCAGTAGATCATCCAGCCGGGCCTGGGCGCTTAACACGGCCGCTTCGGCGGCGAAAATATCAGCCTCTGTAGCGCCGGTCAGCAGGTTAGCCAGTTCCGCCTCGGCGATGATGACCGCTTGTTCGGCCGAAGCGACATTTCGCTCCAAGGCGGCTCGCTCGAGTTGGATCAGGGCGTCGCCAGCCTTGACCTCATCGCCGGTTGCGATGTTTATTTGATCGACCACCCCGGAAGTAGTCAGCGATAAGCTGGCCTCACGTTGGGCCACAACCTGTCCGCTGGCGGTGGCGCTTTCAGACAGATCGCCTATGAAGGCGGTAACCGTCTCACCTATCTCCGCCTCGGCCGCAACCGTACCATCTGCCCGGCTCAATAATAGGGCAACCAGGCCAGTAATCAGCGTTATACCGCCAATAATCCAAATCCATTTGTGCTTCTTAATTGTATTCATCACACTTATTTCCTGTCAGCTGTTCGTCACTCGATACAGAATTCGTCATTAAAGGTTTACCCGGTAGAGATCAATCGCTACTATCCACCGCCAAAGGGGCCGCCGTCGTCGTTGTTGGCGCCTCCGCCTGGACCAAAGCGCGTGATAGGCGCGACGATTTCGCCAACGATGACTTCATCCCCGGCCGACAGGCCACTAAGGATCTGGGTGTACTGTCCGTCTTTCAAGCCGATAACAACTTCTACTTTTTCGGTTACTGGAGCGCTGGGCATGTTGCCACGCAGGTTGCCCGGTCTTTCGCTTTCACCGGTCACCAGGTTAACGGTGAAGGTCCCGGCTTCACGATCGGCCGTAATGGCCGCGTTGGGTACCAACAGGACATTTTTTTGCTCGGCGGTGATCAAACGGGCATTGGCCGTCATCCCTATCAGGATAGGTAGATCCGTTTCGTCCAGGGTGATCTGTACAGCGTAGGTGACGATGCCGCTGCCATTGTTACCGGCCGCCGGCGCGATGGAAGCAACCAACCCGTCGATTTCTACATTCGGCCAGGTTTCCAGCGTAATGATCACCGGCTGGCCTGGAGATAGAGCACCTACATCAATTTCGTCCACACTGAGAACAACTTCCAGGTCGCTAGAGGCGAGAGTGGCGACATTGCCGGTAGCGAATTCGCCTTCGGTTACGTAGGTTCCGGTCACGATCCCGTCAAAGGGGGCGTTTATAGTCGCCTTGGCCAAAGCTTCTTCGGCGCCTTCCAGGACCAGGCGGGCTTGTTCTACACCCGCTTCGGCAATGGCGATATCTTCAACTGATGGGCCCCTGGTCAGAGAGGCCAGTTGCGCTTGTACCTGGGCCAGGCTCGCTTCGGCCGCGGCGATCTGCGCCGCAGTTGGGCCGGCCAGGAGCGCCTCATGGTTCGCCCGAACTTGCTCAACATTGGCCGCCGCAGCGGTGATGCCGGCCGCCGAGCTGGTTAGGTTGCCCTTTTTGGGGCCGGCCAGGAGGCCATCCAAGGCTGCCTGGGCAATGGCCAGGTTCTGGGTCGCGTCTTCCAGCCGGTCATGGGTGCCGGCAATGGCAAAACGTTCGTTTACTTCCCTGGCCTGATCGTAGGCCAGTTGGGCGTTGAGCAGCTCGGCTTCGGCCGCGGCGATGGTCGAAGCGCTGATGGAGCCAAGGGTGCTATTGTAAGCGGCTGAGGCGGAGGCCACGTTGGCCTGTTGGGCCCGGATATTGGCCTCGGATTCGGCGATATCTAACTCGTCCGGCCCGGCCAGTAGATCGGCCAGGCTGACCTGGGCGCTTCGAACGGCTGCTTCAGCCGCAGCGATCTCCTCGGCCATGGCGCCGCTTAGTAAGGCCGCCAGATTCGCTTCCTGCAAGGCCAGATTTTGTTGGGCTCTTTCAACGCCCAGGAGTAGCCCGGTAATGTCTAGCTGCACCAGCGTTTCGCCGGCAGTTACCATATCCCCGGCCCGGACGTACACGCCGGTAACCATGCCGGCTGCAGGGGCGGCCAGGGTGGCACTCTGGCCCGCCTCGACCTGCCCACTGGCCGTGGCGCTGGCCGACAAGTCGCCGATGAAGGCCGCCACTGTATCCCCGGTCTGCGCCTGAAGGGCGGCCCGGTTGTCGCGAATCCGGCCGAGGGTTGACACGACCAGGAAACCGACCAGGAGCAGGACGATGGCCCCGCCGATGGCCAGCCACCGTTTCCGCTTCGGCCGTACTGCCTTAATTGTCGTTGTTGTCATCATAAAAAATCTCCTCAATATCAGGCGATCGGGGCGATCTGCCACGACCGATTGCGCCTTTTCCTCAAGTTACAGGACTATTTTAGGAAATAAATCTGCAGAACATCTGCAGAAACTCTGTAGTTTGTTTGCAATCTGTCAGGGAATCATTATGCCGAACCTTGTCATACCGGCCTATGGGAAATTTAGCGGCTGTACGCGCTGCCAGACAACTGTACAAACATTCAAATTTTGATATAGTGGTTAGAGAGTTCGCCGGAGCGAAGATAGGAAAGTTATGGCCCAAAACGACACGGTAAATAATAGTAGATCCTATGCCCTGACTTTTAGATTGTGGTCTGAGGCAGCCGGTATGACGCAGCGCCGCCAGTTCGAGGCTGTGGAAACCATCGTCCAACTGCTATACCTGGCTCCCTTGGCCCTCGCCGGCATCATTTGGCTGATAATCCGCACGGATTTTGCCAGGCTGGGTGACAATCTCGATGCCCTGGCCATCTTATTCCTGGCCATGGTCTTGCTCCTCGCCCAACCCTTTACCCTGCGTATTCGCCTGGGACGACAAGGTGATGAATTAAAGCTCAACAACTCGCTGGCGCCGCTGGTGATGTGGTCTACCCTATTCATCTCCGGCGCGGCCGGTTTGTGGGCCATGATCCTGGCGGCGGCGGTGGTTGCTCTTTGGCAGAACCGGCAACTGCACAGCTACGATCAAAACCCGGTGTGGAAGCCCCTCTCGTTTCTTGTCGAACAGATAGGCATCTATGTATTTTCGACCGTGGTGGTGGCCGCTATTTACCTTGCTGCCGGCGGTGTCTTCCCCATCACCGGGGTCGCGGCTTCGGATTGGATCCCCCCCCTGGTGACTATTATTTTTGGCGCCCTCTTATCGGGTGTAATTTTGTTGCCTGTGGCCATCCAGATGAGCAGCCTGGCCGGCACACGCAATTCGGCCGCTAACCTGGCTCGTTTTTATATTGGCGCTATTGCCCTGCCCTTGCTGATGAGTCCTTTTGCCATCATTACTGCCCTGTTAAACGAGGAAGGACGGATTGTGGCGTTGGTGTTTATCTTGCTGGGTATCTACCTGATCAACCGGCTGGCCCATCATATGAGCAAGGCTGTTGACCGCAGTCGCCAGCAGGCCTATGAGTTTGACCAGCTTGAGAAATTAGCCAAGAAGATCATCGCCGCCCCGGTCGACGCCTCCACCCTACCCCAGGTGCTGGCCGATACTTTGCCCGGTATATTCCCCAGCGATCGGGTAACCATTCACCTCATTGAGCCAGAATATCCGGTTGCCTGGTCTGCCTTTGACCTCAACCTTCCCCAAGCGAAGTCCGGCATCGCCGAGGAGACCTGGGCAGCCCTGGGCCAGGCTGAAAATTCTCACATTGTCATACCCAAGGTGATCATGCCCGGTGAGCGGCGCACATTTGGCGATGCGCTCATGACTAAGATCGTGGTGGAAGCTGCGGGGCAAGGTGGGGCTGCGGACCAATGGGTTGGCGGCCTCTATTTACTCCGTCACAAGTCCGAAGGCCGGGCTTCTGATTCATTGGCCGCAGTTGATTCATTGTCTTCCCAAATCGGGAGGACCTTAATTCGGGCACAAAATCATGCCGATATGCTGGCCTTCTACAAGGCCCAGCAAGAATTAGAATTTGCCGGCCACATTCAGGCCAGCTTCTTACCTAGAGTCGTTCCCCAGGCTGATAACTGGCAAATTTCGGCGGCTTTGGTTTCGGCCAGGCAGACCTCTGGGGACTTTTATGATTTTATCCCTCTGGAAGGCGGGCTCATCGGCGTTGTGGTCGCCGATGTGTCAGATAAGGGCACAGGGGCAGCGCTGTACATGGCCCTCAGCCGGACCTTATTGCGCACTTACGCCATGGAAAGCGGCAATCAACCTGAAATTGCCTGCGCCCGGACCAATAATCGCATCCGGGCAGACGCCGAGTCTGACCAGTTCGTTACGCTGATCTATGGCGTTCTCGATCCGGCGACAGGTATATTGACCTATGCCAATGCTGGCCACAACCCAGGCTTTTTGCTCCGCGCCGAAAGCGGCGAGGTCGAATCCCTGCCCAACACCGGCATCCCCCTGGGAATGTTTGAGGAGATGGCCTGGAAACAGGTCCAAATTAGAATCAATCCCGGCGACATCTTGCTACTCTATACTGACGGCGTCCCCGAAGCCCAAAATATTGCCAACGAAGAATACGGCGAGGATCGTATGATAGCCCTTGGCCAGGCCGGCCTGGGCCAACCGGCCGCCGACACTCAAAAAGCCATTATCGATTCAATCAGCGCTTTTGTTGGCGATGCACCCCAGTTTGATGATATAACATTGATGGTCATTGCTAGAGACGCGTAATCGAGACTTGTTTATGTATTAGTGAGCTGGGTTAAGCGCACCCTGCCGCTCTCACACTGAAAGGAGATTACAATGATTGGACCTCTACAGCTCACAGTTATCGGATTCGACGAAGACAAATATTCACAAGAAATTATGGTGGAGTTGAAAAACCTAAGGAAAAGTAAGGTAATCCGTCTTTTTGACCTGCTGTATATTATTAAACATCCAGATGGCACTATCGCCTCGAAAGAGGTCGACGATCTACAAGAAGGGGAGCAGCGCGAGTATGGCACGCTCATCAAAGGCTTGCTGGGCCTGGCAACCAGGGACGTGGAACACATGGACGCCAAAGAAGTAGCCTCCGCTCTTGGCTCTGAAAGCGATGAATTTGGCGTAAACGAGGCGGAAATTCAAGGTCTGGCCGAACAACTGCCCAATGGAACATCGGCCATATTTATCATATTCGAACACCTTTGGGCCCGTGATGTGAAAGCGGCGATACTGCGCGCCGGTGGTTATATTCGGGCCCAAGGCTTCATGGATCCGGCCTCGTTACAAACCGCGACAAACGAACTGGCCACAGTCCTGGAAGCAGTGGAAAAGGCAGAAGTGGCCACCATGGAAAAGATGGCCGAGATCATGGGCGACGCCAAAGCCCAGGAAGATGCGGCCCGGGTAGCCGCGGCCGTCGCCATTGCCGAAGCAACAGCCATTAAGGCCCAGGCGGCCGATGCCCTGGCTCAGGCGGAAATTACCGAAGAAGAGGCCAACCGGATGGTAGCGGATGCAGAAGCCCGGGCCGATGCCGCCCGCCAGCACGCTGCCGATGTGACGGCCGAGACGGCCGCCATGGAAGACGATGCTTTTGCCCAGGCCGAGGCGGTCCGCCGGGCGGCTAAACGGCAGGAAGAAGAGGCCATGGCCAGAGCGGCCGCGGTGGAAAAGCAGGCCAAAGAGATCGAGGCGCTGGCCGTTGTCCGGGCGATAAACGCCATGGTCGCTGCCAGAGTCATCGAAAATACCGCCGCCCGTGAGGCGATCAAGGCTGCCATCGCGGCCGATGTCATTGATTCCACCGCGGCCCGGCAAGCGGTAGAAACGCTGCGATCCAGATAGGCAGATCACCACCGGTACCGCTTCGGTTAACGAGTCCCTCGGTCAAGAGTGCGGCTTAGTGGCCACAATCGTCAAAGCCAAGGGAAAGAATAAATAAGCCACCGGCCGCGCCGTTGTTACCGGGCGTGCTGTTTTTGCCGGCCGAGCTGCTTCTGCCGGTCTTGTCTGGTTGTCTGGCCTTGTTGTGCCTCGAGAGTTGAACCAAACCCTTCGTTCGGGTAAAGTCAGGACCATGAACCGTAAAGTGCTGGTGGTTTAAGACGAACCCATCCTCCTGGAAACATTGGCCTATAATCTGGCGCATCAAGGCTATGAAGTTTCCCAGGCGACAACTGGCTACCAGGCCCTGGAGTTAGCACGGCGCGAACAGTTGGATCTCATCGTTTTGGACGTCATGTTACCTGGCATCGACGGCTTTGAAGTGTGCCGTTTCCTACGCCAGGAGTCCAATGTGCCCATTCTGATTTTAACCGCCCGTGATGATGTGATTGACAAGGTAGTTGGCCTGGAAATGGGAGCCGATGACTACATGACCAAGCCTTTTAGCATGCGGGAACTGCTGGCCCGGGTAAAAGCCATGATGCGTCGCGAGCGGTTGATTCGTGAGGAAATCGCAATCGAGAGGGTAGAGCAGGAACCACCATCCGACAAGAAAGAGAAATCGCTGACTTTTGGTAATTTGGTCATTGATCTGGCCCGCAGGGAAGCCAGGCTGAATGAACAACCGCTCCACCTGAAGCCCAAGGAATATGAGCTCCTGGTATTCCTGGCCCGGAACCAGGGCATTGCCTTGTCTAGAGACTTGATCTGGAGCGGGTCTGGGGTTGGGAACATCAAGGGGGTAGCCGGACCGTCGACGTACACGTACACTGGCTGCGAATCAAGATAGAGCCGAATCCAACACAAGGCGTGCGCATCGTCACTGTACGGGGCATGGGCTATCGTTTTGAAGGGTGATGGCTGATGGATGAAAGGTGAACGGGTGTTCGCAAGAAAGAGAGTGGCAGGGCGGCGAGTCGTTCGGTGCTTCGTTTTGTCCCACCCCGATTTATTCTGATCATGTTTAGAGATATACGCTGGCGAATCGCCATACCCTACGTGGCCCTCATTCTAATCGTGATGGGCGGGTTGGTCGTTTACACAACCCAAAAAGGGCGTGAGGCCCAAATACAGATTTTGCAAGACAACTTGCTTGTCGAGGCGAGCGGGGTGGCCGACGTGGCCCGACCATTTATCGTCGAATCGGACGTTGCTGGCAGCAACGCGTTGGCCCAACATTGGTCAGAGCTTCTTAATAGGCGAGTTACCATCATTGCGGCCGACGGCACGGTTTTGGGAGAGTCCGATAAAGACCCGGCCCAGATGGAAAATCATGCGAACCGGCCGGAGTTGATCCAGGCGAAGGGCACCGGTCAGGGAACCAGCATACGCTATAGCCGGACATTGGCCACCAACATGCTTTACGCCGCTGTGCCTGTCAAAGCCGGGGGCGAGATCGTCGGCTTTGCCCGCCTGGCGCTGCCGCTGCAGCAAGTCCAAACAAATGTCGGAGAA
>Ga0307376_10006074_pt1 | contig 10757 bp, 11 predicted proteins | sample TR2MG_FD_202536 | JGI IMG/M metagenome (GOLD analysis project Ga0307376, IMG submission 202536) | Soil microbial communities from Risofladan, Vaasa, Finland - TR-2 | ecosystem: Environmental > Terrestrial > Soil > Coastal area > Acid sulfate soil | place: Finland: Risofladan, Vaasa | collected...
TGGAAACCGGTCTGTCCTTTCTGTTTAACCGGGGCCTGGATCCCGACTCTACATCCCGGCCCTACAGTGCCGCGGAGACCATCATTATCGATTTTTAATCAAAATATGTCCATAAGATGAAGGGTTCATTTTAATAGGGGAATATCCCGACCACTGGGAGTTTTTCCCAAGATACGAATCGTAGCCAAAGAATTTCCCGGGTGCCTTTTATGTTTTTATTGTTGACATTTAAGGGTGTAGCGATAGAGGAATAGGGCGGATATTTCATCAAAAAAATTAGGAATTAACGATGGACATTGAAAATAAAAAAATGCCCGACTCTGGAGACGCCCAATGCCCGGTATGAAAATGCTCGCAGAACTTATGCGGGATCTGGAACATCAACTGGGGGTTTGTATGCGGTGCGGCATGTGCCAGGCGGTCTGTCCGCTGTTTTCGGAAACCGGCCTTGAAGCAGACGTCGCCCGGGGTAAACTAGCGCTCCTCGATGGGCTTTTGCAGGAAATGTTCAATGATCCCAAAGGCGTGTACGAACGTCTAAACCGGTGTCTTCTTTGCGGATCATGCGCCGCCAATTGTCCCAGCGGTGTGAGCGTCATGGAAATTTTTATTAAGGCCCGAGCGATTCTTACCGGTTTCATGGGGCTGTCTCCGGCCAAAAAATTGATTTTAAGAGGGATGCTGTCCCACCCTGAAATTTTTGACCGGATGGCGTCGTGGGGATCAAAATTTCAGAAAATTTTCACCAAACCGGCCAATGAACTGATCGGTACCTCCTGTGTCCGGTTTGTTTCTCCTTTGATTGGGAATCGGCATTTTACGCCGCTGGCCAAGATCCCTTTTCACCGTCGCATTCCATCTTTGAATACCAACAAAGGCCGTTCCGGCATTAAAGTGGCTTTTTACGTGGGGTGCCTTTTGGATAAAAGTTTTCCCCATATCGCCCAAGATGTTGTCGACGTTCTCCATCATCACGGTGTTGGAATTTTTATGCCCAAAGGGCAGGCTTGCTGCGGGATACCGGCAATCTCCTCAGGAGACACGGTGACCTTTAACCGTCTTGTCCGCTATAATCTGGAAATATTCGATGCCGAAAAATTTGACTACCTGGTAACATCCTGTGCCACCTGTACGTCGACGATAACGGAAATATGGCCGATGATGGCGGATAAAAATTCCGGTTATGTTAAAAGCAGAGTGGCGGCAATTGCTCAAAAAACTCTTGATATCAACCAGTTCCTGGTATCGAGGGTGGGACTGGAAAAACTTGAAGTCGTTGATGGAACCGATCCCGTGGATGTGACCTATCATGATCCATGCCATCTCAAAAAATCGCTGGGCGTATCTGCCGAACCCAGATCTCTCATCGATGCCAATCCGGCCTATCGGCTGATAGAAATGTCTGAATCCGACAGATGCTGCGGGCTGGGGGGAAGCTTTAATCTGGCGTATTATGATCTTTCGGCCCATATCGGGAACGTAAAAATGGACCATATCCGAGCATCCGGATGTTCGATGGTTGCCACCGGATGTCCGGCCTGTATGCTCCAAATTTCGGATATGCTGTCCAAGTCCGGCGAGAAAATACGGATCAAACATCCCATAGAAATATACGCAGAGTTGTTGAGAAATTTGGATTAGCCAGGATTTCTCGAAAAGAGCGCCCTACAGATTTCCCATTGGATAAAAATAAAATTCCGGCCGATTCTATTTTATTGACAACCGGTATAAAGCTTGGATAAAAGGTGATTTACGCCGGAGTGGTGAAACTGGTAGACGCACGGGACTCAAAATCCCGCGGGGGCAACCTCATGTCGGTTCGATTCCGACCTCCGGCACCAAGAATATCAAGGGTTTAGCAAACATCGTGTTGCTAAGCCCTTTTTTGCTCTTTGTGGATTCATGGTAAGGCGTGCCACTCCGGTAATATTGAATCCAGTAACCTTTTCCCCTCATAACGTCTTACCTTCTCGAACTCTTGGGGTATACCACGGCCCCAGGAGCTTTTTGTTATTTAGGCCCTGAAAGACCTTCTTGCCCAAAACCTTGACATACCACAATGTAACATATATGATAGCGTTCATTCAAAAGGCGCTCCATGACAAATACGAAAAGAAGGTCAAAGAATAGATATGCCCAAGAAATAATCCTTTTGATGTCCACCCATACCTTTTTCTTCCCAACACCCTGATCGTTTAGAAGACACGTTCCTGATATTATTTCCAGTACAACAATTTGATGTTTACCCCGGACCCACACAAGGTCGATTCAGGGTTTGGATGGGTGAATATAATATATATCCCTGACATCCTGGATGTCCTTTCGTGGTAAGATATATTTCTTGATTAATGCTGGTTGTTTTATTATGAAAAAATCATGGCTTCTAAAAATCCAAAAAAATGGATCACACTGACTGGCAAACGAATTGAAAACGTCGATGTATCACCGCTATGAAAACCGCATCCCTTTTGGCTCCGAAGCTATTAGACGCCGTTTAGATATGGCCTTAAAAAAAATCGAAAAAAAAGCCGATGACAAATAATTCCAATAAATTCAGCAGTGAAAAAGTATACGATCGAATATTGGAAATCATTTCTGATTTGTCAGAAGGACAACGGCAGAATCTCCTGGAAAGGTTGGAGAAATGGCGGCGATCCAAGTTTAAGGAAAAGAGAAAATATCCTAGAAAACAAACTTTCATCTGGGCTGAATGTTCAGCCAATAGACGCGCTTTGAACGATTTCATTCAAAATTTAAGCGTTGGCGGACTATTTATCGAAACTCAAATTCCTTTCTTTGTCGGAGAAGAGCTTTCAATGACTTTTTCCCTCCCCGGTGCAGAAGATCCTATGAAAATCACTGGAAAAATTGTCAGGGTAAATACAAGGGGAATTGCTATACAATTCGATGAGGTTTTAACCGATATTTAATTTATCCCTTCACACGTCTAACCGATATCATCTTCGCCACAAAAGAACTTTGCAAAGACTTTGTGCAAAGATGGAGACTGCATCCATATACCCATGTAAATATTTCGTCTCCCATGGTCCATTCCCTGGGTTGATGGGCGGTCTTTCAGGGAACAATACTTAGTTTTTATCCCTTTTTTATGCCATATAAATCTGGGTTGACACGGTCCGGTTTGGAACGTTAAAATCCAAAATATATCGCTGATGAAATCCGTCGTCTGTCTGTATGCGATTTTCATCGGGGCGTTACATCCCTCGCACGAGCCCTTGGAGCCCGCCTTTCTCCAGGGGCTTTTTTATACCCGCACAGCCCATAAACAATTTTCATATACTGAATATAATTTATTTTTTAAATAAACTTCTTGACATGTCGCATTTTACAAATATAAAATGAACGGTACGTATGGAATGTTGCCATTCCATTCTCCTTTCAATCCTCTGTGAAACCCCTGGAAAACGCAACCCTTTCCGGGGGTTTTCTTTTTCCTCGAAAGCGCATTTTCAATCGGTATTGGCACTGTTGCCCCCCCTAATATTCAAGTCCACACGATTCCCTGGCTTTTTTGATTGATTTCAAGAAAAAATTTTAATATTGATACGTTATGGCGCAAAAATCGTTAACTTCGGGACGAGAAATCTTCCCCGAAAACACCCGAAATTTGCAATGGATTTGGAGAAAGCGCTGAGGTATCGACTTGAAAAACGAGAATATGCTTAAGAAAATCATATCCAGCGGACAAACCGAAGCAGAGCAGGCGGCGCTCGATGCAGCCATAAAGCTGGGTGTCCCCCATGGTGGGTGGATTCCAAAAAGAAAATTGAATGAAACCGGCGCGCTTCCACCCAAGTACAGACTTCAAGAAATGCCCACCGACGAGTATTCTGAATGTATTGAACAGAATGTGATCGATTCGAAAGGCACCTTGATACTTTCATGCGGAAAGCCGACCGGCAATCTGGATTTTGCCAGAAAAATGACCTTGAAGCACAGACATCAACTGCTCGGTATCGATCTTGATCTAACAAATTTTATTGATGCCGCCTCCCTGGTTCATGATTGGATTCAATTGAGGCGCATCGATGCGCTGTACGTGACCGGATCCGGTGCAGCCGCAAATCCTGATGTTGGGAATCACACAACGTTTATCGTTGAAAGTGCAATATTATTGGGCCCAAGTAATGCCGCTTCGGGTTCTCATATTGTCCATGATTCAGCAGAAGGATCATCCGGTAAACCTTTTGACATACCCAAAACAGTGAACGAAGCCGTCGATCAAATAATTTCAGAAATGTCGCTGCAAGACAGGGTAAAATTAGCGAACCTGAAAAGAGAGGATATGGAACCCTTCGGCATGACGTTCAGAATTTTTATTCAGAATCGGTTGTTTCAAAAAGGAGCGAATAGAAACTTGATCAAATCCTGTATCGCCGTTTCGGGAAACGATGATCTCAACGAAAGCAGGGCGGCCTATGTGATCATAGAAAAGCTGTGGGAAAGATTAAAAGAAACGCATAAATTAAAAATTGTTAAATAAATGAGGGGTCGGGGAGTTTACACGGTTTGAAAAAAAGCATTATCCATGGAGCGATTTGACCAATAAAAACACCCCGACCCCTGAAATAAATAATTGTCAGCGCCCTGTTCGTAACCGGCGGGCGCTTTAATACCGGATTCGGAGGATTTTCACTATGGGAAACAAGGATATTGAACTCGGGAAAAATGAAGTCCGTGCCTTTCTATTTGAAATAATCGATAGAATGTCCGAATCAGAAATGCGGCAGCTTTTAACTGAATTAGAAGAAAGACAAAACAAGGAACGGAGATCGTGTCGTCGAAAAGGTTTCTCAACGATGGTCGATTATAACGTGGCGGATCGATATTATCGGGACTTTATTCAAAACATCAGCGAGCGGGGCGTATTCATCAAAACCACTGAAACCTTTTCGAAAGGTCAAGAAACTTTGATGACCTTCATGTCTCCGGATTATCAAAAACCCTTTAAGATCAGGGGTGAAATTGCTCGGATCCACCCGGATGGTGTGGGTGTAGCGTTCAAAATAGAAAGTGAGGCGCTGAGGACGGCGTTAGAAAGCTTAATAAAAATGATCCAGAGCGACTAGGAAGGCAATGCTCACGTTTCTGCTTCATCTTTCCCAATGGGTCAACAAAATGGAGAAATTGCGCTTAAAAATATATTTCATCGATAGAAGATATATGAAATTTTGAACAAACGCCCCAAAAATAATTATTTTAAATACTTATTTCAGTTCTTCATTTTGTTTACGATCAATTCGGGTCAAAAAGTATCCTGAATGTCCGTTGGTTAGACGCCGTCGGAATCCATCCGTACCTTTTGGCCAAAAATATTCAAGCCGCTCCGATAGAAGTGGTAAATTACGATAAAGGAAGTTCTATATCGTGACGGATATCTTCATATGGGCCCGTTTTGTTGTACTGGCCGCCAGTGCACTGCTGCTGATTTGGGCCCTGATAAAGTTGAAATCGAACGGGAGTTCCGGTGTGGAACCGGCAATTCGAGAGGAGCTGCGTTTCGGTCGTGAAGAATCGGCTCAAGCAGCGAGGAATCTCAGGGAGGAAGTCTCCGCAGTTCAGAAGTCTTCGATGGATACGATGGTAAAGACCATCAGTGAAATGCGTCGCTCACAAAGCGATCAACTGGGATCCATTGCCCAGCGAATCCAGGAACTGACGGCGTCGAATACGTCGGGGCTCGAGACCCTTCGAAGCACCATCGATGCACAATTAAAGCACCTTCAGGAGAGCAATGAAAAGAAACTTGATCAGATGCGGGAGACCGTTGATGAAAAATTGCAAAGTACCCTCGAAAAACGGCTCGGCGAGTCCTTCAAGCTTGTCAGTGAGCGCCTTGAGGCTGTTCAGCATGGACTGGGTGAGATGCAGAATCTTGCCACAGGGGTGGGTGATCTAAAACGGATGCTCACGAATGTGAAAGCGCGTGGAACTTGGGGCGAATTCCAGCTCAGTGCGCTTTTGGAGCAAGTCTTGACACCGGATCAATACGGGAAAAATGTGAATATCAAAGTCGGGTCCCAGGAGAGTGTCGAATACGCCATCCGTCTGCCCGGGAGCGACGATGATCCTGAATCTTGTGTCTGGATGCCCATCGACTCAAAGTTTCCACAGGAAGACTACTTGAGACTGGTGGAGTCCGCGGACGCTGCCGACGCAGAGGGCGTGCAGAAAGCGACTGCAGCCCTCATCCGTTCCATACACAACTCAGCCAAAGAAATCCGCGATAAGTATATCGACCCGCCAAAAACGACCGATTTTGCAATCATGTTTCTCCCAACCGAAGGCCTTTACGCAGAGGTCCTTCGGCAACCGGGCCAGGTAGAGAAGATTCAGCAGGATTACCGAGTTGTGATTGCCGGACCCACGACCCTGTCGGCAATTTTGAACAGTCTGCGGGTCGGTTTTCGTACATTGGCCATAGAGAAGCGGTCCAGTGAGGTTTGGAAGGTTCTGGCAGCTGTAAAGACGGAATTTGGAAGATTCGGGGACATCCTGGGCAAGGTAAAGCGGCAGTTGAAAACGGCCTCAAGTACGATAACCCAGACCGAGGTGCGAACCCGAGCCATGGCGCGTAAGTTGCGTGCGGTGGAGGAACTCCCGGCAGAAGCGACAACTGAAGTCCTTGAATTGCCCGACTCCGGAATCGGCGATACCCCAATGGAGTGAATTCGCGCAATCGGGTTTTTATCTTCGGTTATAAAATCAATGCGATAAGGATTTTTGAATTATAATTGCCAAGGGGACAGCGATACTTAAGATAAACAACAGTCCTTCATATGAAGTCCAGGCTTCGTACCGACTCTCTCCTTTTTTGCGCACATTTACGTATTTAGAAAGAAAACCCAGTCCCATCACCAGCCAGAACGTCAGCAGCCCTACAACAATTGTCGGTGTGTTCATCGCTTAAATTGTCCCCGTCTTTTTCCCATTGAAGATGTTGTATTTCGGGCCATCATTTTAATCCGAAATTCTCATGCAGAACAACCAACACAAAGGATCAGATATCGCTCACAAAAGACTTTTTACGAGTTTGTCAATTTTAAATGAACAATAATATAGAATTGAAGTGTTTTCAAGGACTTTATGGACAGATCATTTAATCGGACTTCCCATAAAGAAAGATTCTGGTGGTGGTGCATAAAGTTCAACTCCATGTTGAAATTTGTCCGGAAACAATGGTAACCTAGAGAACGGCCTCAACAAAACCATTCCCATCTGCCAAACATGTCCGGTTCAAAGAAGGTAAAGAATGATATCGTCGAGTCTGTCTTTGTCTTATCTTTTTCGTGTTCCGCCTGAAAAACAAAACATTGAAATGATCGAAAGTTTTGTTGAAGACGAGACTGAAGCGGACGTATTGGACCCCGAAGCGTATGTCCGCTGCCGTCAATGCCTTAATATCATAACACATCCTTCTGAGCGCATCACCATCCAGGGGTCGCACCAGCATACCTTTGCCAATCCCCATGGAATTGTTTTTGAGGTCGGGTGTTTTAGAACTGTCAAAGGGTGCGGTTATGTCGGTCCTTCTTCGGATGAGTTTAGCTGGTTTGCAGGCTATCGCTGGCGAATTGCCGTTTGCTTCCGGTGTTTGATGCATCTCGGATGGCTTTTCGATTCGCCGGACGCGGACAGTTTTAACGGGTTGATCCTCGATCGGATCCTCACCCGTTAGATTCCCGCGGGTTTAGCCTTACATCGGGATCATTTTAATCATATGAGGCTGAAATGAATGACCCCATTGCCGCTTTGATGTATCGTGTCAAGGCGCTGTCCCTCAGCAACAGTGTCAAGAAAAGAAAAAGACCGCAAATCCGGGCGAGTTCCCTTTGACATGAGAACGGCTTTATCTTATATTGATCAAAATGGTCTCACTGTAAGGGTTTGAACTTCGACCGCTCGCCCAGTTGAATTTCGGGGATTGAACCGGGCAAGCGCATTCCCCGCAAGCTTGTTGAAGGGAAATTTACCCCGTGATTTCTGTTTAACCGGGGCGTAAATCTCGTTTCAACGGGTATGCAGGGAGCTTCAATCCCGTTTTAGTTCATTTGGCAAGTGCCACGGGTGCAAGTTCGTGGGAATCGACTTCACCGGGGAGGCATCCGCGACGTTCGCTCATTTGGGGTGTAAATTTGTCAACATTCTTCATGAGAAATTCGGGCTAAAGAAAGGAGGGCTGTGCCATGAGAGTAGGAATAAACAAAATTTTTTGTGCCACCGATATTTCAGACTTTTCCAACCATGCTATCTCTTGGGGTATTGCTCTGGCCCGGGAGTTCAGAGCCAAGCTTTATGTCTGCCACGTGGTCGACTTCCCCACCAGCATCACATACGGAGATGGCCCCATATTTTTTATGGATCAGCAGGAGATGGCCATTGGTAACGCGCATACGCAACTTAAACAGTTAATCGGCAAGGCTCAAATTGAATGGGAGCCTCTGGTGACCATCGGTCATGCCGCCGATGAAATATCCCGTCTGGCGGAGGAAAAGGGTGCGGACCTGGCCATTTCAGCCACGCACGGCAGATCCGGTCTCAAACGACTGGTTCTCGGTTCTGTCACCGAACGTCTCATGCGCACGCTTCACTGTCCCTTGCTGATCGTTCGCGGTCCGGAGCATAATTTAAACATCCTTTCGGATCAAACGATACACTTCCCAAAAATTCTGGTGGGTTGTGATTTCTCTGAGGATTCTATTCTGGCATTTCAACACGGACTCAGCCTGGCTCAGGAGTTTCAATCCGAACTGCACCTGGTCCACGTGAAAGAGCCGTCTGTATATGCGGACTGGCTCAAGACGTCTGTGGAATATGAAAAAGATCTTGAAGATGACCTGCAGATCCGGATAAAAGACAGACTTAAAAAAATGGTTCCCCAAGAAGCCTGTAACTGGTGCATCCCGCAAACCGCGCTTTTGGAGGGTCAGCCACATGAGGAACTGATCCGCTATGCCAAGGAAAATGAAGTTGCTTTGATTGTTCTGGGTGTGCGGGGGCAGGGTCTTGTGGAGAAACTGTTTGTGGGATCCACGACGGATCGGGTCGCACGTCAGACGCCGTGTCCGGTTCTCTCCGTGTGTCCGAAAGGTTAGCACTCATATTCTTAAAACCATTGACGTGGTTAACCGGATATTTCAAAAGTTCTCAAGGGCGCCGGGAGTATTCAAAAGATTCGATGACGCTGAGAATTCGTCAACGAACCCAATAAGAGCACTTGGGCCGCCCGCACATTTTTCTTCGGAGGTATTATGATAAAATCGCCGCTGATCCAGAAGCCCCTGCCCGGCCCAAAAGCACGCAAACTGATCGATCAGGATCGGACTTACGTCTCTCCTTCCTATACGCGTTATTATCCTCTGGTGGTTGAAAAAGCCAAGGGCCTTTGGGTCCACGACGTGGACGGCAATATATTTCTGGATTTTACCGCCGGCATCGCTGTTTGCGCCACGGGGCATTGTCATCCACGGGTGGTCAAGGCTGTCAAAGAGCAGGCCGATCGCCTGTTGCACATGTCCGGGACCGATTTTTACTACAGAGCCCAGATTGCCCTTGCAAAAAAGCTTTCGAGCCTGACTCCGGGAAAAGGCGGAAAAAAGGTTTATTTCGGGAACTCCGGCGCAGAAGCGGTTGAGGCCGCATTCAAACTGGCCCGATGGCATACGAAGCGTGAATTGAATTTGGCCTTTTACGGGGCTTTTCATGGGCGGACAATGGGGGCACTGTCTCTTACGGCCAGCAAGACCATCCAGAAAAAACACTACAACCCGTTGGTTCCGGGAATCACGCATATCCCCTATGCCTATTGCTATCGGTGCCCCTATAATCTCCGGTATCCCGGGTGTGAACTGGGATGTGTCCAATGGATTGAAGATACCCTTTTCCGAACAACCATACCCCCCGAAGAGGTTGCCGCCATTTTCGTGGAACCGATCCAGGGAGAAGGGGGGTATATCGTGCCGCCGCCTGAATTTCATAAGAAATTGAATAGCATAGCGAAAAAATACGGCATCCTTTATGTGGCCGACGAAGTTCAGTCGGGCATGGGGCGTACGGGAAAAATGTTCGCAATGGAACATTTTGGCGTCGATCCGGACATCATCGCTCTGGCCAAAGGGATCGCTTCGGGCATGCCTTTGGGGGCATTGATCGCAGGGACTGAGATTATGGATTGGGAAGCCGGCTCTCATGCGTCCACCTTCGGCGGCAATCCTGTTTCATGCCGGGCGGCGCTGGCGACCATTGAACTGCTTGAAGAAGGACTTATGAAAAATGCTGCCGATCAGGGGGACTATCTTATGGCAGGACTCCGGGAACTGCAGCAATCGTACGAATGCATGGGCGATGTCCGGGGCAAAGGACTGATGGTGGGGGTGGAGTTGGTCAAAGACCGTGAAACCAAAGAACCTGCCGGAACGTGGCGGAACGAAATTATTCAAAACGCTTTTCACAAAGGGCTGCTGCTATTAGGGTGCGGTGAAAACACCATCCGATTTTCTCCCCCCCTGACGGTAACTGCCGGAGAGATCGATACCTGCCTGTCCATATTCGATAATGCTGTAAGGGAAATATCGGGATGAGGGTTATTCGGATGTCGAATCGGAAGCGGTTTCCGCCCGCTGGTAGAACGTCAGGTCCCAGTCCCCTGTTCCCGGGTCATGGCGAAGAATGTAAACGGCATTGTCATCTCCATGAACCTTGAAGTATCGGTGGTTGGGCGACAACCATCGATCTTG
>Ga0307376_10006078_pt1 | contig 10754 bp, 12 predicted proteins | sample TR2MG_FD_202536 | JGI IMG/M metagenome (GOLD analysis project Ga0307376, IMG submission 202536) | Soil microbial communities from Risofladan, Vaasa, Finland - TR-2 | ecosystem: Environmental > Terrestrial > Soil > Coastal area > Acid sulfate soil | place: Finland: Risofladan, Vaasa | collected...
ATAAAGGATTGTGTAAGTTATATTTTACTTGGTTGTGGTTGTTTCCAACTACTGGGCCTGCAAATAAGACCTGGGAGAAATTATTTGGTACAACATATACAAATGTAATACTAAGAAGATCCCATGAAGTAAGTATTAAGAACTTTGAAGCGATGGCATCGAAGTTTGATATAGGTATTTATATTTTAGCTACTTATTTGTTTATTAAAGACCATATTAAAACAGATGGCCAATGTTTCATACCAAAGATGGAAAATTATTTTAAAGTACAAGAAGAGTGGTATTATGAAACAGCTGAAATAGTAACTAATGCTGAAAAAGAAGATGATCTATACCCATTATTTGACTATAAAACTGTTGATGATACTGTATATAATACACATGGAGTAAGTATGCTATAATGAGTAAGAAATTATCTTTTAAAGAACAAGTATTAGACAGGACTAGAAAATCTAGATCTTTAACTGCTAAGGATATTACTAATAAAATACCCTTTGAACAAGAATTCTCTCCAAAGCTTAGTAAAACAATTAATTCAATAAAGCAAGGTCAGTATATTGTTGTTGGCGGTAGAGAAAGTTCTGGAAAAAGATCTTTCGTACATCTATTTTATGTACTTCATATACTTGATTATTACTTATCATTTAGTGGAGATAGTAAGACTAAGCCAAAAATAAAAATCTTATATTACAATATGAGAAAAAGTGAACATATAAAGGCTCAAAAATTACTATGTACATACTTATGGAAAAATCATTCTATATTGATGGATATCCCAACACTAAATGGAGATAACGGAAAAATGTATGATTTAGATTCCGAAACTGAAGATGCTATAGAAGCTGGTGTTCAGTATTTTGATTACTTTGTTGGAAATGGAATGCTAGAAATTATAACGGAACATACAAATCCTACAGGGATTAGAAATGATATTCATAGATATATGACTAGCATAGGAGGTATAGACAGAGATGAGTATGGAAGAGAGACTTTTATTCCAGATAAAGGGTTTGAGAATCAGATAACGATTGTAATTGTAGATGATATTAAAAGACTAAAGAATGAAACAAGAGAAGATATATATTTTAATGAAAATCAATTATATTCAAAACTAGATGAGTACATAAAAGATGCTGTAGAATTATTTAATATAACAGCAGTACTAATAGTACCATCTTTTGACACATCATATAAGCCATTGAATCAAATGGTTCCAGAGTTTAGGGAGGTTAAATATTTTTATGATAATGCTAATATAGTATACATAATGTTTAATCCATATAGATTCGGAATTATTCAATACCATGGTTATGATACAAGTCAATTTAAATGTGAGGATCATGTACAACGGTTTCGATCATGTACTGTTTTAAAGAATGCTGACGGACTAGATGGAGTTGTTATTCCATTTGGATTCTTCCCAGAAAATGGAATATTATTTGATCTTCCAAGGGTAGAAGAAACAAAACAATTAAATGAATACATTTCATATTTATCAACTTTTAAACGAAAATATATAGATGAGCGATCTAGATGACAAAATGCCACCACTTCCTGGCATAAAAGAGGAAGAAATGTCAGATGCTGTAGAGTTAGAGAATGAGACCACAGTTGACGATTCTGAGGATGTTATTGGTCCTGATACTACATTCACAAAAGAAGAGCTTGACCTTTATAGTACAGAAGAGATCTTAGCTATTTGTGACTTAAAAGGAATAGACATTCCAGAAGGCATGAATGATGTAGAAGAATTAAAAAATCTTATTATATCAGGTCCACCTGAAACTGAAGAAGTTGTTGTAGAAGATGCTGTTGAAGAATCTACAGAAGAAGAGCAGAGCGAAGGTGATGAGGAAACCATTGGTCCAGACACTGTATTTACTGAAGAAGAGCTTAATGAATATTCTTCGGAGGAATTAAAAGAAATATGTGAGGCCATGGAAAAAGAGATTCCAGAAGAGGGAAGAAATACTAAAGCAAAGCTAAAGAAGGTTATTCTCGGGACTCTTGAATCAGATCCTGAAGAATCTACTCCGGATACTTCTGTAGAAGAAGCTGTTAAAGTTGAAGAAGCACCTGTAACTACAAATCCAATAGTAGAAAAAGCTCAGGAGAAGAAAACATATGTACCAAAAGAAGAGAAAATTACTCCAGTAAAAGTAAAAGCAGAGAAAGAATTACCTGCTTCTGAAATTCCTACTTCTGAAATTCCTACTGTTAAAGTTCCACAATCTGCATTAACAATAAAAGATAATGTGAACGAAGCAGGTGTCCTGGATTATCGTCCTGATGCAAGTCTTGATGATCTTTTAAGAGGTGCTCAGAAATTAATTGATGGAGGACTAGCTTGTGGTCACGTTACTCCGGAAGCTGTTCTTGGGGTTGTTAAGTATGGTAATGAGATTGGTATGAGTGCCATGACTTCTCTTAACAATATTCATATGGTAAATGGGAAACCTACTCTGGGAGTTCATGCAATTGCTTCTCAACTTAAAAAGTTTGGAGTTATTTGGGAGACTCTTCAGCACTTTGAACCAGAGCCAGAGTTCGAAAATGAATTTGTTACTACAATCAAGTTTACTGACTTAGGGTTAATTGAATTGTATAAGCGTGAATTAACTTATGCTTCAGATAATCTTAAAGGAGCAGCTCAAGAATCTTATATCACTATTATTAATGAAGAGATTCGTCCAAAGTTATCTCAATCATTTTCTTATAGGTGGACTGATGCTACATCTGCAGGTCTTGTGTTCAAATCTAATTGGACAAATCATCCTAAAACTATGCTATTTAATAGATGTTTAACCCTTGGTGGAAGAGCATTTAAACCAGAAGCTTTGATGGGTATGATGGAGACTTTGGAATATGCTGAGGTAAGTGGAACAGAAGATAGTGAACACGTAATAGTTTTAGAAGATTAATTTTGGTAAGTTAAATATTAGTTGTATATTTGAGTTATATCGCACAATTAATAAGTTTAATAATTTAAAATTCAAAAAAATTTATGAGTAATTTAAGAAGAAAACACCTTGCAGAGCATACCGAAAGGTATCTAGAATCCGGCATAATAGAAAATTGTGTTATTCGATCTGTAGACGTAGCAGTAAGAAAGAAACAAGATGGTTCTTTCATGAACATGCTTATGTTTATAAAGATTTCACAGCTGGATGAAGAAGGGAATTTATTCGCAGAGTCAGAGTTTGGTATTAATAAAGTTACTGATGATAATCCAGCTTGGATTAGTTATCAAGATAATGTTATGCGTACTGTAAACCAGCTTGCAGAAATTCTTGAACAAGTCTACAGTCAAGAAGATGTTGATAAATATTTTGATCCGTTTTCTGAGATCGGAATTAAAACTCTTGAAGAGATTGAGCAACTAATGAAAGGTAAACCTAAAGTTGTTGAAGAATTTAATACAAAAATGAAAGATCAATTCAAGAATCTTATTGAAGATATTGAAGGATTAGATTCTGATCGTAAGTTTCGTATTAAATTTAGCTATGACTCTAAGGGTAAATATCTACAAATACCTCAACGAGACTTCATTGAGCCTATGACTGTTCCTTTAGAGGATAGTAAAATTGAAATTACAGATCTTGATCTTGCTAGGAAAGCAGAACATGCTAAACAATTAACCGCAAGTAAAGATCCTTCGAAAGCTGCTCCTCCGGTTCCAGGTAGAAAGCCTCCTGTTCCCGGTGCTGTTGGTAGTAGGCCAAATATTCCTGGGGCACCTGCACCAAAAGTTACTAGTAATCCTATTTCAAGTAAAGCAGCTGAAGAGTCAGGAGATTCGGTAGGAACTGATCCAGCTCCTTCTACTAATGGTACGGGCCCATTAGGTGCAGTACCTGGAGTAAAACCTCCATTTAAAAAGAAGGTTCTTGTCAAAAGTTAATTTATAGGGTTGAAAAATGTGTGGTTAAGGGCTGAGGGTGTAATTTCTCAGCCCTTTATTTTTGTATTATGAATGAAAAAGTTATAGTAGATTTAGTAAGGAACATAGGACCATATGAGGGTATTGTAGTTACTACCCCTAATACAGGAATTTATGAAATGTTTTATTCTGGTTTATTTATTTTAGACTTCCATAATGCTTTTATATTTATAAAAGATTATGTAGGGCCAAAAATGATGACAAAAAGATTAATGAACTATGTAGAATTGAATTATCCTGATTGGACAATTAAATATTATGATGATAAAGATGATACTTTTTGTAGTCAAAACGAACTGATAGATAAATATCCTGAAAATATTGTAACAAAAGGATCAATGAGACGCTTTTCGTTAACTGGGTTTACTCAATCTTTAACCCTTCCAGATTGGTATGAAATAAACGATCTCTTAGACTATATTACAGAAAATGAAAAAATCATTAAGAAGGCAAATAAATGAATCTCTCAGAGAAAATAGCCCAGAATATAGTATAGTTTCTCAAGTTGATGATATGATAATTTACACCCATTTTTTAGGTATGGAATTAAAGATGGGTGAACTTATAGTATCTCCTATTAGGGATGATGACAAACATCCAACCTTTAATTTATTCGAAGCAGAAAATCCCAGATGGCCAAACCAGATTCTATTTATGGATTTCCGTATGAGGGCAGGCAATGTATTTAGATTTGTTCAATTATTCTCTAGATTACATTATAATATTGAACTTCAAATGGGTGAAGAAGTATGCAATTTTATACGGGAACAATTATCCTTGAAACATGGAATGCCTAAATGGGAAGCTCCTCCTGTTGAGTATGATATGACTAGAAAGTATGCTATTAAAAGTATGCCATATAGGAGAAACCATTATGAATTTTGGGAAGATATTGGAGTTACGAAAGATTTTCTAGATTATTATGATACTAGAGCTGTTAAATATTTGCTTGATGATGCAACGGATGCTATACTAAAAGAGTTCCAACATACTACTACTTTTGCGTATATGATCGATATGTATTTTAAAATGTATCAACCTTACCAGGAGAATTTTAAGAAGTTTTTCAATACATGTCCAAAAGAATATATCCAGGGATTTGCACAATGTCCACATCCAGAAGGAGGAGGAGATATTGCAGTAGTATCAAAAGCTATGAAAGATATACTAGTAACTCAAGCACATACTGAAGAATTTCTTGATATTATAGCTCCTCATGGTGAGGGATATACTATTCCAGAAAATCTTGAACAATGGTTGTTAAGTTTTAAAAGGGTTGTATTAATGTATGATCCAGATTATGCTGGTATACTTAATATGAATAAACTGAAAAAGCAGCTAAAGAAAAGTAGATTTAATAGGGGTGCGGAAATAGTATGGGGATTTATGACTCCACGTAGAATAGCAAGAGGAGGTAGGTATGTATATCCTGTAAAAGATCCTTCTGATTTTAGGTTTATATATGGAGAAGAAAAAACAACTGAAAGATTAAAACAAATTATATATGGATAAGTGTAAATGTAAGTGGTTTAATATAAACGAAAAAGTACCAAATTTTATTGGAAAAGATAAGTTTGGGGAAACATCTGAGATAGTTCTTGGATATATGGGAAAAGGAATCATAGAAAGTGTTATATATTATAATCCTTTTGAAGACGATTCTTCACCATACTGGTATTATAACCAAGATGGAGATATATGTACTGGAATAAGTCATTGGATGTATAAACCTATAGATGATCCGAAGTAATGGCTAAGAGAGAAGTAAGAATAAAGAATGCTACAAAAGTTGATTGTAATTGCCAACCGATACCATCTATACCGGAGTGGAGGAAAGCTCATCCGGAGGATATTTATTTTGATTCAACTTTAGAGTGTTATACATGGAAGCAACTTAGTAATGTTGGTATAGAGAGTTACATAAAACCAGTAAAAATACAGTTAGTTCCAGCATATGACACCTGGACATTTGATCTTCCAAAGAATATTAGATCAGAAAAAAGTCAACAGCAAAAGGTTCTTAAACAAAAAGTTGAAGAACAAACCCATCTTAATTCTGTTGCTAAAAAGAAACTTTTTACAAAGTGGAAAGGTGAATTAACCAGAGAATTCAATAAGTTGTATAGTAAAGAATTAGTTCCAGAGCGATCTAAAGAGGCTACTTGGGAGCCTGATTTCTTATTACCTGCATATAATACGTTTTTAGAATGTAAGGGTGGACAGGGTAATGATGCTTGGCGGAATACTCTTAAGCTGGGAAGATGGATGGCATACCGTGCTGGATATAATGTTGTTATAGTAAAGACACAACAAGAAGTGAATTCATTTATCTCGTATCTTATACATAATGGGATGGAAGATCCAAGATCTAATGAAACAATAAAAATACAAATTTTAAAACATGAATTAATGAAGTTATGAATCCGATTTTAGAAAAAAAGAAAGAAAAAGAAGAAGAATTAGGAACGGCAAAACCTACTCCTATAATTAAAAAGAAGGTTATACCTGTTCCTAGTGTAGGTAAAAAAGCACCTCCTCCTCCTGCAATTAAGAAGCCTGTTTTAAAACCTTTAGGTACATTACCAACAAAATCAATCTCCGGGGGTAAATCTTTATATTCATTCTCTATTCCATCTAATGCTACTGTAACACCAAAGCAAGCAGCTATAATGAAGAAAAGTGGTAAAATCGAAGATTTATCTCAGGAAGACTTACGTGAAGTATATTTTTTCATTGATGCTCTTCCGGGTAAAAGGCTTTATGGAGCATCTGCAGTCAATGAGATTGATCGTAAAGGAAGACATCCAGAGAATTCTGTTCCGGATGAAAGTGATAGTTTATTTATAGGTACTCAAGTTCATCTAGCCATGGAAACTAAGGGAGCTAGTATTTCAAATCTTAAATCTTGGGATATGTTTATTTCTAAAGATCCAAAGAAACCGAATGTCTCGATATCTCCTGATCATTGGAAAATGATTGAGTATATGGAAGCAAATGAAACTACTGCAATTGTTGCATATCATGAAATAAAAGATAATACAACTACAAAAGCAATTAGTAGATTAGATCTTATGCAATGTATTGCTGGTTCAATTACGGATAAAGCAAAATTGAAAGCATATCAAAAGGTAACAGATGCTGCAACTAAAGAGTATGATAAGTTTTCATCAGTGTATAATGAAGTATATCAATACTATCGTCAGATTCGAAGAAATGATCAAGCTAAAGATAAGTTTCGAGAAAAAGAAGGTACTATTATAGTTGATGATGTTGGAGGACGTAGAATGGGAGCCCGAGCTATTATAGAGAAAATAAAAAAATGTTATGAAGCTCTTTCTCATAATGAAGAAGTAATTACAATGTATCAACATATGTATAAAGATGCAGCTCAAAGAAAAGGTGTGAAATCTTATACAGAATTAATAGTACTTTGGTCTTATGAATACAAAGCAGGAAGAGTTGTTGCATGTAAATCTATGTTTGATAGAGTTCATGTTGATTTTGATAATAAACTAATCTGCAATATAGACATTAAGACGCATTCTAAGAGGGCCATGGCGTTTGCTAGTACAAACTACATTGAGTATAGATATTATCGTGCTATGGCTGTCTATGAGGCTGCACTGGGTGAATATCTAAAGAGTATAGGAGAGGATCCGAAAGAGTGGCAATTCCTTTCTATTCTTGCACCAGTAAGTACTCAAACATATGAAGTTGGGGCCTATGATCCTTATTGTGTAGTATCTCCGTTAGATATCCAAATGGGTACCAAAGGTTCATTTTGTAAACCATTCGGAACTATCTTTAATGAAGATGGACATTTGCAATATGCTGTAGATAAAGATAAGTTTGATAAACTTGTAGAATTTGGTTTCTTGCATGAACATGCCTATGATTATTATGTTAAAGGATGGCAGGAGATTATCAAAGATTATGAAGAGAAAAATTTACCATTAAAATCTAAATAATATGTCAATAAATAATATAAACTGGGGAGATAGAGACCTTACTTATATTGGAAGAAATGGAGAAGGAAAATGTGAAGGAGTATCTATTTTTAGTACAAATATGGCTCCTATTCGTTTAGCATCAGTAATTCTAGAACCTATAAATTCCAAAGGGCTCATAGCAAGAGCTGCTATAGAAATTCCAAAAGACAATGTTGGAAAAGTTATTAATGTCTTAGCTCAATGTCAAAATATGAAACTAGCAATAGATTCAGAAAGTGTTAATATTTATATTGATAATGGAGAAGATGAGGAACCCACTCATGTTATATATTGGCATCTTGATGAAATTCATGAAGATCCGAGTGTAGCTATTTCTATAGCAAAGGCTATTGAATTGTATTATACAAATCCTGAATTATTATTAGAGAAGATAAAAATATGGAAGTAAAGATTAAATTAATAGATGAAAATGCAAAAATTCCTAAATATGCCCATGACAGTGATGCTGGGTTTGACTTTTATGCGAGTGAAACTAAGAGTATTTTACCTGGTGGATTTGAGAAGATAAAAACAGGAGTGTGTCTGGAGATCCCAGATGGGTATCATGTAGAAGTTCGGAGTAGATCTGGTCTTGCAGCTAAGAGTGGTGTATTTGTTTTGAATAGCCCGGGTACCATTGATCCAGATTACATTGGTGAATGCTCAATTATACTCTGTAATATGGGGAGAGAACGATTCTTAGTTAAGTCTGGGGACAGGATAGCTCAGGGAGTTTTAATGCTTCATTATCATGCAGATTTTGAAGAAGTAAATGAACTAAAGGTTACTGAACGAGGTGAAGGAGGATTTGGACATACAGGAATATGACTCAAGAACAGAGATTAATAGTTGAATTAATTGACATAATGGTGCCAGCTCTATTGACATATATCGATAGAGCTGCTCATAATGTTGGTAAAGCTTTGGAATGTGTACAAAAAAATAAACCAATAGACTTGTATCTTGTTGAAAATATGAAAGATCTTTATAAACAGTTTAGTAAAAAGTCTGAACAAATAAAAGAAATAATCATTCCTGAAAGTTTTGCATCTGGAATAGATGATAATGGGGTGCCTTTAATGAATCATATTCAATCATTAATGAGATGTGGAAGTATGTTTAAAAATGGTCAAGATAATCTATCAAATTTAATTGAATCAATAAATAATCTTCCTATAAAAGCAAAAAATGTAAACAATATGATTGATATAGAGAAAGATTTATCTGGTCCATATTTACCAGGACTAAAAGGAGATGCTTAGTATAATTTCAAACGAATAATTTAAAATAATTTTATGGAAAAGAAAAGATTTAATCCCCTTGCATTAAGGGATCGGAAGTCTCTAAAGCATGTAGCTGAAGAACCAGTAGTTACTACAGAGCCAGCAAAAATAATTGTAAAAAAGAAAATAGAGGCTATTACAAAAGAAAAACCAGTAGAAGAAGATTCTGGAAGTATTAGTACTGCTCCTACAACAGTAGTATCAAAAAAGCCTATTATAACTTCTTATGATATAGTTGCAAAAGAGTTCCTGTGTGGCATTGATCTCCCGGAGGAGACTAGAAGCTATAAACCAGTGGCACATAAAACGGTTATTGAAGATACAGAAAGAGCATTTAAAGATGCTGGATTTGGAATACTAAAAGCTTATTTTACTCATGCAGATGAGGGTAAAATTATGTCAGGTCAGTATTATCTACAACTAAAAGGCGATGCAGAAAAGTTTGGTCATGTTGTTTCTGTACAAAACTCTTATAATAAGAGAGTTACTTTGAAGTTTGCATATGGTATTGTGGAGTGGGAAACAGACATAGGTATTCTTTCAAATGAAATATCTTTTAAGAGAAAACATACTGGAACTGTAGCAACAGAGTTTAGAAATATGTTAGATACTACTATCTATATGCTTACAGAACAAAGGGATACCCTCATGAGAGATGTTGAAATGTTGAAATTTACAAAAATTAAAGAAGACCTTGCTCAAAAATTAATGGGTAAAATATTCTTTAATGATATTGTAACATCAAGTCAATTAAATACTGTAAGAAGAGAGTTTAAAAGGAAAAAAGATGGTGTTTTCTGGAATGTTTATGACTCTGATCGTAATTTTATATATAGAGAAACTACTATCTGGAAAATGTATTCAGCAGTAGCTGAAGTTCTAAAAGGATCTCATGCAGCAAATCAAATTGATAATTTTATTGCAGCACATGAATTTATTTCTAAAACCTTTGGATTAATATAATATGGCTTTTGTATATATAGAAGAAGAAGAGTTACAACCAGAGTTTCAGTTTGTTAAAACAGCTGTTAATCCCTCAAGAGAAGAATATGACCTCAATCTTCTTCCGAATCAGTACATCAAAGTAAAAGGGAATCCTTCTAAGTTTATTATGTCAGATGAATCTTGGAAAGTAAGTGCAAATAAAAGGGATCGTAATAAACATAAAGTAGGAACTGTTTTTCAAATTAGAGGATGTACATGGCAGGACAATGGTAGAAAACAATGGGTTATAGCTAGTGATAGAGATATGCTAGAACCTATTGAATATATGGATGCTGTAGATAAGATAGTGAAATATCAAGAAAAGATTATTGGAGATGGTGTGTTTGAGGAACCGGAAAGAACTGAGGATGAGGCTCCGGTTCCCTCCTCTTCTTATCTTGTTGATGTTCTTGATAAGTACAGATGTCCTACCATTGCTAAAGATGGGTTCTATGTTAGCGATAGAAATTGGAAACAACTTGCTCGCCATATAGATAGGAAGAAGAATGTTCTTATTATAGGAGATAGTGGAACAGGTAAGACTGAGTTGTGTCAACT
>Ga0307376_10006081_pt1 | contig 10753 bp, 16 predicted proteins | sample TR2MG_FD_202536 | JGI IMG/M metagenome (GOLD analysis project Ga0307376, IMG submission 202536) | Soil microbial communities from Risofladan, Vaasa, Finland - TR-2 | ecosystem: Environmental > Terrestrial > Soil > Coastal area > Acid sulfate soil | place: Finland: Risofladan, Vaasa | collected...
TCTTGATAAAATAACACCACGATTAATATCAATTCCTGTTGGATGGTGGGTGACTGAAGAAGAAAGACAATATATTGTAGATTGTATTAAAAAGGGTTGGTAATTATGGGATTTAATGTTGTTTCAAATTCATGTATTGGTACACATTATTATATAAAAACAAAAATAGAATATTCAACCCCTTTTGTTGGTTCATTATTTTGTGATGATGAGATGTATTTAAAATTTTTGGAAAATTATGAACATTACATGAATTTGAAACCAGAAATTATTGAGAATTATGATAAAAATATTCGATTTGAAAAACATTTAGGTATTAAATCTAATTATGTTTTAATGAAATTAGATGATATTGTAATACATTGGATACATGAAACAAGTGCTGCAACCGTATTAGCAAATTGGAATAGGAGAAAGGAAAGGAGTATTGATTGTGAAAAGGTGTTTGTATGGACAACATCAGAATTTCAAGAAATATATTCTGATGATAAACGAGAAGTTTTAATTAAAAGATTTTGTAACATACCTGAATTTACAATATTAATAACAGAACGAAAAAACGAGGTATTAAATGAAACAAATTCAATCATACACTACATACCAATATGGGATGGTAATAAACAAGACTATAGAAATGGTTGGGGTGGAATTGCGTGGAATAACCAAAAAATTGTAGGTGAGGTAATTATTGATATAATAAATAAAAGATAATGAAAATTAATTACGTTGGAGTAATTCATTCGATATATAGTGTAACCAATAAGATAAATTGAAATGGGAAAATTTTATGATTATATAGATGACGCTAAATTAAAAGAATTGGGTGTAAAAGTTTTTGTTGAGACTGGAACAGCAAATGGATTACAATTTTTAGATTATCAAAGATTTAATTTTGATGACTATTATTCATGTGAGATTAATAAAGACCAGTATGATGTGGCTATAAAAAATGTGGGACATATAAAGAATTTACATATTTTTAATCAAAGTAGTGTTGATTTTCTTTCCAATATTTTACCGAAAATAAAAGATATTCCAACAGTATTTTGGTTGGATGCTCATTTCCCCGGTTCTGAGATAGGACTTCCTTTGGCGTACGAGAAAAATAAAAGGATGAGAATTCCGTTAGAAGATGAAATTGAATTAATCGGTAATTTAAAAAACATTAAAAATGATGTAATTGTGTGTGATGATTTGAGAATATATGAAGACGGTAATTTTGCTGTTGGTAATTGGAAATTAAGAAAAGATTTGGGTCATGATAACATTAATTTCATTTATAATAATTTTTATAAAACACATGATATAATAAAAGATTATAAGGTAAGTGGATGTGTTGTCATCACTCCAAGAAAAATATCTCATTATCATGTCGGCATTACCAACACAACATTTACGAACTTGGTAAATAAAATTGTTAGAGATTATAAAATTGAGGAAATTGTTGAAACAGGAACAAATGATGGGTTGGGGTCAACCAAAATACTTGCACAAACAAATATTCCAGTAAAAACAATTGAGTGTAATGTTTCACGTTATAATGTAGCAAAAAATAATTTAGCACAATTTAAGAATGTTCAATTTTTTAATGCATTAAGTCTGAATAAAAAAGATATGATGGAATTCATTAAAAATGATAAGTTTTTGTTTGATAAGGAATATTTGAATGCGTGTCAAATACTAACTGACCATGTTGATCCTCTTGGTTTTTATGATGGGGAATTAGGTACTGATTATGTTGATGAAAATATTCTTTTTGACTTAATAAATAATAATAAAAAACAAATAATATTTTTAGATTCTGCTGGCGGGGTTGGGTATATGGAATTCTTAGAAGTAATGAAGTTAAATAGGGATTTTTTAAAAAACAAACATGTAATTTTAGACGATGTTTTTCATGTAAAACATTTTAGGTCATATGAATATCTAATTCAAAATGATGTTAGATTTGAAATTTTAGAAAATAGGATATTATATTTTAATTTTAAATAAAATTTATATGGGTGATATTAGTATAGGAATACCGTTTGTTGGGGGATATTATCACGGAACTTTGTGTTCATCTGTTGGTGATTCATTAGGTATGTCACCGATAATAGAAAAACTTAATGAATTACATCAACAAAAAATAGTTGTTTGTACCGCAGTTCCTGAGTTGTTTTTAAATAATCCTTTTGTAAAAGAAATTAGCAGTGACTTAAATCCTACAATACGACTTGAACCCTGTAGATTTGTTGCATGTAATATTATACAACATTATGCTAGTCAAACTGGTGTTGAAGTTCCTAGAGAAATAAGACCAAAAATATATCTAAGTCCTGAAGAAATTGAATATGGAAAAAAAATTGTGGAAGAATTCGGAGGTTCAAAAATAATAACGGTTTCAACTGAAACTGGTTATGACAGTAAAAATCTAAGAGATAATTATATAGCACCTTTTTTTGATAGATTAAGAGAAGAAGGTTATAAATTAATAGGATTAGGATTAAATGTACGAAAATATTACGATAAATATAATAAATCATTTATTAATGCTACAACACTTAGACAAGCTATTTCAATAATTAATGCTAGTGATTTATTTTTAGGTATTGATAACGGTTTATTTCACATAGCAGCAGCATTAGATGTTCCACAAGTCATATTTTTTAGAAACAATCTGAGTTCAAATAATGCTTATCCTAACACGTTTTTTATTGACAGTAAAATAAAATGTCAGGGTGATTGTTTAAATCATAGACCAAAATGTCATGCTATAGCAAGATGTATGGATAATTTTGATTTAGATGGTTATTTTGAATTAATTACGGAACAATTAAACAAGTAACATGAAAATTAATTACGTTATAGCGACATGGAGTGGTGATAGGGTAAAACCCGTTAACCGAGAATATTATTTGAATGTGTTGAAGAATCATTTAAAGGTTCTAAGTAATACCGAGAATAATATTAACCAAATAACGATAATGAAACCAAAAAATAATATTCAAAATCGGTATTATAATATAGAATTGACTGATAAAATAAAAGTCGTGGAATGTGAAAATAGATTTCAATCATATGGTCAGTATTTACAGGCACTTGAAATTTTCATTAATGATTTCGATTATTTTATTTTTATTGAAGATGATTATGTGCCAGCTACATCTAACTTTGATACAAAACTAATTGAATTATATGAGGAAGGTTCTTATTTAGGTGCTCAACTGAATGTTGATGATATGTCACACCCATATGCCTATTGCAGTATTTCAAACGGAATAATATCAAGTAATAGTGTGAGAAAAATAATAAAAACTATTGATTATAACGAATGGTTATTGCAGTTCAGAAAAAGAATACCAGATTGGACTTGGAATGGTAGAAACTATCAAATAGCTTTTTCTCGATATTTTCTTGAGAACGGTATTGTGCTGAAAGAATATGCAAAAAAATATTGTGTTGATTTCTTTGTAAATGGGGAAATAATTAATCGCTCATATCCTGAGTTACGAGATGCTGAAAAATTATTTACACCGATTCAAAATATGATAAAATAATGGAATTTACAAAAATAACATATAGTGACTTATCATTTTTAAGTGAAGTAAGAAACGAATGTGCAATGGAATTCCTTCATACTTCAAACACATATACTTTAGAAGAAACTCAAGAATGGTTTAATAAGACTAATCCTGATTTTTGGATTATTTGGGAAAATGGAGAACGTATTGGTTATTTCAGAACAAGTGAATGGTCAAAAGAAAATAAAAATTGTTATGTAGGTGCTGACCTTCATAAAGATTTTAGAGGAAGAGGTTTAGCATATGAAGCATATATTAAATTTTTATCTTTTTTATTTAATTATTTTGGACTTCATAAAATAACATTAGAAGTTTTATCAACCAATGAACGAGCAATTAATTTATATAAAAAAATAGGGTTTGTTCTTGAAGGTGTAAAACGTGATGAAGTTCTGAAGAGTGGTAAATGGATAGATTCAATAATAATGTCAATTTTAGAAAAATGAAAAAAGTATTAATAATAGGTGATAGTTGTGAGGATGTTTTCATTTATGGGACTTGTGATAGGCTTAGTCCTGAAGCACCAGTACCCGTATTCAAACCAACAACAAATAAAATAAGTGGTGGAATGTCAATGAATGTTTATGAAAACCTTAAAGCATTAGGAATTGAAGTAGATATTATTACAAATAAAGATTTACCTAGAAAATATAGATTTATTGATGAAGTTTCAAATCAAATGATACTTAGAGTAGATGAAGATGATGATATTAAACAAATTACTTTAAAAGTATTTGAGCTTATTGATTTCGATAAATATGATGCTGTTGTTGTTTCTGATTACAATAAAGGATTCTTAAGTGAAATTGATATTGATGCCATTACTGTTAATCATCCTTTAGTGTTTATGGATACTAAGAAAAAAATTAGTGAATGGGCACAGGGTATTGAATTCATTAAAATTAATGAAAAAGAAGCAATGGAAAATAGTGAATGGCTTACTAAAGACTATGAAGGTGAATTAGTTGTAACATTAGGTAAGAAAGGTGCACGTCATTGGTTCAATCCAATTGAAATTCAAAATGAACATCCAGTAAGAGATTTGAGTGGTGCTGGGGATACTTTTTTAGCTGCACTTGTTGCAGATTATATAAAAAATAACGATATTCGCAAAGCAATTGAGTTTGCCAATCGATGTGCTGCATGGGTTGTGACTCAAAAAGGTGTTGTTGCTGTAGATTCTGAGAAAATATGAAAATAATTGATTCTAAATTAAGAATTCATGAGCGCATTATTTCAAAGAAATGGGGTGAGGAAATAATTATTCATAATGATAATGATTATTGTGGAAAAATATTGAGATTTAATGCTAAATCACGATTTAGTATGCATTTTCATGTAAAAAAGAAAGAAACTTTGTATGTAAGTAAAGGTAATTTTGTACTAACGTACATCGATACTAATACTGCTAAAGAACATAGAAAAACATTGTGTGTTGGTGATATTATAGAAATACCACAAGGTCAACCACATCAATTATATAGTGGTACTGAAGGTGAGATTTATGAAGTCAGTACTCAACACTTTGAAACTGATAGTTATATAATAAAGAAAGGAGATGGTTAAAATGGGTAAAAATTATACAAAACCATATGATGAGAATTACGAAGATACTAAAGAAGATTATTTGTTCCTTACAATGGCATTTAGTCAGGCATTAGCTACTCTATTAAAAGATGGGAAAGGTATTCTTATTGACTTAAAGGGTGATGCATTAAAAATACATCCAGAAGCTAAACGGATTGTTGTTTTCAATGATGGTGAAATGATTAGGGTTATTAAAGCTAGTGAACGTACTGATTTAAAGCATGGTGATTGGATTCAAATGATTAGTAAAGATAATATTTCTAATTAATATGAGCAAGGATGAGAAAAATATTGTTGAATCTTTATTAGATTTAAATGATAAAGAGATTGCCAGTTTATATTATAAATGGGATAAAGGTAATTGTTCATTAATTGGATTAATCGAAATATATTTGTATCAAAACATTAAAAAACATAAAAAAGTTAATGGTGAATATTATGATACTGATATTGATAACATAAAATTAAGAATATGAGTAATGTAAAACATATTATAATCTCCAAAATGATGTTTTCTGACAAGGATTTACTGAAGAAATATCTCATTTTAACAAAAGAAATATTAGTGCCAAATCTAAAAGCACAAACAAATAAAAATTTTAAGTGGGGTTTATTAATTGGTGATGAGGATATTGATTTTGTGAAAGAAGAACTTCAAATAGATTTCCTAGCATTTAATTGTGTTGAAAAATTCATAGAATATGTTATTTCAAATAATATCAATATTCAAACACGTCATGATATTGATGATTATATGTCATCAATATATGTTGAAAGAATTCAAATTGAATATTTAAATAGAATTGATAAACTTGGAATGTTTTTAATTCAGTTTCAACCAATGAGAGTTAATTATCATACAAAAAAAGAACATTTAATGTCAAAATATAATGATACTGCTAATTCAATGTTTTTGTCTTTATGTCAAAAAGAAACAACCCGTCATATATTTGAAAGACAACATGGTCAAATGTTCGAAATCACTAATAATGTGGTTACTATTCCTGAAGGTTATGTAAAATGGATTATACATGGTGATAATATTACTTGTCAAAGAACTAATATATATAATAATTAATATGAAAATTGCTAATATTATTTATGAAAAGGAACTTGTAAATCACACAAAAGTAGATTATATTAATTATTATAATCACCTATTTGAATACGATAAACTTGATAAATGTCTTCCTACGTTATATGTTGGGTGGAAATTTATGAAGATTTGTAATCCAAATAATTCAATTATTCTTAATGCTAATATTTTCGATAAAAGAATTATTACAAATGAAATATATTGGGAATTTAGTTTCGCAGAAAATAAAGCAGCACATGTAAAAGGTGTTGATGCTTTTGTTTTAGAAGCACCACATTATTATTTCAGTCCAAAATACTCATACATTAATCTTGACCCCGTAGGTTTCAATTTACGAGACATGCAAGACCTCATGGATGTTATACCAAAAGAGATTGATGCAATCTATCAATATAAGTTAGATATGATATATCTTCTTAAAGATAATAAAATCACAGGAATTAATTTAAACATGTATCGTTTTTTTAAGTTTGATATTGATGATATAATGTTTGGGTTGCATAAACGTCTCAAAAATTGTCGTCAATATTTTAGTGATGAAGAGGGTGAAATATACCAATCATATTATAAAATCTTTCCTAAATTTGAATTCTTAAAAAGATATCTCGTTACGATTTTGTCAAAATGAATGTTTCGTAGTATTTATAATAAATAATTATAGATGCTATGGAAAATAATGTAGAAAAAGCACTTAGTAGTTTTGTTGATGAACCAACTAATGTTGAAGAAATTAACGACACTAAAGCTAAAGAAGTTGTTCTTAATGAAAGAGAAGGCTTAATTGAGCGCGTTGATAAGGTCTTTGTAACCAAGAACGGTAAACAATTATTAAGAGAACAATACTAACATTCATTCGACAATGGAAAAAAATAAAGCAAAACTTTCTGAAGATTTTTTAAGAAAGTTTAAGTATCGTACTGAATATCTAATCAGCGAGACACCTAAGTATCGTCCATTGGTTACTAGTAATGAGGAATTTGATGAAGTTCCTATATTAACTAATGAAGCTGGTGAACAGGAAGATGCTGAAAAACCAGAAGGTAAAATTCCCCCTGCACCATCTAATGATGTTCCACAAGATGTTCAAACACCATCACCCGCATTTGATGCTGGTGGTGCGCCACCACCAGAAGGCGGTGAAGTACCTGCACCTGATGCGCCAATAGACCCTATGGGTGACCCGATGGGCGGTCCACAAGCTGCTGATGCTGGAATGGGTATGCCACCAGCAAATCCTATGGGTGCTCCTGAATCACCAGAAAATGAGGTTAATGATATACAAAATGAAATCATTAAACATAATATCGAAGCTATGAAGGGTATTCATGACCAATTAGCTAGTTTAGATTCAACTATTCAGGGATTAAATGCTAAGATGGATGTTTTAAATGCTGATGTTGAGGAAGTTCGTGAACCAACTAGTGGTGAGAAATTAATGAACAAAACCGATGTAAGCTATCCATATTATTTTAATTTAAATGATTTATGGCATGATAACTGGTTTGAACAAAAACGTGAAGGTGAACAAAATAAAGGTGTGAGAGAAATGCCTGATGGTTCTTATGTTGCAGATTTTGATGATTTGCCTCAGAAATCTAAGATAGATGTTCAGGATAGTTTTAATAATATGGTATAAATAATGAAAATGTTACATCAATATGGTTCAAAAGAAAGACTCTTTGAAATGATGAATAAAGTGAATAAACTCAATGAAGAAGTTCTTCCTAGAGAAAAGAAAAATGAGATTATTCAAAAATTCATTGAAGAAGTGTGTAAGTATTTAGGATTAGATGTGAACAAACTGAAAATTGAAATATCTTATGACCCAACAGAGGCACGTAAAATGTCTTCTTTTGGTATAAATACTCCAAGTACTGGGGTTAATAGAGTGGTTGCTGCGAACAGAAACCTAGCTGATGTTCTGAGAACATTAGCACATGAATTGGTACACGAAAAACAAAAAATTGAAGGAAGACTCCATGCAGGAGCAGGTGATGATGGTACAGATATCGAGAATGAAGCAAATGCTGAAGCTGCGGTAATAATGAGAAAGTTTGGTAAAGAAAACCCAATAATTTTTGAATAAAAAACAGAAGCTATGAAATTATATAATAAAATTGGCAGTAAAGAAAGATTTGTTGAAATGTTTCAAAAAATAAATAAACTTCAATTAAATGAGGTTGCTACAAATGTTGTTCAAACAGGTACACAATTAATTGAAAAAGCATTTGCTGAATTAAGTAATAAAGAGGCAAATGTGAGTCAAACCAATACGCAAACTGCTGGTGATGACAATTTTGTCGAAATAGTTACTAATGACAAAGAAGGTAATACAATTACTTTCACTTTCAAAGTAAGTTCAAATGAAGCTGACCAAGATGGTGTATTTGATGTAGGTAATGCTAAACTTTCTGGATTTAAAATTCAATCAGAATTATTGAATGTAGATATGCCTGAAAATATGCAAGCAGTACAGGAATTTAATCAAAATCATAGTGGTGAAATTATGGATGTTATTAGTCAATATGCTAATTTTGAAACCAATACTTCAAGTGTTGAAGATGAAGTTTATGAGGAAGCAATTAAATTAATTGATAAAGTACCATACAATAAACCTACAGATACAATGCAAACAAGTAAAGCATATGGCGATCAAAAACCAACTAACCCTAATGTTAGGGTTCAATCTAATGAATTAAGTAAATATTTGGAAGAAATGCAGGATTTTACTGATGATGATTATACACAAGATTCTCCTGAAGAAGACCCATTAGCATTACCACCAGAATACGGTATTGGTGATTTACCACAAAATACTGATGATGATGGTAGTATTGGAGTTGACCCTTATACACAAACTAATATTGATGACGAACCTTTACCTCAAGTAAGTCCTCAAAAAGCAGCAATTATTACACAAGCATATGATGCTCTTGTGAATGCTGGGAATCCATCACCAACAATAGAACAAGTTCAAGCATATCTTAATCCATCACAATCATCAGTTAATAAAACAAGAACTATTCCAAAGGGTGCTGAAGCATTTTATGAAGGGGAAAGTATGGTTAATACTAGTAATGTCGATAAAAGAAATTATATAACTCAAGCAGATGATATTCTTACTAAACGTCTTGGTGCACAAAAACTCAATATGCCAAAACAAGAATATGCATTAATGGTAAAAGATTTGGCAACTAAGATTTATCATATTGGTATAAGAGGAATGAACGAAGAACAGGAAAAAAATAATTATCCTGACCCAATAGGTAAAAAATTCAAACCAAAGAATCAAATGCCTAAGAAAAAAAGAAAACCACAATCAAGCGTTAAATTGAGTGAAGAAGATAAATGGATTCAAAAATCCGTTAATCCAGAACATAAAGGATATTGTACTCCGATGAGTAAAGACACTTGCACACCTCCACGTAAGGCATTGGCTAAACGATTTAAAAAAGGTATTGATGAAGAAGAAACTGGTGGAGATAATAATGTTGATAATTTTGATATGAATTATTTTTATGAAAAATAATAAAAATAATTTATGTAAGTGTGGTTGTGGTAATTTTTGTAAGCAAAATTATCTGAAAGGTCATGGACGAAGAGGTAAGAAAAACAGTATTGAACATAATAATAAAATTGGTTTAGCTAATAAAAATAGAATTATTTCAGAAGATGAAAAAAATAGATTAAGATTATTAAATCTTAATAAAAAACATACTGAAGAAACAAAACAAAAAATGTCTAAAATTGCCAAAGAAAAAGGTTTTGGTTTATGGATGAATGGAAGAAAATTATCAGAAAAAACGAGATTAAAAATTAGTGAAGCTAATAAAGGACATGTTGTTTCAAATGAAACTAAACATAAAATTTCAAAAGCAAATATTGGTGAGAAAAATGGTATGTATATGAAAACGCATACTGATGAATATAAAGAAAGATTGAGAAATGAAATCGTTAATGTGCGAAAAAATGCTCATAATTTAGAAGCAATTGAAAAAAGAAGAATAAAACAAATTGGGAAAAAAGTATCTGATGAAACAAAAAGAAAAATGAGAATTTCAAAAATTCAATATATTAAAAATAAAAATAAAGGTATTTGTCCAATGTATAATACAAATGCTTGTAAATATTTAGATGAATTATCGAAAAAAAATAATTGGGAATTACAACACGCTTTAAATGGTGGAGAATATCATATTTCTGAATTAGGTTATTTTATTGATGGTTATGATTCTAAAAAAAATATTGTCGTTGAATATGATGAAAATTTACATTATGATAGTAATGGAAATCTAAAAATGAAAGATATAACCAGACAAAATGAAATAATTAATTATCTAAAATGTAATTTTTTTAGATATAATGAAAAGAAAGGAGAATTATATGAAGTTTCTTGAGTTTATAAATAATTTCCAATATGGTGGAGATGGTGTTGGAAAAAATACTGCAATTAATGGTGTTGATAAATATCAATTAATTGTTGGTATTGCAGTAGAATTAGAACATA
>Ga0307376_10006082_pt1 | contig 10751 bp, 14 predicted proteins | sample TR2MG_FD_202536 | JGI IMG/M metagenome (GOLD analysis project Ga0307376, IMG submission 202536) | Soil microbial communities from Risofladan, Vaasa, Finland - TR-2 | ecosystem: Environmental > Terrestrial > Soil > Coastal area > Acid sulfate soil | place: Finland: Risofladan, Vaasa | collected...
TTCCCCCTCCCTTTACAATACGATCAGCAGTTACTACAAACCAACTTGCATTCATATTTCCAGTATCAATCGGAGTCAAAGGAGGCACTTTTTCTGTTTCATTCCTTATAAAGGCCGCTGCCATTATCAATCCCTTCATACTCCTATTCTTAATTCCTTCAAGTTGTCTGTTAAGATTAGCCATTACAACTTCTTCACCTTTCACTCCCCAAGTGAAACCACGCATATAATCTGCTCCACGACTTGTTCCAGGATGTCTTCCCATCTTAAAATCCTCCAAATGATAAACTTGGTGTCAAATATGCTTTTCTTAAATATCCTATACCTTTCAAATCTGGTGTTTTTTGAAATCTCTTTATAATATATGCTCCTTCTATACTGGCCGGATTATCAATAGCCCCTGCACTACTTTCCGCATCATCATATAAATCATCTAGTGTTCCTAAATACAAATACCCTTCTTCATCAACATCCTGTAAAACAAAGACCAATGCTCTAGAAGTTACTTCGGCTCCTTTGGCATCTGTTACAATCTGATGCATATCCTCCCAGCGACAATAAATTTCTACTGGATCAGCAAAGGTTTTCCCACCAAATCCGTCTTCAGTTGGACTGCCCCAATAGACGCAAACTTGTTTGCATTGTCTCTTTATCATAGCTTCTATTCCCATATTCCAGTCTATACTTTTGGTTTATTATTTGTCATTTCTATCTTTTTACTTTTAACAGAGTTGATTTGTTTTTAAGGAATTGCAATAAGCTATTATACAGGAATCCTATAACAAGACTTCCAAATAACCATTTTTCCGTACCAAGTGGCGTTGCTAAATCATCACTTGAAAACTGATCGGGAAATAATGCTGCAATAAACCTCAATGAAACAAGTATGAGTATGAAAGTCAAGAGAATAGTTTTCCAATTATCCTTTAACAGAAACCCGTATGTAAACTTCTCCGGGGTGTTTTTAGAACTTTGATCCCTGCCCTGTGCATCAACCAAAAGTCTTATAAACACACCTATAGCTGCAAAAAATATCATTGCGGCAAAAAGACCTGCCGGAATGAAACCTAATAAATAAGAATAATTTTCCATGATACTTTATTTTAGTGTAACAATATTGTTTCCATTCTTGATAATCTTATCACTATTTATTATTACTTAGTCATTAAAACTTTCTACTGCATGTATGCTTGCTGCTATTTTACCTGCCCTTGCCATCTTTCCAGTAGTATCAAGAATAAGAACCATTTGTCCGTAAGGAGTTGATTCCAATTTCTTTCCCCATTGTCCAGTATATTTAGCAGTGGCATCACCTACCTTCTCTTCACTGGTAGTTCTATATAGAGTACTGGCTATCATGTGAGCAGTGTACCAACATTCTATCTCTTCCAAAAGAGTATCTCCAATATCTGCATCACCAAGAAACACTTGATCTACCACAGCACTTGCTGCTGTAATCAATCTATCAATAACGGAATGACTAACTGTACAGCCACTATCCATTATTTCCAATACTTCATCATGAGTCGTTCGTACAGCCATATCATTTACTCCTTTCTTTTTTATTAGCACCCCAAAGCAAAGGGTCAATATAATGTAATACTTCACTTTTCCAACGTAATCCTACCCAATCTAATACTTCATGCAATTGTTGATAATCTCCATCAACCATTCTTTCAGGCCAGACTATTTTGCAATTTAATCCCTCTGTAATCATTTCTGTAAACCTCTCTTCATGTCTATGAATCCACCACAACCAACCATCTTTCTCAGAAGCCACATTAACACAATTTCGAATTTCTTCATCAGAAAAAGCATTCATATAACCTGTCTTCAAACAAGATTGAATAATATCACTTGTCTTACGACGAACAATAATCCATTTAGCATTTGGAAAAGCATAATGCCAAACTGGCCATATCAAACTCATTCCTGTTCCCTTATACATCCAAATTCCTTCTTCATATCCCTGATCCAACATTACCTGTTCTACCTTCTGTCTCCAATCTATTGGAATAGATATTGTGTTTAAATCAGGCAGTGGATATTGTTCTTTTGGATCTGCCTTTATTTTACGAAAGTATGGTTTAACAATCTTATCATAAATCTGACAATTTTCAAACATACTTCGTTTAGTTATATCTCCAATAAAAGCTCCGCACTGACTCATTACTGCTGCAATGATTGAAGTGCCTGATCGAGGGCATCCTGTGACTAATATTGGTGATTGTTTTATCATTTATAAAAATTTACAATTTCCATTCTATATTTATTCCTTTGTACTTTACTCGTTGTTTTAATCTGTTGTTTTGGGTGCCTACGATAATATGCCAAAACGGTAGGACAATAACCTATCTTCATTCCAGCTTGTAAACACCGTAAATTAAATTCATATTCTTCAAATGATTTGACTTTATTTGATTCATTAAATCTTCCTACCTTCTCAAACACTTCCCTTTTATACATCAATGTTGCGCTATGAATTGTATTTTTACTTATTAGATTCTGTAATGTTGGATTTGTGATTTTAGGTTTCCAAAGCAAACCCTTTCCTGTTCTTTGACTTAATTGAATTGCATTTCCATGAATAATATCAACTCCTTGTTTTTCTATTGCTTCAACAGAATCCTTAATACAATTTGGAGATAGCATATCGTCTTCGTGCAAATACTTAATGTATAGCCCTTCTGCCAGATGTAAAGCCTTATTAAAGTTTTGAGGCCAATTCCCTTCCCCCTGGCTTAAAATCAATTGTACGTCGTCGGAAACACTTGCTACGGCATCTTCCAACCATCCTCTATCTTCTTTATATGGAATGATAACAGTTACCTTCTTCTTTTCAATAATCTTTGAGAAGGTATTTTGATTTACATAGCTTTTAACCCAAGGCAAACTAATAGAGGATTCTGCAGCTTGAAAAATACGTGGCTTCCCATGAAAACAAACTAAATCTGCATCTTCCGGAAGAGGATTCAATACAAGTCTTGTTTTAGGTTTAAAATCATATATTGTGGTAGTCAGTTGTTGCCAATAAAGATTAGGTTGTATATGCCTCCTCAAAAAAGTATCCATCCTGAAACCCTGAACTTGTATTCCTTTATTCCACTCTTTCCATATTACTTTAATCTTTTCATAGTTTGCAGGAAACCAAACCAAACCTGTTGCTAACTCTCCTTTCTGCCAAAAGTCCTCAAGCACAATAAACTTATCAGGCTCCTTTATCAAATCAAATATTCTTTCCAAAGACTGAATTACCGCTGTATCTAAATCAACATAAAGAAATGGACGATATTGTTCCATCTCAGGACTATAAAGTTGCATTCTTGACCAAGTTCCTTTGTAGTTATTGGTAAGAGGAAGAATCTCAATATTACCCAAATCATACGTTTCACTTGCTTTATCCCAAAGACAAATAATACGTGGTTTGGTTTCTGATTGCCATTTACCATTAATGTGACGGGCAATCAATTCCACATCACGAAAAGAGAAATCTCCTCCTGAGCGTAATACCAATACTATTGTTTTTCTACTTTCCATGTACTTTACTATCTATCCATTCATACGTTTCAACTAATCCTTTTTCAAGTGGATAATCAGGTTCCCAATTTAACAACTTACTTATTAACCTATTATCAGAACATCTTCCTCTGACTCCAAGTGGACCATCAACGTGCTTAATAGTTAATGTCTTTCCTGAAATCTTAATTATCATTTCTGCTAATTGATTAATAGTAACCATTTCCTCGGATCCAATATTAATTGGCTGAAGAGCAAAAGGATGTTTCATTAGTCTTCTTATTCCCTCCAAACATTCATCTATATAAAGAAATGAACGTGTTTGCCACCCATCTCCCCATACTTCAATTTCCTCTCCGTTCTTAGCCTGTGCCACTTTACGACAGAGTGCAGCTGGAGATTTCTCCCTGCCATTATTATAAACTCCCTCTGAACCAAATATATTATGAAATCTGACTATCCGTACATCTAATTTATAATTCTTTTGAAATGCCAAATACAATCGTTCACTGAAAAGTTTCTCCCAACCATACTCACTATCAGGATTGGCAGGATAAACACTATCCTCTGAACAATTTGGTTTGTTAGGATCACGCTGATTATGCTCAGGATATATGCAAGCAGAACTTGAATAAAATATCTTTCTAACCCTTTTTATAACTGCAATCTCAGCAACATTTAGATTTATCATTGCTGAATTATGCATTATGTCTGCATCATGCATCCCTGAAAAAACATATCCAGCTCCTCCCATATCTGCTGCAAGTTGATAAATTTCATCTATATTAGATTTCACAACCTGATCAACTACATCTCTATAACGCAAATCCTTTATGTAAAACTGATCAGCTTTAGTAGGAGAAAACTCAGGATATTTCAAATCTACACCAATAACCTTATAGTTCTCTTCCTTCAATCTTCTTACAAGATGAGAACCTATAAAACCACCTGCTCCAAGTACCAATGCTGTTTTCATATTTTACTAATTATTTTCTGAGCACATCCTTCAAAAGAAAAATATTCTTCATAAATCCTTTCTCCATTTTCAACATACCTTTTAATATCATCTTTTGTCTTACGTTTAACAATATTCAAAAGATTTGGTATTTCCTTTTTTGATATTAAAATTCCAATTTCATTAAAATCAAATTCATCTTTCCAAGGAATCCAAGGTTTATCATAAACATATACTGGAATAGAACCATGTTGTAATGCTTCACATATTCTAAATGAAGTGGCTCCATAACCTCTTGGACATAATGAAAATACACTTCTCTCCATCACATCTACAAAGGTTTTATATCCAAGAACACCTTCTACCAAAATCTTATTCCCATATAATTGTCTAAGTAATAATCTTATTTTGTATTTATTTGTAAACTTTCCGATGAAGCTGCATAACATATCCCTTTCTCTGTTCTTCCTTACATCTGGAGTTGGCAGACATATCAAAGGAATTGGATAACCCAAATTCTTCTCTGATATAGTTTTCTCTCCTCCTCCTCCTGCCCCAAATATCAGTATATCCAAATCATCTATATTTTGTAATATGCCATCATCATATTGAATAACAGTAAAATACTTCTTACTTCTGTCCAATCCATCCAAATACTTCTGTAAATGACTCATATCAAAACAACCATAATTCCTACTGATATAATAATTAGTCCATAAAATAGGAAGATAAATTCTTTCCTTTTCAGAATAATCCCACCTACTATAATAATTCATAAAATACTCCTCAAAGATCATTTTATTGTGAGGTGGATACTCAACATTGGTAAGTATTTGAAATATATTTGGTACTTGCTCTATCATCATTCCCAAGTTTTTTCCATGTAAATAGCATGTAACGGACAAATAACAATCCTTGCTTTATGTTGTTTTGCAAACTCATCAATCGCTCTGGAAACACCAGGATATCCAGAATGATTATAGTCATGACAAGCTACAACTCCACCTTTCCGTATCAATGCACTATAATTATTCAAATCCTTTTTTACCTGATTATAACTGTGGTATCCATCAATAAATACAAAATCAAACTTATCTCCTGTTGATGCTAATAAAGAATAAGCCTTATCACTGGTTAGCAGTAAATGCTTATATCTATCAGATTTTAATTTCACCATAACAAAAGAATATAAATAATCAAAGTCTCTCTGATTTTTCATCCCTCCAGGTCTTCCACCACCTTCATACATTTTATAAGGATCAATACCTATAAGTAATTTCAAATTACTGTTATCTAATATAGCCTTTGCATGACCTCCAGTAAATACTCCAATCTCAATACCTTGTTTATATCCTCTTTCTCTTATTAGTTTTGGAATTACATCATAATAAGGAGAAAAACTGATATCAGTTCTTTTCATAATTTGTAATACTTTCTTTATCATATCACTTTTATTTTCTCCGTAATTTCAGTAGTAAGACGCACGCACTCTTTTGAATGATTTTGCCACCAACTTCCCTTATGTATCCGATGCATGTAATAAACATCAGGAACAATTTTCATCCGATTTCCACTCAATAACCATAAGTAGGAAAAATAAACAGAATCTGTCAAACTTAATCTGGCATCTATCTCGTTGCTCTCTACATTTTTTAAGTATGCGTTTCTATTAAAAAAATAATTACCAGTATTCATCCAACATTCAAAATTTATATCACCTATGTATTTTTTAACATTATCCTTATCCACAATTAGATCACAAAACTCTGTATATGAAAAATTTACTTTCTCACTTTCTGCCATTAATCTTTCAGGACAATACAGCATATCTTCCTCCTTCTTATCCAACTGCTCCATCTTTTCAATATACTCGTTATTCATTATATTATCCGAATCCACCATGACAATCCATTTGTTCTTACATTTCTTAACAGCTTCATATTTATTCAACAGTGGTCCAAGATTCTTATCATTCCGAAATAGTTTTATCTTTTTATTCTGTAAGTTATTAATAAGATTCCACAATTTGGAATACACTTCAACATCGGAAAAATCATCTACTATGATAATCTCATTAATTATTGGATTATCCAAGACTTGAGCAAATGCTTCTATTACAAAATCAGTCCTGTCAAAAGTTGGTATGACCAAAGATAGTTTCATATCATTTATATTTTAAATACAATGCATCTCCCCATGTCTTAGGTTTTGCATCTGTTAAAATTCGTACAAAGCTCCGTTCTCCTAAAAATTCATCTAAGTCTTCCACATGACAACAATTCTTATAAACATCCTCAAAATTAACTTCAGTATATATTATATCAATTGTTTTCAATGTTTCTACAGCTCCTTTAAATACCTCCAATTCATATCCCTGTACATCTATATTTATCATATTATAGAGACGACGGTCAAAAGGTACATTATCTAATCTATCAATATTTACTGTTTCCTTAGTATCAAATGTTATATGAGGATACTTCTCAAGATGTGAACCTGGTTCAAGGAAAGAACAACTTTGTCCTTTATTTGCAGTTTCAACAAACATTTCCTTTGTTCCAGTTTCATTGCCGAGTGCCAAATTCAATAAGGAAATATGTTCTTCACAATCAGATAATGCTTTACTCAATATTCTGAAATTAGAAAGAACTGGCTCAAAGAATATCATATTTACAATATCCTGTTCTCTGTATGATAAGTATTCCTGTCCGTAATGTGCTCCAATATGAAGAACACCCGTAATATTCAATTTGTATTTTTCAACAATATTTTTTAAATTCATTAACATAATCTATATTATTATCCATTCATCAAACAAATACAATTTCTTTTCAAACTCTACCTGATCCGCTGGATTCAATCTCCACATCTTTGGAGCTATAATTGTTTTATCCTTGTTTTCACTCAAAAATGATGTCCACCAACTGAATGTGCTATTGCATATTATAAAATGCTTACAAAACTTCATCAACTCAAAATCAAGATAATCAATTAATGAAATAAAAGTAACATTCTTAAAATTCTCCTTACACCACTCCATATCATCACTAAACACAAAAATCTCACAATCCTTTTTAAGTGCTTTTATACACTTTAATGCTCTCACGTAATAATCTAATGTCTGAGCATAGTCCCTATCATTAATCAAAAGATCACCTCTACGAATATGAAGAGCTACTGAATTACTATTAACAATCTTTTCCTTTAAATCAAAGAACTCTTTGGTGAGAAGTTCCTTCCTAACACAAAACTCCTTTTTTAGAACAGGTATAATGTCTTTATAATACACAACATATTGCCAATATCCACTAAAGTAATGATTATCCAAATTCAACAAATCTAAAGCAAATCCTCTTTCTTTAATCTTTTTTAATCTTCTGGATAAAATTACAGAAATTTGAGTCTTCACATCAACCCTAAACTTATCCAATACATAAGGACGAGGAAATACTTGTGGTCTTCTAAACCAAGACAAATCATATCTTACTACAAGACCATTAGATTCTTGAACCTTACCAAAAGCATACTGAAATAACTGATTTCCTAACCCTCCATATATCTTTATGATATTCATAATCTTAACTATTATCCCACAGAAGTTCTTTAATGCTGTATTTTGGAAAACAAGTTATAGCTGAATCTGGACTTGCATTTATGATTTCTATCCCTCTACGTTTGGCATCTTTAGCCATATCAGAAAATCCTCTTAAATGACGATCAAACGGCATGTGACGTGGTTTCTTTGGATTTCTAGGAGCATTCCTTCCATACAAATCATGCCAGTGTTGTTGTGTATTATCCATCTTCATATCAAATCCAAGAAGAATAATTCTTTCTGCTCCAGCATTGGCAGCTATACTAACTGCTGCAGAACCACTGTTGTTATTCCAACTCACCATCTTCGGATTATCACTAATTCCTTTTGGATGTGTTTTATCTCTTGGAGTGTATTTAACCCAATCATATTTATCTGTCTGAGGATGACAGGAAATTTTCAATCCTGGAAAAGCTGCCAACCCTCTTTGATGTTTTAGAAAGAAACCAATATCTCCAAAAAATATTGCATCCATCCAATCTCCAATCAAATATGCCACGTTAATTCCAATAACGTGCTTGTCATGAAGGAAGGTCATAAATGGTGAATAAACGCTGGGAGGGGAAGTCCCTTTAATTACACTTTGTACTATCTCGTCAGGAATCCCAAATTGTTTTGGAACACTTGGTCCTCCCCCTATTATCCAAACGTCACCTCCTTCCCACATTCGAGGAACTTGCCAAATCATTTTTCCAAGTCTTCTTTAAGTGCGTCTGCTTTTTCTTTGGGAAGTCCTTTATCATTGATTTTCTTTTTGACTTCCTTTCCCTCTACTTTTTGCACATTGAAAACATCCCACCACTGACTTCCTTTTCGTTTCTCAACAACAAAGGTGGGTTTCTTTACATCAGATGGTTTAACAGTTTCCTTCTTCTTTTTCTTATCTTCTTCAAAAATAGCTCCTCCATCCAAAGCAATTACCACATCTCTGAATGCTTTAGGTATTTCATGCGGAAAAGCCAAAAAGGTTTGTCCAGGTTTAATAATCCTATTACCTATTCTAAATGATCCTCCACCTACCTTTTTCCAATGGATTTCCCCCTCTTTAGGTGTTAATATATTTTTTGTACGTTCCATGATTATAAATTTTTAAGTTAAAAAATAAATTACTTGATTAGTAATTATTTAAACAGATTATGCAGAAAGTTCAACAATTCCACATTTACTATTCTGATCTGATCTGATCTGTGGAACAGAAATCGTAACCACCTTAAATTTGGTAATCCAATTTCCTTCAGTATTCCATTCCACATTCTGTAATCCAAATCCCTGAACAAGACGAACAACATCTGGAGTCATCTGGACAAGAAGAACCGTATTGTCTGCAAGAGTATCAATAACTTTGATTCCCTTGATTACATCAATCTTCAAAATACGATCCTTAATTGTCGTTCCAGGAGTGGTTGTATCATAATCATCATACAGAACAATCCCATATTCTGTAGGAATATACAGCATGTACGGACCATAATGATATGCAGCAACAGCAGACTTTATCATATTAAGAACATCATTAAGAATACCAGCAGCTGTTTTAGCTGAAGCGTCCCAATTCGTTCCTAACGTGACTCCATTACGATCAGGATGATTCACATAACTGTAAATCTTATTCCTGCTACGATCATCAAGTTCCCCATAAGTGTAAGTCATATCAGTAAACAACATATTTTCCTGATACTCCTTTATCCTACGTGCAGCCATTTCAGCCATGGTAGTATCCAAAGGATTACCAAGACTACGACTGGCTGCAAGAACTCTTGCATTGATCTCATAATCAACATGAAGTATCGGAATTGGCAAATAATTGGTCTGGAACTTTGGTCTGTCTGCAAGTCCACGAGTTACCCCGTCCATTGTCAGAGCGACTGCCATTCCATCACTTACATCATGCCATTCAAGAACTGTTGTTCCCATTGCATTTCCTAAGGTGAATGTCAAACCGTTTGCAATAAGGTCATCCACTCCACCAAGACGATAACGAGAAGCTGCAATCAGAGCATCGTCTAACTGTTTCCACTCGTCTCTACGAAGAACACCATTAGTGTTAATTGGTACGGCTTTGTAACAAGCAGGATCAGTGCGATCCCCTCCTTTATATACATCAACATAAGTCCTACCATCTTTCTCACTAACAAATGGACGAAGACCAGCAAGATTCAACCTCCCATCATTCATCATTCGGGTTGCTATATCTCCATGTGCCTGTCCACCACCTATTAAATCAACATTTACGTCGGGCATTTCTATTTCCTCCTTTTTTACGTTAAATTATCATTACTCTAATGCGAGGATTGTGATATGTCCCTCCAGCACTCGATTCAGAACCTTCTGGAAGCGTTGACAAATCAACAGCATTCATAGCCACACCAACTATCAGATTCGGATAAACATCCTGATCTCCTGATGTAGGAGCAGAATACTTTTTGAGCAGTCCTTCACCATCGGATTCAAGAAAATCTCCAATGACAATGGTTTCTTCATCTCTTAGAAGAGCATTAACAATATCTCCTCTGTATGGAATCCATACTTGAACCTGATCCGCAGCAGCGTAATCAGTATCAATTCCACGTCCCTGTAATTCATCTTCCAATGCAAACATAATAGGAACGCAAGATCCCTGAGCAGTATCATGTGCTCGAACTTCACTATCTGAATCAAGTTCAAGCAACATACCCGGAGTTATAG
>Ga0307376_10006083_pt1 | contig 10750 bp, 5 predicted proteins | sample TR2MG_FD_202536 | JGI IMG/M metagenome (GOLD analysis project Ga0307376, IMG submission 202536) | Soil microbial communities from Risofladan, Vaasa, Finland - TR-2 | ecosystem: Environmental > Terrestrial > Soil > Coastal area > Acid sulfate soil | place: Finland: Risofladan, Vaasa | collected...
GTAAGCCAGAGCTTTCCCTGGGGGTCGATAAACATTGCGGGGTTAATATCCGGAAAGTCGGGTACATCAGCCATCACAAATGCTTCGCTCCATCTGTATTCCCCTTTTTTCAATCTTGCACCCTTTATACAAACATCATCGGCCCATCGTTCCCCTGAACCCTGAAACCAGGCAGCTAATAAATCCCCATTGGCTAATTCGACGATGGTTGACCCATGAGCATGTTCCGTTACAAGAGGAAAAATTTCCTGGGTCTCAAAAATAACTTGTTTGTTATCAGTAACTTCCGGACTTTTTGAAGTATTGCAAGATGAGATTAAAAGGACCATTGCCGCTAAGTAGATTAGGGCAGATCTAAAATTTCTGGTAAGATGTTGACTAATCATTTTCTTTTTTTTTTTGATTAATTGTATTATTTATGAAAGTTCTTATACTTTAATAGAACAGCTGCCATAAAGATTTTGAACTCTAATATAGTTTAATTCTCTTTAATTTGCCTGATAAAATAGTAACTTAAGCAGGTAAGTTCAAAATTAGGGTTTAGATTCTATGGATACACTTTGTTCGGCTTCTTTTACAAATATTAAAGTTGCATTTAAGAACAGAATCTAGTAGCTTTATATATCTTCCAAAATCATATTTATGTAGTTCATTAATTTTAAAATGAAGAAACTGGTTAGCATACTTTTAGCTTTAATAAGTTTAGCATCTGTCGGAAATTTTCCCGAAAATTCAGACTGGTACGAAGGTAAATACTGTTCAGGAAAAGGAGATGTTGACTTTTTGCGCCTGATTGACGAATCATTTGCTTTTTTCAATCCCGGTCCAGTGGTCCCTAACCTTACTATGATCTACAATTCCGAATGGCATACATTTACTGAAGGTGCAGGCTGGGGTGCCTGGTGGATTCAAAACAGCTATGGGTTTTCCTACTCTGCAACTCCTTTTCTCCAGGAACCATGGTTTTCTATTCTGCAAAGATCCTGGGATCTCTTTTGGGACAATCAGGGTGATGGCAAACGGAAAGGGCTATGGGGTGACGGCAAACCTAATAAGTTATCAGAGTTGATAGCGCCGGATGGAAGTCTGGGAGACGCAGCAGCACCAGGACAAATCGTATTTAAACAAGGTGACGGTGATTTGACCGTGCATGACTGGTTCTACGAAGCTACTGCTGCAGGGATAGTAATGCAATCCGAAATTCTTCTGACCACCCGTGATAAGAAAGCAATAGGTCATTACCTTCCTAAAATGGAACGCGCCTGCGAATTCATAGAAAAAACAAGGGATCCAAACAATAATCTGTTCCTCGTCGGTCCTGCATGTAACCTTCTTGCTCCCAGTTATGGAGGAGTAAAACAGTCCGATGGTTCTTTTGGAAAGGGCTATCTGACAGGTCTTTCGGTTACCTATCTCGCCGCTCTGGATCGTATGGTTGAGTTATATAAACTTGTTGAGGACAAGGATAAACTTGCGAAATATGAACACCGTCAAAAGATTACACTTAATTCTCTTCCGCTACTACAGGCACCCGAAGGTTATTTTGTTAAATCAGTTGAACCGGGTGGTGTTAAACACGGCGTTCCGGGACAGAAACAGTTCGGTTACCTGGAAGGTGTGGTTAATGCCGATGCTGTTGGTTTACGCGTGGTTGACGATCAAATTGCCGAGGAAATTTATAAACAGATCGCAGCTTTCCCGGCAATCCGTCCATTCGATTTTTTACTAACCAATGCACCAGGCCTCGACGATACCTATGGCAGCTGGGGAAATTCCTCAGGAAAGGGACTTGAGGGATTCTGGACTTATGGAGACTGGGTTAATGGGGGCGTTTGGGGAACAGTAGAAGGACGGGCTATTCTTATGTACTATCGTCTTGGTAAATTTGAAGATATACGCAGATCTGCAACGAGAGCAATGAAATGGGCTAAAGATTTTCGGATGGATGCCCCCTGGTCACAATTCGGAGAGAATACGCACAATCCATGGTCCGATTCCGGAAGGTTTCGGGAAGGAGGAGTAGCCGTAATGGTCGACAATTTTGCTATACCAGCAGCAACAATACGCGGACTATTTGATTACGAATACAAGTCCGATGAACTAATTCTCAGACCTCGTATTCCGGCTACAATTACCCAGTATACCCAGAAGCAGCCAGTTCGTTTTGGGGAGAAAAGACTCTATCTTTCGTGTATTAATGGCGGTCCAAATATAAAATCGGTTAAAATCAATGGGAAGGCGGTTAATGAAAAATCTTCCAATGAGGTAATTCTTACATATAATGACTTACCTTCAGATGCCATAATTGAAATCAAAACAGAAGGCGGCTGGCCAAATGAGCCAAGCACAGTGACTTATCCATACATGCCGTCTATTCTGACTATGAAAGATACTCTAACACTTTCTTCATCTGATTTGCCGGAATCTCTGAAGATTCCGTTCAACGTTCTTTCCACTATGAACAAACGTCTTGAAAATGAAAAGGTTGAAGTCTATGACCGTGCATTCATTATAGCAGCAATAAGCTCTTTTGAAGCCTATCTGATACGGATGAATATGGATCCTGGTCCAGGCTATTTCAGACCAATTACTCCGGAACGAAGAGAGGGAATAAATCAATTTTACGAAAAGGCAGCTCTTAATATGTATAATGGTATTGTCAGGACGATGGTAAATTACAGGGAAAAAGGCGATGAGCAACAACAACGTATTGCTAATATGTTCTTTGCAGCACAGAAGTAATAAAAAATAACAAACTATAATGTCATGAAGCAGATAATTAGATTGTTGATTCTATTGTTTTTTTTAAGTGTCTTAATCAACAATTCGATTGCCCAGCATGTCGATGGCCCAGCTGTACAGGAAGAGAATAGTCTTAAAATTCGATGGTGGCAGGATGCTAAGTTCGGTATGTTTATTCATTGGGGTGTCTATTCCATTCCCGGACGAGGTGAATGGCTGTTGTATCAGGAACACATACCATTTTCTGAGTATGCTTCATTGGCGGATCGATTCAATCCGAGGGAATATAACCCGAAAGAGTGGGTAGCGAGAGCCAAAGCGGCCGGAATGAAATATATCATTCTTACCGCAAGGCATCATGATGGTTTTTGTTTGTTCGACAGCAAAGTATCAGATTTTACTGCATTGAAAACTGCTTCCAGGCGCGACCTTATTGGAGAATTTGCATCGGCCTGTCATGATGCCGGAATGCGTATGGGTTTTTATTACTCTTTACAGGACTGGCATTTTCCGGGTGTTTTACCACAGGGATATCCTGTCTCACCATCGACCATGAAATTACTTGTTGATCAGGCTCATGCACAGGTTCGTGAGTTGCTTACCAATTATGGTGTTGTTGATATTCTGTGGTTCGATGGATTAACACCTGGCGATCCTGAGCGTTGGCATTCACAGGAACTTTTAGATATGGCACGTCAGTTGCAACCCAATATCATTATCAACGACAGGGCCGGCCTGCCTGGTGATTTTGCCACCCCTGAAAATGTAATTGCAGCACAACCCAGACCATGGGAATCATGCTTTTGTATGAATCGAACCTGGGGATATGCACTCTATGATCGTAACTACAAACCGACCCATGAAATTCTGAGACTACTTGCTTCCTGCGCATCCCAAAGTGGCAATTTTCTATTGAATGTCAGCCCTGATGGTGAAGGAACTATACCTATAGAACAAATCGAAATTCTTAACAATATTGGTAGGTGGATGGATGTCAATGGTAAATCAATATATGGAGCGGGTCCTTCCCCAGTCGTTGCACCAAATCTGGGATTGACGACCAGGGTTAAGGACAGAGTTTATCTTATGATCCAACGTTGGCCGGGTTCAACCGTACCATTTGCCTGGTGCGGCAGCCAGATAAAATCTGCCTGTTTGCTTGCTACTGGTCAATTCTCCAGAATCGAGCAAAAGGGCGACCGGGTGTGGCTTCATGATCTGCCTCAATACCCACCGGATCCCTTTTTAAGCGTCATTGAGTTAACTTTTGATGGGGAGCCACAAGGATCTGATCCTGCTTATAGATAATAGCTAAAATACACCTGACTCTCAGAAGCTGTTGAAATTTTAAAATATGATAATTCCAGAATATAAACCTTACTGACAACCAATAAATTATGCGGTTCCCCCGCTTGAATGGGGCAGGCTTTACGACCATTGAAAATAAAATAATAAACGTATGAAAAGTATCCCGATCTCATTTCTAATATTATCTCTGAGCTTAGTTTATACCGGATTTGCTCAGACAGGCAGTGTGAATGAACCGATTCGCTATTTAGGTGGAGTAACTATCGATCCAAACGTTCATGAAGGGCGGCTGCGATATGCAATTGGAACAGAAAGTCGTCAGACTGTGAGAGTGAACCGCACGCATCCCGAATTAGCGGAAGGTTTTGGATGGACATATAATCATGCATCGAACCTTTGTTACTGGAATGGAAAATTCTATCAGCAATACCTGAGCAATCCGGTGGATGAGCACATTGCGCCAGGACAAACACTTGTTACAACATCTGTTGACGGACGTATGTGGGAGAAACCGGAAGTTGTTTTTCCTCCATACATAGCCCCTGAGGGGGTTAAAATTCCTGAAGGTTACTCGGGTTATATGATGCACCAGAGAATGGGCTTTTATATTGCACCTGATGGAAGATTACTGGTTCTGGCATTTTACGGGCATGCTGAAGATCCTTTCCTGAAGGGTGGGATAGGGCGAGTTGTTCGTGAAGCTTATAAGGACGGTACTTATGGGCCTATATTTTTTATTCGTTATAGCAGTCATACTAACTGGAATGAAAGCAACACCAGCTATCCCTTTTATGACAAATCAGAAGACAAAGGATTTGTGGATGCTTGTAATATATTACTTGCCGATAAGCTTAAAACCATGCAGTGGTGGGATGAAGATCATGGTTTGGATGGATTTTATTCAATTACCAATGCAGGAAGCGCATTTAATTATTATCACCGGAAAGATGGTAAAGTAACAGGTTTATGGAAACGCTCACTTTGCGCATTGTCTGATGATGGTATCCACTTTAGTCAACCTGTAAAATCACCAACACTTATTATGGCAGGAGGTAAAATGTGGGGCCAGGCAACTGAAGATGGCCGTTTTGCGATATGTTACAATCCAATTGAACTTGATGAATATCGATACCCATTGATTGTGATATCAGGTGATGATGGTATTATTTATGACAATATGCTTCTGGTGCAAGGAGAAGTGCCTCCCCGCCGTTTTATGGGGCGATGGAAAGATTTTGGCCCATGCTATATCCGGGGAATTATTGAAGGAAACGGTGACCCTCCAGGTAACGACATGTGGCTCACATATAGTATGAATAAAGAAGATATTTGGGTGAGCAGAGTTCCAATACCAATTCGTTATAGTATTGAAGGTAATATTTATGATAGTTTCAATGATCTTGAGACTGGAGGAGCAGTACTTGATTGGAATATATATAGTCCAAAATGGTCACCTGTTGAGGTGGTTGAATATCCTTCTGCAACAAATAAAAGCATTCTTTTGCAAGATCAAGACCCTTATGACTATGCCAGGGCTATTCGTGTTTTTGAAGAAACAAAAAAAGCAGAGATTGAGTTTCGTATTCTTCCTAAACAAACAGATCATGGGTTACTGGAAATTGATGTATGCGACCGTTATGGAAACCGTCCCATAAGGATCAGGTTCGATGTTGACGGTAATATTAAGGCAATTGACGGCTGTGATGAGATAAAAATCCAGTCGTATGATGCAAACACCTGGTACACAATGAAAATATCTGCTGAGGCAGGTCCTTATGGCATATTCAGCCTTTCAATAAATGGGAGACAGGTTCTGAAAGATGCAAAGCTTGCTGAGGCTGTAAAATCTGTAGAAAGAATTTCATTCAGAACAGGCGAGTATCGTGATCAGCCAACTCGTAGAACACCAAATCAGAAACCAGCACCACCTTTGATAGGAGCTGATGATCCTGTTCCCCTGGCTGAGTTTTTTCTTGACGATTTTAGTGTGAGATAAGATTTATGAGCTTTTTGAGCATCTTGTTGATTTTCATCCTGTAATTACCGTGATTAATTCGGGTTATGTAAGTATTTTTGCTAAAAGAATCGACTCATCTTTAAACAATAGTTATGAAATTTTCTTATTCATCTGTTTTAATCTGGATATTTATCTTTTCCGGATTGCTAAATATTAGATGCGACAGAATTGTATTTTCTGATGATTTTAGCGAACTCCCTCGTGGAATATTTAACTCGGAGGGAGATGCACATACCGAATATCATTTTCTGCAACAAGCTATGCCGAAAGGGAATTGGGCATTATCAACCTTCAGTTCCGGATCAATGCAAAGCATATGGCAGGTGCGCGATGAGAACGGGGACCGTGTTATGTATCAGTTGAAAAAGTACAGGCCCGGTTTGCATACTCATCCAATACTTGTAGCTGGTGATGAACTCTGGAAAAACTATACTCTCGAAGCAGTGTTCTATCCCACGAAAGGTGATATACAAAGTGGTATAGTATTCAGATACAGAAATGACCGTTGTTATTATTTCTTTGGAATAATGGGCGATCAGGCTATATTGAAGTTGGTGAATGATGCGACCGGGTTTCACAAGCCTTATGAAAAGATTCTCGATAAGCAACCTTTTCTTGTACCTGAAGATGGATGGCTGACTGCACAAATAGAGGTGAACGGATCTGAAATCAGGGCAAAAATTGAAGGGGGACCGGAACTCTCAGCAACAGATTCTACTTTCATCAAAGGTAAAATTGGATTACTTGCTGACTTACCATCCAAATTTACTTCAGTTAAAGTTAGTATGGCAAAAAAAAACAGAATGGCATATGAGAAGGAAAGGCTTGAATTTGATCTGGTTGAACTGGATCTGCAACAAAAAAATCCCAGTCCTGTAGTATGGAGGAAGATTAATACTCCAAATTTCGGAGCCGGAAGAAATATTCGTTTTGGCGATCTTAATAATGATGGTACTATTGATATGCTTATTGGTCAGGTTGTTCACCACGGACTCACCGACAGGAACAGTGAGCTGAGCTGCCTTACTGCATTAACATTTGATGGGAAGATCTTATGGCAGAAAGGGGTGCCTGATCCCTGGAAATCAATGCTTACTAATGATGTAGCCTTTCAGATCCACGATATTGATAATGATGGTAATAGCGAGGTGATCTACACTATGAATCAAATAATTTATGTTGCAGATGGTGCCACAGGGAGGATTAAGTATTCATCACCAACACCGCTTACTCCCGGGAAAATCTCCACAAATGGGGGTAATAACAGTTTTGAACGAATACTGGGTGACTGCATTTATTTCTGCGACCTTAGTGGAAAAGGGTATGACAGTGACATCATCCTGAAAGACCGGTATAGTTCCATTTGGGCAATGGATAACAAACTTAACCTGTTGTGGAAAGGTGCCTGTAAAACAGGCCATTACCCCTATGCCTACGATACAGACAGAGATGGTAAAGATGAACTGGTTGTAGGATACACCTTATTTGACGATAATGGGAAAATTCTATGGAGTCTTGATAAAGATATTGAAGATCATGCCGATGGAGTTGCCGTTGTAGATATGAATATGGACGGAAAACCATGGATTCTTTGTGCTGCCAGCGACGAAGGAATATTCTTCACAGATCTTAATGGACAGATCATCAAACACCATTATATCGGACATGTACAGAATCCTGCAGTTGCTAATTTCCGTGACGATCTTCCTGGATTAGAAGCCGTCTCAATAAATTTCTGGGGAAATCAGGGTATTATTCATTATTATGATTCAGAGGGAAATATTTACCATGATTTTGAACCCAATCAATTTGGAAGTATGTGTCTGCCAGTAAACTGGAATGGAGGATCAGAAGAATTTTTTGTCCACAACCCGAATGTGGAGCTGGGCGGGATGTTCGATGGATGGGGAAGGAAGGTAGTAGTTTTTCCTGACGATGGGCACCCTGATATGTGCAACGCAGTTTTGGATATTACAGGTGATTGCCGTGATGAGATTATTGTATGGGATCCAAATGGACTCTGGGTTTATACCCAGGACGATAATCCCAAGCCAGGCAAACTATACAATCCAAAACGTAATCCACAATATAATGCATCCAATTATCAGGCTACTGTTTCTTTACCCGGATGGAAAGAAAATTAGTAAGCCATATTGTTACTTAGGAGTCATTTATACAATTATAAACCAATGAATATTAAATTGTTAGTAGTAGGAATATTCTTCTTAGGATCGTGTGCTTCACCAGAATCATTTCTCAAAGAAATTCAGGTGACAAATGATAATACAAAAAATCACGATCTTGATAACAATGATAACTTTTCACCTGATGGGAAATGGTTAGTATATGATACACGGACTGTTGCCGGTGGAATAGGAGGATGCCCTTCAATTGAAAGAGTAAATATCGAAGCTGGGGAGAATGAAGTCCTATATGAAATTTCAGATAACCATAATTATGGCCCTGGAGCCGGAGCTGCCAGTTATCATCCCAAAGAAAACATGGTTATATTCATTCATGGATTGCAAAATTGTACTGAAAATAATCCTTATCAGCAATGGCGTCGCACAGGAGTAATAGTAAAAGATGATCAGCCGAATGTTCCAATATTTATGGATTCAAGGGATGTGACTTTCCCGTATACCCCAGGGGCATTAAGGGGAGGCACACACCGGCATGAATGGAGTCGCGATGGTAAATGGATCGGATATACTTACAATGATGCTATTATGAAGCGATTGGAAGACTCGTCGGGTATCAAATGGAACCTCAGGACAATTGGTGTTTCGAACCGGCAACATCCTGTTGAGGTTGATAATGATGAAGCTGGTGAAAATGTTTCAGGGTCATGGTTTAGTGCTGTTGTTGTAAGGGTTGTTCCAGATCCTGAACCTGGAAGTGATGAAATCAGTAATGCAGCTTCTGATAGTTGGGTTGGAACAAGCGGCTATAAAAAACCAGATGGTACTATCCAGGTTGCAAGAGCATTCCTGGGAAGAGTAATGGATAAGAATGGAAAGCCAGTTGAAGAACTTTTTATTGTAGATATTCCTGATTCCATAAATTCTCAGGGAGAATATGGTCCATTGGCAGGTACTCAGAAATCTTTTCCAATGCCTCCGAAGGGAACTGTTCAGCGAAGGTTGACATTTACCGCCAATAGTAAATATCCTGGCTGCTCAGGAGTTGTACGGTCCTCTTTTGATGGCGATCAAATATCTTTTTTAGGAAAAGATAATAATGGTATTCAACAGATCTTCATGATTTCGCCCTCAGGGGGAGAACCAATTCAGATTACTGAACATAATTCAGATGTACAAAGCGGAGTCAGATGGAGTCGGAACAATCGGTTAATTGCCTATATTTGGGACAATAGTATTATTGTGTGTGAAATTTCTGAACGCCCGTTTACTAAAAGATACAAAAGACTAACACCAAGGACAGATGATGCTCCTTCCAATATTGTATGGTCAAGTGATGGGAATACTATTGCCTACAACCGTTTAGTTTCAAATGAAGGTTTGAAAAATCAAACGAAACAGATTTTTATTATTAAATTGAATTTAAATTAGTAAACTATGACTTTAATATCTCGTATTACCTTCATTACCTGTCTTGTAACAATCTGTATGTTAGGTTGTTCGCGATATAAATATGATGTTTTGACCGTACCGGCCGGAGATAAATTTACAGAAATTAATATTACCGGGACAACAGTTTTGCCCAGCGGTCGTTTTCTAACACCAGCGGGCAAGTTGATTCTAATCACTAATGACCCGTTCGGAATGACAATCTCTCCTGATGGCAAAAAAGCTGTAACACTCCATAATGGAGTATTCACCATTATTGATATAGAGTCATTAGGTTCTATCAGGGTCCCTGGTTATGATAAAACGATCAAATCTCCATTATCCAAAGGATCGTGTTTAGGAGTTGCCTTCCGAGCAGATTCAAAAACTGTCTGTCTAAGTGGAGGGGATAATGGAGCTGTAATTATATACGATACTGAGAAGCTGACTCGTATTGATTCTATTTCTCTCGATGGAGTTGTTGATGGTATTGAATATAACGACAGCTTTACTTCCGACCTCGTTATTAATGAAGAGAATAATGAACTGCTGGTATTGGACAGAGGCAATTTCAGAATGGTAAGAATCGACTTACTAACAAATAAGATTACAGCCTCTGTTAAAGTCGGACGACAACCATTTGGACTTACCCTTAGCCCGGATGGAAAAACTGCATTTGTTGCCAACGTTGGGGTCTACGAATATCCATTAATCACCGGAGCTACTCCTTCTAATTACGATTCGCTCCTGATTTCTCATCATCCTTACGGTGATAATACACCTGAGTCGATCAACGGAACAGTTGTTGAAGGACGTAAGATTCCAGGTTTAGGAAGCCCTCTGCATCCTGATGCAATGAGCGTGTTTACAATTGATTTGCAGAATAACCAGGTATTGGATAAATTCAAAACAGGGCATCAGATTGGACAGATGATAGAGGATGCTGAAGTAGTGGGAGGGGCCAGCCCTAATTCGATTGCAGTTGGGACGCAATTTGCATATGTATCTAATGCTACTAATGATAATATCTCCATCATCGACTATAAGAATCATAAGATAATCGGCCATATTCCTATACTGGTTGATAGCAGAATTGATAATTATCGTGGATTGT
>Ga0307376_10006086_pt1 | contig 10745 bp, 18 predicted proteins | sample TR2MG_FD_202536 | JGI IMG/M metagenome (GOLD analysis project Ga0307376, IMG submission 202536) | Soil microbial communities from Risofladan, Vaasa, Finland - TR-2 | ecosystem: Environmental > Terrestrial > Soil > Coastal area > Acid sulfate soil | place: Finland: Risofladan, Vaasa | collected...
ACGGCAAACAATGGATGGTATGAATTCGATATTGTCAGCGGCAGCGGGACGATTGCCAGTGGCACGGATTATATCTTGGCCATGTGGGGAGAAGTACAGGCTGGTGGGGGGGCTAATTCGGCGCTATATGGACGGTTCACCCTTCTGGGGGCGTCAGATTACTATTATGTTGCTACACCATACACAGGAACATACCCTGATCCGTGGACAGCAGCCGATGTTGCCAATTTTGACGTTTCGATCTATGCGACGTACACGCCGAGCGGCGGCGCGGTAGTTCCGCAACGAACACTCTTGGGAGTAGGGACTTGATATGGCTGATAACGTAAATCTAAACGCGAGCACGACCGATGGTGCTGATCTTCGGACAACCGAAGACGACAATACAAAACACCACCAGCATGTCATCATCGAGCTTGGCGCTGGGACTGGGGCCGCAGAGAAACAGGTATCAGATTCTAATCCTGTCCCCGTGTATGATGCTGGTAGCTCGTTGACTGTCGACGGCACTGTGACCGAGACGAATAGCGCGGCGATCCTGGCGGATACCGCGAGCATGGATACCAATCTCGGGACGATCGCCGGTGACACTACATCGCTTAACGGGAAAGTGACTGCCTGCGATACCGGAGCCGTGACGGTTGCCGCCAGTGCATTGCCAAGCGGGGCGGCAACGGCGGCAAACCAATTGCCCGATGGCCACAATGTGACCGTCGATAACGTCGGCGGCGTCGAAGTCGTGCAGAATACAGCCGCTGATCTGAATTGCACCGAAGCGAGCGCGGCAGATATCAAGACTGTTGTTGAAGCGATTCAGTCGGGACAACTCGCAGACGGTCATAATGTCACGGTCGACAATGCTGCGGGTGCCGCAGCGGTCAACATTCAAGACGGTGGGAATACTATCACGGTTGACGGGACTGTGACGGCCAACGCCGGGACCAATCTCAACACCTCGGCCCTCGCGACACAGGCGACGTTGAATTCACTTAACACCAAAGTTACCGCCTGCAATACCGGCTCGGTCACGGTCATATCGGTTGTTCCGGGAACGGGCGCGACGAATCTCGGGAAGACAGTTGATGCGGTTGGAGGCGCAACCGACACGGGCGTTGTGGCATTGGTGCAGCGCAAGGATACGCTTGCAACATTGACGCCTGCCGATGGTGACTATGTTCGGCTGAGAACGAATAACCGTGGTGCGCTTTGGATGAAACCGGATGGCAACGTTACGGTAGACGGGACGGTGACAGCGAATCTCGGAACTATCGCTGGTGTTGCAACCGAAACGACAGCGGCCGCCATACTCGCAGACACAGCAGCAATGGACACCAACCTTGCCACGATCGCGGGAGGCACTACCAGTATCGACGGTAAGATCACCGCGTGCGATACGGGCGCTGTTGTCGTTGCGTCTGGAACCGTAACGGCGGTGACGAATATCACAAACGATGTTGATGTAGTTATCAAAGACCTCAACGGCGATAGCTGCATGGACGAAGCCAACAACGCGCTCAATGTGAATGTCGTGGCTGGCGGTGCCGGTGGTGGCGATGTTGTTGTGAAAGACCTCAATGGCGACTCGTGCATGGATGAGGCGAACGATGCCCTCCGAGTTAACATTGTAGCCGGAGCCGGATCAGGCGGCACGGCAATGACCGATGACGCTGCATTCACGCCGGGATCAACAAGTGTCACGCCAATCGCCGGTACGTTTGATGACGTCGCGCCTGATTCGGTAGATGAGGGTGACGCCGGGGCCGTGAGGATGTCGGCGAATCGAAATCTTTATTCGACAATTCGCGATGCCGCCGGGAACGAGCGCGGAGTGAATGTCGACGCGTCGAATCAGTTGGCTGTGGCAGATGCAACGGCTCAAGGGTCGCTGGCGACAATTGCAGGCAACACGACAAGCCTCGATGGAAAGGTCACCGCCTGCAATACTGGTGCTGTTGTAGTGGCGTCCGGGGATATTACCGAGACGAACTCTGCCGCGATTCTGGCCGACACCGCATCGATCGATACGAACGCTGCAACCATTGCAAGCGACACCACGTCGATTGACGGGAAGATCACGGCATGTAACACTGGGGCGATTGTGGTTGCGTCTGGCGCGATTACCGAAACAAACAGTACGGCAATTTTGGCCGATACTGCGAACATCGACACAAATGTCGCAACTGTTGCAGGCGACACGACAAGCCTCGACGGGAAAATTACCACAATTGATGTTGATGGGACTGCCGGAACCGATGATGTGCAAGCCGTTGCGTTGAAATTGGCGGGGGCAACCGGCCAAGCAGGTGGGGCAATCAATTGGGTTCCATGTGAATCGACGGCAACTATCAAGGGTGTGCCGGTTGCCCTATATAATGGTGCGTCTGCTTATGTATTTGGGACATCACCAAATCCGATCTACGTCACGAGCGCACAAGGGGTCGACGCAATCCGTGTGCAGGGGAACGAGGATCACGGGGCAGCGGATACGGGTGGACCAGCCAAGATTGGCGGCAAGGCAAACGCGGCGGAACCGGCGGCCGTCGATGAGAATGATCGTGTAAACGCCTGGTTTGATCTGACTGGCCATCAGCATGTCAAGGAGGCGAGCGCGGCGTCGATCCTGGCAGACACGACGGCCATCCTTGCGGATACTGCCAGCATCGACACGAACGCCGCGACTGTTGCCGGGGCGGTATCTGGCTCCGAAATGCAGGTCGATGTGGTCGCGGCTCTCCCAGCCGGGACGAACGCAATCGGCAAGCTCGCAGCGAACAGTGGCGTTGACATCGGCGACGTGGATGTGACCAGCCTGCCCTCATCGATTCAGGGGCCGGGCAATCCAACAGTAGATAGTTATGGCACAGCGCCAGTCAACCTTGCCGCGAACACTGCAAATCAGTCGATCATATCCGCGCCCGGAGCATCCAAGCAAATTTGGATTTACGGTCTCTTCGGAACGGTTGACGTCGCTGGAACAATCTCGATTCAAGATGAGGACGACACCGCCGGGTCTGGTGTCATGCCAGTCGCCATCACTGGTGGTTTCGTGATGAATCCGAGCGGAAACTTTGCAATGCCCTGGTTTAAGTTCGCAACAAACAAGGCCGTTGAAATCGATACAGTGACATGCACGTTCGACGGTGTTGTCACCTACGCAGTTGTGAGCGTATAGCATGGCGTGTCTCGGCTGGCTGATAAATCTTGACTTCGCGGCGTCCAGCGGCATCACCCGCTACGGTGCTTACATCGACGGCCTAGCCGTCAGCCGATCGGGCGGGGCCGACATGGCGATTGACGCGGCGGCATATACCGATGGTCTCAACGTTGATCCGTCGGGCACTGCGGATGCGACAGTGACACCGTCTGGGACAACCGACGGCGCTCGGGTCCACCGCTCAGGCGAGATAGACGAACTGAAAATTCAACCGTGAGGTAATCGACATGGCTGGCCATACTGAAATCGAAGTTTCCGACAGCGGCTGGGTCTCGGGGACGATTAGGGATTACGCGGGCACGGCATTTCAGCCGACTACTCTTGTACTCTACGTGTATGATGCTGAGACGCTCACGCAGATCGCGACGCGATCTCTGACGCCAGCTACCGATGCGCCCTCGGGGGTGATCGGGTTCCGGCTCCTGACGGCAGAGAACGCGCTGGTGGGATCCGGCGACTCCGAGACGCACGTGGTCAGGCTTGAGTTCACGTGGAATGCAGCCGCCGACGCCTCCTATGGCGAGGCGCGGTATACAGTCAAGGCTGCGCCGGTGCTGGTCACATGAGGCCACTCGAAGTCACAGCCTACAATCTGGCGCAGCGGTTTGTCGGACTAACTGAAATCAAGGGGGCGTTGGACAACCCGCTGATTCTGGCCATGCTCAAATTGGACGGCGACTGGCCGAAGCACGACGAAGTTCCGTGGTGCTCGGCGTTCACGAACTGGGTCTGTTGGCTTTTGCGGCTCCCCCGATCCAAGAGTCTCGCGGCGCGATCGTGGCTTGAGGTCGGCCAGCCTATCCATCTCGGTCAGGCCATGGCGGGCTTCGACGTGGTGATCCTGCAGCGCGGCCCGAAACCGCAACCTGGCCCCGATGTGATCAGGGCATCGGGTCATGTCGGGTTCTACGGCCACCACGGGGATAACGCGGTGTCCGTCTTGGGCGGTAATCAGGCGGATTCGGTCAAGGTCTCACAGTACCCGATCTCCGACATTCTCGGCGTTCGGCGGTTGCATTAAAACCCAAGGGGGATAAGATGGAATTCACAATGATCCTGATGAAGTACGGGCTGTCGATCGAGGACATCACGGTCGGGGCGGGGGCGGTGCTGCTCGTTGTCAATCTGCTCAAAGGGGCGCTGCCGAGCTGGTTCGAAGGGCGATGGAAGCTGCTCCTGGCGGCGGCGATCGGCCTCGGATATGGCCTCATCGCGTGGCAGCCGGACTGGGGCACGGCGATTGTCGGCGGGCTCCTGTCTGCGGCGGCCGCAGTCGGCGGTTGGGAGACGGCGAAGGCCGTTGCTCACAAGGTCGGCCAACCGGCAAGCCCACGATAGAAAGCCCCTCAGAAGCCCCCAGAACGCGATTTGAACGATTCTGGCAGTCACCCAAAGGCGCTCCCGATCTGGCGGTCGGGGGCGCTTTATATAATGTTTCACGTGAAATCTCCCCCAACTCGTTGATCAGTGGCGCGTTAACAACTACTTTCAACGAAAATTGAAATAATACTTGACAGGATTTCAAGTATCGTTAGATTGAGTCCGAAACCTTAATGGAGGACCAATGGCAAAGACAACTGAAAAAGACCCACTGCGGCAACTTGATACCAAGCTCGTGCGATACGGGACTTCGGTAGCAATGCCGTTTCCCGGATGGCTATCCGAGCGCCTTTCTCTTCAGCCTGGGGATGCACTTGAAATCGAGGTTTCTCCCGACAACAAGTCCTTCATGGTGAAGATGCAATGACCACCGAACCCAAAACCCCGGCGTGGTGTACCGAAGCGGCGAGGAATAGCGTTTGTGATATCGAGGGGTTTCTCCGCGCAATCATCAAGCGCAATCTGACGCCCGCAGAATACCGCGTGCTTGAACAGCGAATCGCCGATCAAGTCGCCCGCCACTCGCGGGTGGCTGCGAAGGACAGCTACATACAAGAGATGATCGACCACTACAACAGCATGGAATTGTCTGCGCGTGAGCGAGGTGACACCACGGCCACGACCAATTGCAAGATTTTGAAAAAGAAAGCCCGTCGCGCCCTGAGCGGCGAGGAGGGGGAGTGATGAAACGCATAGAGTCGGCGGCCATAGGATGGATCACCATTGGAATCATTGGGGTTGTGTCAATGTTGTTTTGGCAAGACGGGTGTCACGATCCACTCCTCGACACATTTGTCACTATGGTACTGCTGGGGATTGCGGTTATCGGCCTGTCTGCGTCATACAAGGTGTTCAACAAAGATGACTAGCACGATCACCGATACGGTTCACGGCATGGGACGCGATTGGCCATCCTCCGGTCGCTTTCGGTTCGCCGTCGCCGGACAGGGGGCGGTTGCACTGGCCTGCGCCATTGAGACCCCAGTGTATGGTAAGTGTAATGGTGAGCGCAGGAATCATTACCCCGCCCCCGAAGAATTGAACACGGGTGAGAACCCGAACGCAGCGCGGCGGCGTGGTTGTAATGCCGGGGTGCAAGGGGCACACAACGCGGGACGATACAACCAGACCCCCCCGTTGATTAAATGTGTCAAGGAGCCGAGTGTGGCGGGTAGCTCGGCCCGCGCTGCAAATGAATTGAACTTGGGACCGCTGCGGCGAACATTGTGCGCAGATGGAAACCGCACGGCTGAGATGCCGAACAATAGACACGGGCGGGGATTAACATACCCCACTAATACAAACATGTTATCTGGCGAGTCGGAAATAGGAACCGACCGGAATCCCGTGGGATGGTGGATCGGTGACGCCCCTTATCAAGATCACCAGGCCCGGACTGTACCGGCCAGCGGTCCCAGTAAATTGATTGCAGCGCGGCGGGACGGCGACGAGCCGTATGAAGACGCCTTGGCGTATCGTAGGCCACTTGGAGTAATGGTGGACCACCCGATACAATTTGGACGGGACAATTTTCGCGGAGGCGGCCCCGTATCCTCAATGGTCGGTGAAAGACCGGCCCGCGCTGCAAATGAATTGCCGCTCACCACGAGCGGTCCAACCGGGCGCGGCCCTGCCCTTGGCTCCCCCGCCTACGCAACCGCGCCCACACTTGACATCTCTCCGGGCCGACGCGCTACGCAGCTCGCCAATTGTCGGCCTATTTTTCTACGTCAGTCGGCTCTGCATTCAGTGCCTCACGGGGGCGGTAACTTGGACCTTGCCGCCCCAACCGAATTCAACGCCCCTTCTCCGGGCGCAACGATAAGCCCTAACCCGGCGGGCATAGACCGGGAACTTGAGAGACGTAAGCAGTACCCCGCCGCCCCACAAATGGTGTATCTGGTCCCCGGAAAAACCAACCGGGGCGGCGGGAAATGAACGGAGTAAATATGACCGAACTCTTAGACACCGGCAGCGTCCGGGGAATCGTGGTGAGCGATGATGAGCGAAAAAGGCGTAGACAGATTATTGACATTCGGGATGCAAGTCGTCCTGACTGGACTGGTGGCTTGGATGATCGTCAAGCTACCGTGGGACAGGTTCATCGCGGCACTGACGCCGTGATCGCCGCGCTGGACGTGGAGGGAGAGGGGAAATGAACGACAAGCAGATCAAAGCCATTATGCGAATTGAGGCTGCAAAAATCGAGGCAATGGGCTACGAAGCTGAGAACACTCACCGCTTGAGTTGCGGCAACTCAATTGCCTACGGAGCCGAGGCATTCATTGCTCTTTCGAGCAGAATGAAATCCCTCGTTGCATCAGAACTGACCACCCCGGACACGGGGAGAGGGGAGTAGGATTGTGAACCCGATAATCATCTCAACGGAAGTCTACGAACGATATACGGCAAAGTACGGGGACAACCTACAGGGGTGCTGCCTGCTAATCGCTGGGGAAATTGCAGACCGTGTGGGCGGTGACGTTGTGGCGGGCGAGCTAACATGGTATGGCGGTTCATGTCGTAGGACGCACTGGTGGGCGGCCAAGGGTGACGTGGTTCTCGATCCGATGGGTGATTACCTACTCTTATTTGAGGCGGCACCGGGACGAGAGGAACATCACCGAGATCGAACTCTTTTTGAGCAGCTCTTGCCGGAATATGAGCGATGGAGAGTTAAACCCGCCACCGCCGAACCAGAACCGGCCCCGCAGGACTGAGACTCCCGCAGGGCCAGGTGAACCGAACTGCACGAAAGAAAGGACTGGGTTAAAACTATGTCAACAGAAAACGAACCACGGCTTGTAGGGGCCGCACTCGATCTCCCCGGTGCACCGCTAACAGTCTTCGTGAAAGCCAACTTCGATCCTGTCAAGCAAACCTGCCCCAAGTGTGGCATGGAAGGTTATCGGGCGGACATCGTTCAGATGGGTGCGTGTAAGACGTGCGCTGAAAAGATTCTTGGCGAGCCGATTATGGTGCTCCGAGAAGGGGCGCATATGCTTGACGAACCCGACGACGCCGAGTGCCCCGGACAGAGGAAGGGATTGCGTTGTGAATGACAACGGCAAGCAACTCCTGACCCATTCCCGGCTCTCCTGCTTTCGCACCTGTCCGCAGAAGCACTATCTGCGATACGAAGTGGGATTGAGGCCCGAAGAGGAATCAACGGCCCTGCGTGTCGGTCGTGCATTTCACCGGGCGCTTGAAGCCGAATATAAAGGTGAGGATATCGACGCGGCAATGACTGAATGCGTTGCCGATCCCTACGACATGGCGCTGGTGGCGGCAATGTTCAGCGCCTATCACGAACGGTGGAAAGACACCACTCTTGAAGTGATTCAAGCCGAAGAGACATTCAATATCCCGCTAACCAATCCGCAAACCGGAGCGCCAACAACGGTTTGGCAACTGGCGGGAAAGACCGATCGGATTGTCAAGCTGGCCGATGGTCGGTTGGCACTCATGGAACACAAAACGACAAGCCGGGATTTCACGCCGGGGGCTGACTACTGGGTAGCCCTACATCTGGACCAGCAGCTTTCAATCTACGTCATCGCGGCACGGGAACTTGGCTTCGATGTCCAAACGATACTGTATGACGTGATGCGCCGTCCGATGTTGCGGCCCTTGAAAGCAACACCAGAGGCCGACCGGAAGTACACCAAAAAAGATGGCAAGCTGTACGCCAATCAGCGGGAAGCCGACGAACTCCCCGACGAATTCGCCGCCAGGGTAGCCGCCGACATTGCCGAACGGCCCGACTACTACTTTGCCCGTATCGAAATCCCCCGGCTGCAACAGGACTTGGACGAATGCGCATGGGAAGTATGGCAACAACAACTTGCCATCCGCGAGGCCCAGCGGTCAGGGCGCTGGTACAAAAACCCGAACTCGTGTTTCGGCAACTTTGGCGTCTGTGAGTATTTGTCCATCTGTCAGGGCAATACCCTGAACGGCGAGATACCGCCAGGATTCAAAGTCACCGAAGATATTCACCCGGAACTGAACCAAGAACCATCTGCCCATGCGGGGCGAGCCGCATAAACCGAGGTGTACAATGACGACCACACTACCACCACCGGCCAAAAGGGCCGCACCACCGCCGCCCAAGGCGACCAACGGGAAACCCATGCCGCAGGCCGAAGCAAAGGAATTTGCGGTTGTGTCAGGGCGCACAGGCGGAGCCAAGCGAATCCTGGTCTACGGTCCTGGTGGGATCGGGAAGTCGAATCTGGTCAAGAACGCGCCCAATCCGGTGTTTTTGGACATCGAAGAAGGAACCCGCGAATTGGATGTTAACCGGATTACCGGACTGACTGGATTCGGTGACGTGCGGTCCTGTCTCCACTCCAACTCTTTGGATGGCTTTCAGACAATCGCCATTGACTCTGGCACTAAGCTCGAAGAGTGGGCCGTCGCCTACACGCTGGCAAATGTGGCCAATGAGAAGGGACACCGTGTATCGACAATTGAAGGCTATGGCTACGGCAAAGGCTACCAACACGTTTACGAGACGTTCTTGCTGGGACTGGCCGATCTCGATGCCCACGTTAGGGCGGGTCGGAACGTCATTGTCATTGCGCACGACTGTACCGCCGACGTTCCCAACCCGGTAGGTGACGATTACATCCGTTATGAACCACATCTGCAATCACCGAAGTCCGGCAAGGCATCGATCCGTAACCGTGTTATCCAGTGGGCCGATTACGTGTTGTTTCTTGGCTACGATGTGATCTCCGAGGATGGCAAGGGTAAGGGTGGCGGGACCAGGACGATCTTCACCGTAGAACGTCCAGACCATATCGCCAAGTGCCGGACACCGATCGATCCGATGCCATTCAAGGGGCCGGATGACAACGAAATCTGGAAAGCCATTTTTGAAAACGGAGGCAAAGCGTAGCTATGTGGATCGACCGCGAAGGAATCTTTAAGGCTGTCCCATCGGATTGGATTGTCGAACAAGCCGAGAGTGGAGCCATCGGAATCAAGATCAAGTTTGCCATCATCGAGTATCTGGAAAATGGACAGTGGGCCGACTGGCGCAACTTTGGACCCTACGATGCGTCCGGGACATATTGGGTTGTTAAGAAAGACGGCACAGTGAACACCGTTACCGTCAACCAGTTGGTCGAGTCACTTGGCTGGGACGGCACGTTTGCCCATGTGGACAAAGAGGCTCCGCAGGTGGTTGTGCAAATCGCGGTTAAACAAGGCACCTATAACGACAAGACCTTTTTCAAGGCTGGATGGATGAATCCGGGCGACTTCACACCAGAGAAAAAACAACTCGATCCCGACATCGTAAAGAATCTTGACTCGCGGTTCGGGTCTTTGCTTCGGGCGGCGGCATCCCAAACCAAATCAAAGGCGGTGGTAGCCAATGGCGACGATCTCCCGTTCTGATCAAACCGCCCAACGCTGCCGGATTATCAAGCTCGCGGGGTCCAGCACGGCGATTGACGTCATGGTGTCGGTCATGGCGGACATCGGGCAAATCCGCAAGCATGCGACGTGGGCGATTCTCAACGACCGCGAATTGAACGCACTGGAGAAATTCGCAACGGACCAGAAGAAACGGGAGGCGCAATATGCTAACCGATGAGCAGGTAGCAGAGATCGAGACTGATGTTTTGGCTGTTACCAAGAGCATAGCCTCCCTGCTCGCCGACCGGGAGGAGTTGAGGGAGAGAGTGACACAATTGGAATCCCGTATAAACACTCGCAATGAAGTGATTGATGAAATCGTCCGTCGCGCTGCGGGCAAGGAGGGGGGAGCGTGAAGTACCTCAAGACATTCGAGTGCTGCATTCCGATGGCACCGCAAGCCAAGGGGAACTCGCGCCAATTCGGGCGCACATGGGCCGGGAAACCAATCAGCCGGAAATCGGACAAAGCGCGGGCGTTTATGGATGTTGCGATTCTCACGATCAAGTCTGCCGCCAATGGGCGAATGTTCCATCCGCAGTCAGAATTACGGCTGGAATGTTCTGTTGGATACCCGACGCGCCACTCGGATTTGGACACATCACTTGTTGCCGACGCTCTTGAACGTGCTGGTGTGATTGATAACGACGTACAGATCGGTCAGAAGCGCGAAGTACGCGGGCACCTATTGAACGACTTCGTTAATGTGTGGGTGACAGATGTC
>Ga0307376_10006088_pt1 | contig 10743 bp, 8 predicted proteins | sample TR2MG_FD_202536 | JGI IMG/M metagenome (GOLD analysis project Ga0307376, IMG submission 202536) | Soil microbial communities from Risofladan, Vaasa, Finland - TR-2 | ecosystem: Environmental > Terrestrial > Soil > Coastal area > Acid sulfate soil | place: Finland: Risofladan, Vaasa | collected...
CCTCGGGCAGGCCCATGCTCATCACGAAGTCGATGTTGGGCAGCACCTCGCAGAGCGCCGCCATGCCCTCGACGTCGGCGCGGCGCACGCGGCGGCGTGCGCCACTCGCGGGATCGCGGACGTAGAGCACATCCGACCCGGTGCCGTAGTACACCTCGCCGTCGCGCAGGACGAGCGGCTCGGTATCACCGCCTCGCGGCTTGACCAGCCACTCGCGTGACGCACTCGCGAGCGCCTCGTCGACGAGCCGCGCGGGCACGCGGACGCGGCGGCCTTCGACCTGGCAGCCGGCGGCCTGGAAGAGCGCCAGCGCCGGCTCGAACCGCACCTCGACGCCGGTCTCGCCGAGCAGGTCGAGCGTGGCCTCGTGCAGGCGACGACACTCAGCCTCGCTCCACACGGTGAGAGTTGCTCTGGGCATGTGGTGACTCCCTCCATGACTCCTGACTGTGCTGTCAAGCTAGTTCACGCTCGAAATGGAATGTCAAGCAGGTAAACGGGAGAGTAACTATTCACAAGTTTCGAGCGCACGTGTACGATGGGCCAAGTAAGTGACGGCGCGCGGGAGGCGCACGTGATGAATGAGAACGCCAGCAAGGCTCACCAATCGACCCCGGTGTTCGCGCCGATCGGCGACGAGGCTGCCTGTCTGCACTGGCTGTGGACGGTGCTCTACGCGCCGGACGGCGTGAGCACCGTCTGTCGGCACTGTCGCGTGATGCGCCGCTTCCACCGTGTCTCGCGGCGGCGCGCCTACGCCTGCGACCACTGCGGCACGCAGGTCTATCCCACCGCGGGCACGTTCATGCAAGGGTCTGGACTGGGAGTCGCCACCTGGTTCGCGGCGGCGTGGCAGATGATGGAAGTCGATGGCACCGTCGCGCCTCGCGAACTCGCCGACGAACTCGGCGTCAGCTACAAGACGGCGCTGCGCATCAAGCGCAAGCTCGAGGAGGCGACCGCGCCGGGCGGCGCCGACGCCGACCTGCTCGAGCGGCTGCGCAAGGACGCCGGCGGCCCCGGAGCCGCCGTCGTCGGCGTCCCCGCCCGGGACCGGTCGTCGCGAGCACGCGAGAACATCCGCGCCGCGGCCTGCCGCGCCTTTGCGGCGCGCGGCCCGTCAGCCACGCGCATCGCCGACGTCGCCCGCGAGGCAGGCGTCTCAAGCGCGATCATCCACTACTACTACAAGTCCAAGGACGAGGTGCTCCTCGCCGCACTGCAGTGGGCCAACGAGCATACGAGCCGGCAGCTTCACGAGCTCCGCCAGCAGACCACGGAGCCGGTAGAGCTCCTGCGCAGGACGATCGATCTCACGGTGCCGTCGGAAGGGGTGCTGCGCGACGAATACGTGCTCTGGATAGAAACCTGGGCCCGCGCGCGGCTGCATCCGCGTCTTCTCGCCGAGTGCGCCGCGATGTCGGATCGCTGGACCGGGTTCTTCGAGGAACTGGTCGAGGAAGGCGCGGCGGCCGGCGTCTTCTCTCCGGTCGCGCCGGCCGCCGAGATCGCGCAGCGCATGGTCGCGCTCTCCGACGGATTGAGCTTCCGCTCCGCTATCGGTTACACCGGCATGCAGGTACAGCGCGTTCGCGAGTTGCTGGTGAGCTTTGCTGCGGAGCAACTGGGTGTACCGGCCGAAGCTCTGGCCGAGGACTGAGCCCGACCGCGGCCGACCACGCCGCGGGCGCTCCGCTCCGGCTCAGTCGACCGGCCCCGTACGCGCGAGGGGCGGCGGCGCCTCGGCGTCGCCGCCCCTCGCGGACTTCTTCCTGGGTGAAGACTGTAGCTCAGCCCACCCCGAGGATCGTCTTGGCGGTGGCCACGGCCTCGATGGCGTCCTCGGCGTAGCCGTCGGCGCCGATCTCATCGGCCCAGGCGCGCGTCGTCGGGGCGCCGCCGATCATGACCTTGACGCCGTCGCGCAGGCCGGCGGCCTTGAGCGCCTCGATCGTCTTCTGCTGGTTGGGCATCGTCGTGGTCAGCAGGGCGCTGAGCAGGAGCAGGTCGGCGTCGACCTCCTCTACCTTGGCGATGAACGTCTCGACCGGCACGTCGCAGCCGACGTCGGCGACCTCGAAGCCGGCGGCGCTGAGCATGCTGCAGACGATGGTCTTGCCGATCTCGTGGATGTCGCCGGCGACGGTGCCCGCGACGGCCATACCGAGGGTCTGGCGGCCTTCCTTGCTCGCGTCGAGCGCCGGCTGGAGCACGACCACGGCGGCCTTCATCGCCTCGGCGCCCTGGACCAACTCGGGGAGGAAGAACTCGCCCTTGCCGAAGAGGTCACCGACCTCCTCGATGCCCTTGACGAAGCCGAGGTCGAGGATGTCGCCGGGGCTGAGACCCGCGTCGAGGCCCTCCTGGGCCAGGCGCTCGGCATCCTCGACTTCGCCGTCGATGACACACTGCTTCATCTGTTCGTACAGCTCGTCTGACACTTGAGGTCCTCCTTACAACGCATGTCCGCCGTGCGTCCGCAAGAACGCGTGTGGGTTCCCCACAGGGCGACAACGATATGACCGGGAGCGGGGCGCGTCAAGCAAGTAAGTTCTAGAACCACTTGCGCCAAGTATCAGCGCAACGGCAGGTGCAGCAAGTAACGGACGGCGGCGGTCCGGAATGCCGTGAGAGCAGGGAAAGTCAGCGCTCGTGGCGCAGGAAACGGTCGAACGCCTCCAGACCGGGCTCCAGACCGAGCCGGCCAAGACCGACCCTGAAGTGGTCGGCCGGCGTCTCGGCGATCTCCGAGTAGTAGATGCTCGCCGGCAGCACCAGCACGCCTTCCTTCACAAGGAGCTGGTGGCAGAAGTCCTCCACGTCGCCGCCCTTGTACCGCGGGAAGCAGACGCAGCCGCCCATCGGCGGCTCCCAGTCGAAGAGATCTTCCCAGCGGGCGAAGAAGTCATCGAACAACGTCAGGTTGGCAGCGAGAATGCCGCGGTTGCGGTCCCAGATCCGCTCGCGGTTGCGCAGGGCGATCGCCGTCAGATACTCCGTCGGGCCGGCGTTGCAGATCGTGGTGTAGTGCTTGCGCTTCTCGACTCGCTCCAACAGGGCGCGGTCGCGGCAGGCGAGCCAGCCGATGCGCAGTCCGGGCAGACCGTAGGACTTGGAGGCTACGTTGAGCGAGACGGCCGTCTCAGAGAGGTCGGCGGCCTGGGTGAGCGTCCGCGACGTGTCGAGCTCGATGCCGCGGTACACCTCGTCGCAGAAGAGGCGGATGCCGCGCACGTCGCACATCGCCGCGAGCTCGCAGAAGGTGGCCTCGTCCGCCACGTGACCCGTGGGGTTGTTCGGGTAGTTCACGGCGACCAGCTTCGTGTTCGGACGCAGCAGGCCGCGGAGTTCGTCCAGGTCGAGCGCCCAGCCGTTCTCGGGCCGCATGACCAGCGGGCTCACGTCGGCGCCGGTCGCGAGGGGCACCGTCTCCATCGACTGGTAGCAGGGCACGGTCACGACGGCGTGGTCGCCGGGCCCGACCAGCTCCTGCATCACCAGGAAGAGGGCTTCCTCTGCGCCCGTGAAGGAGAGCACGTGCTCGGCGCCAACGCGCTCGTAGGTCCCGGCGACCGCCTCTCTCAGGTTCGCGCTGCCCCACGAGTCGATGTAGGTGAGGGGCAGCTTCATGAAGCCGTCGCGTTCGGCCTCCGTACCCAGCGCCAGCAATTCCTCGAGCGCCATGCTCTGCGCGTCGGAGGCCGTGAGGTGATGGCGGACCGTGAACTCCCATCTCCCAAGGAACTCCTCGAGACGGAACGTGCGCAGCTCCTTCATGAGCGGGCCTCCTTCAGCAAGGCGTAGACGGTGGTACGCGACACGCCCAGGGCGCGCGCGGCGTGAGGCGCAGCATTTCGGGTGGAGAAGAGTCCACGTTCGTCGAGGACGCGGATGAGGTCAAGCCGCTGCTCCCGCGTCAGGCGATCGCGGCGCAGGCGGCGAGAGCGGCACACCTCGTCGACGACGAGGAGGATCTGCTCGCGCCAGTCGCGCTCGAAGAGCTCGGGCGGCCGGTCCTCGACCGGCGCCGCAAAGCGCACGAGCACGTCGATCATGCCGTCGAACGGCGAGCGGTCGAGGTTGATGCAGAGCAACCCGCGCCGTGAGCCCTTGGCGTTGAGGAGGACGACGCTGACCGACGTGACCGCGCGCCCGTCTGCCAGCACCTTCGGGTACGGCCCGATCACGCGTGCGTCCTCCGCGTACGGAGGCAGCTCGTCGATGAGTGAGCGATCACCGATCCGGCGCTCGGAGATCGGGTTCCAGATGCCGACGATGCGGTCGCGCCGGATGTCGTGCACCGCGACCTCGGCGAACGGCTGGAGCAAGGCGACGATCGCCTCGCACACGGGGAGGTGCGGCTCGAGCCAATTCGGGACCGGGGACTTCACAGGCATAGACGGACAATATGTCCGGAACGCACACACCGTCAAGAAACCGGCTGGTCCGATGAGCTTGCCAGGCTCGCTGCGCCTCAACAGCCGGTGGCCACGAAGGCATCCGATCTAGAAGACGCCGTACTCGTGCACCGCCTCAGTCATGGCCATGACGTTCTCGGGCTTCGCCTCGTCGGGCACCGTGTTGCTGCCGTCGATCATGAGGGCGCCGGTGTCACCGAAGAGGTCGATGAGCCTCCTCACCTCGTCCTTGACCTGCTGCGGCGTACCCGTCACCAGCATCGACCCCGGGACATCGCCCCAGAAGCACAGAACATCGCCACAGGTCTCCTTGAACCTCGCGCGGTCGATGCGGTCGAAGTGCGCCGCGACCTTGCCCGGCGGCAATTCCGCCAGGAACTCAAGGCGCGGCGTGTAGTCCCCCTCGAAGAGCGGCAGAGGAGTGATGCCTTCATCGATCAACCCCAGGATGAGGGCTTTGAACGATGGCCAGTAGAACTTGGCGTACTGCTCGTTGCTCATGAAGCCGCCGGCGCCGCGATGCATCGGGATGAAGACTCTGGGATTCCCGGACGCCCGCGCGGCGCCCACCGCCTGGGCGATCAGCGTCGGCAGGATCATGTCTGCCATGGCCACGAGCTTGTCGGGCTGGCGGAACATGTCCATCGTGCTGCCGCGCAGGCTGCGGTAGTAGTCCGAAACGCAGTCGAACGGCGGGATGACGACGCCGACATAGATCGTCGGGTAGCCCATCGCGGCCATCTCGCCCATGTAGCCGCCCATCGCGGCCATGAGGGCCTCTGCATCATCGCCGACCTGCGCAAGTGCGCGGAAGAGGTCGCGCAAGGGAGGCGCGGCCAGGACCGGCGCCCAGGCGAGCGGGAAGTACATGTTGGCGAGCCACCAGACCGGCGGCAGAGGCAGCTGTTCGAGGATGCCGAAGCGCGAGGCGATACGTGGGAAGAGCGTGCGCACCGTGAAGTCGTCGGGGTCGTCCAGGAAGGCATCGACCTCGTCGGCCTTCATGTACTCGCCCTCCACCCACTGGAAGGGCGCGTCGTCGGGCAGGTTACCGCCGGGCCAGCGCACTTGAGTCGCGCCGAGCGCCTCAAGCGAGGGTGAGGGCAGCACGCCGGTCATCGGGGCGACGTCCCAATCGAAGCGGAGGATCGCCTCCTTCAGGCATCGGAAGCGGGCAGCGTGATCGTAGCCGGCGTCGCGGTTGGAGACGCCCTGGATGCGCGTCGGGAAGTACTGAGTGACCAGCGGGACGACGGGTACGCGGTCGGGACGCTTCAAGGCGACGACGTCGTAGAAGCGCTTCTCGCGCGCCAGGAACTCCGGGCTGGGGGACGGCACCGGCGGTCGACCCGACGCCGCGCCGGCCCCCTCTGTGGCGTCAGAGCACGCCATATTCGTCCACGGCCTCCTTGAGCGCCAGGATGTTCTCCGGCCTGGACTCGTCCGGGATGCCCACGGTGCTGTCGATGATGAGCGTGCCCGTGTCGCCGAAGAGGTCGATCAGCTCCTTGACGTCGTCCTTGACCTGCTGCGGCGTGCCCGTAGCCAGAAGCGACGGCGGGACGTTGCCCCAGAAGCACATGACGTCGCCGCACATCTCCTTGAACTTCTTGCGGTCGATCTTGTCCATGTGGGCCGCGACCTTGCCCGGCGGCAGCGTCGCCAGGTACTTGAGGCGCGGCGTGTAGTCGCCCTCGAAGAGAGGCATCGGCGTGATGCCGTTCTCGATGCAGGCGTAGATGAGCGCGCTGAACGACGGCCAGTAGAACTTCTCGAACTGCTCGTCGCTCATGAACCCGCCGGCCCCGCGGTGCATGGGGATGAAGGCGCGCGTCGTGTTGGTCGCCTTGCAGGCGCCGATGATGAGGTTGATCGACGGCGGCACCATGGCGTCGATCATGGCCAGCAGCTTGTCGGGCTGGCGGAACATATCCAGCGTGCTGCCGCGCAGGCTGCGGAAGTAGTCACTCACGAGGTCGAACGCCGGGAACCCGACGCCGACGAAGGGCCGCGGGTAGCCCATGGCCGCCATCTCGCCAAAGTACCCGCCCTCCGCGGCCATGAAGTTCTGCGCGTCCTCGCAGAAGGCCGCCATGCCCTCGAACATCTCCTTCATGCCCGGTGCGGAGAGGAAGGGGGCAAGCAGGATGGTGGAGTAGGCGTTCGCCAGCCAGTACATGGGCGGGAACTGGATGAAGCTCAGGGGCTGGAAGATGCCGGCGACGCGCGGCAGGATGGTGCGCATCGCGAACCCGTTGGGATCGGCGAGGAACTGGTCCACCTCGTCGGCCCTGATGTATTCGTCCTCGACCCACTGGAACGGAGCGTCGTCAGGCAGGTCGCCGCCGGGCCAGCGCATCTGCTTCAGCTGCAGCGCCTCGCACGACTTGGCGGGCGGCACGCCGACGGCCGCCGCCCACTCGAAGCCGAACTTGAGCGTGGCTTCCTTCATCAGCTTGGTCCTGAGGAAGTGGTCGGCCTCCACGGCAGCGTTGCTCACGCCGGCGATCTTGTTGGGGAAGTAGTGCATCATCAGCGGCATGAGGGGGATCTTGTCCGGCTTCTTGAGCGCGACGATGTCGTTGAAGCGCTGTTCGCGCTGCGCGTAGAGCTCCTCGGGTGTCGGGGTCATGCCGCACCACCCGTCGTCCACTCCGCCGCAAAGGCAAGGGCTGCGGTGGCGTCGCGGCCCCAACCGTCGGCGCCGGAGTAGGCGCAGACCTGCTGGTCCACCGGCGAGCCACCGATCATGATCTTGACTTGGTCGCGCAGGCCCGCGGCGGCGATGCCCTCGACGGTGTCCTTCATCGAGTCGAAGGCGAGGGTGAGCAGGCCGGAGAGGGCGACGACCGCCGGCGACTTCTCCTTGACGGCGGCAACGAAGGTCTCGACGGGCACGTCGATGCCCAGGTCGTGGACGTCGTAGCCGGAGACCTCGAGCATCATCACGACGACGTCTTTGCCGATGTCGTGGATGTCGCCGTGGACGGTGCCGACGACGACCGTGCCGCGCTTCTCCGCCGCGTCATCCGCTGTCAGGCGCGGCTTCAGCTCGGCGGCGATGCCCTTCATGATCTCGCCGCCCATGATGAGCTCGGGGATGAAGACCTCCTCGCAGGCGAACCTGTCGCCGAGGGTGGTCATCGCCGAGCGAGCGTCGTCGAGGACCGCCTCCGGGGCTTCGCCCGCGTCCAGGCGGTCCTTCACGATCTTGAGTGCGCCGTCCTCGTCCATGGCGAGGATGGCGTCGGCGAGCTCGTTGGACATGTGCGCTCCTTCGGGGTCGAAGTCATCGGATCGGCGGAGGCGGGGCGGCCCGGGAGGCGGTGAAGGGCCGCCCCGCTCCGTTGGGGGACCTGGTCAGCTGCCGGCCTCGTAGCCCTCCGGCAGCGTCGGGTACATGCGGTCGCCGATGTCGTTCGGGTCGAACGCTTCCTTGATCTGGCGCTGGTAGTGGAACGCCTGCGGCTGCTTGGCGTGCGCGAGCGCGTCCCAGATCTGCTCGTCGGTCCAGCCGATCTGCAGGTAGAGGAACTCTTTGCCCGGGGGGTAGCTGATGGAGGCGGCGTCCTTGACAGCGTCCTCCATGTGCATGATGCCGGCCACCGTGGACTCGTAGTCGTCCGGGTCGTAGCTGACGAACTGCTCGAGGCCGGTGGCGCCGCCCAACGGAATGCCGGAGCCGGAGCCCATCATCGCGTCGCCGCCGCACTGCACGAGCTTGCCGGCGGCGGCGTCCCGCTCGAGGCCCGCGGCGGCCGTCGGGACGTAGCCCTTGACCCAGTCCGGCGTGCCGAACTGCATCCAGCTGCCGATGTAGCCGCCGGCCCAGACGAAGTTGATGTGCTTGTGGCCGAGCCGCTGCAGGTACACGTTGGTGAACTCGGCCATGTCCTGCTCGCAGAACCGCTCGACCTTCCAGCCGCCGACCTCGTCAAGGATCGCTTCCAGGATCTTGTCCTGCAACTCGATGTCGTCCCTGGAGCGCCCGGCGAGGATGAGCTGGAAGCTGATGCGCAGCTCCTCCGTGAGCTCGGCGATCTTCGGGTCGGCGACGAACTCGGGCACGTCCGACAGCGTCTTGGACGCGTCGTTGTGCATGAGCCAGAAGGCGGGGGAGAGGTCGGCGCCGGCCAGGTTGAACTGGCGGTGAAAGATGTAGCCGATCTCGTTGTCGTAGATCTTGTAGTAGATCTCGGCCCAGGCGTCCCAGTCGGCGACGGCGAGCGTGTAGACGCGCAGGTTCTCGTGCACGGGCAGACGGTACGCGGGCAGCGTACCCTCGACGTTCCACTCGGTCTGGCCGAAGTGCGGGGCGAGCTTGACCGCACACTTCGTGTAGACGCCGAGGCCGCCGCGGCTGCCGAGCGTGCCCCGGCAGATGCCGCGCACGGACGGGCCGGGGCCCTCGCTGCAGAACCAGCCGTCGCCGGAGCCGAGCGAGCCGGTGCGGATGATCTCGCCCTCGGGCGTTACCCACTCCATGCCGAGCACGTTCTCGGCGTTGCCGCCCATGTAGTACGTGTCGGGGCCGGCTCCGTGGTAGGCACAGGCGCTGGCGACGATCGAGCTGGAGCAGCCGACGCCGGGGATGTTGAGGTTGAGGCCCAGGGGGAGGATCTCTGCCTGCAGCTGGGCCGCGATCACGTAGGGCTCGACGACGGCGTACATGTTCTGCTCGTCGATCTCGACGATGGCGTCCATGCGCCGCATGTCGAGCTGGAGCGTCGCGTCCTCGTCCTTGATGGGACCGGACCAGTGATACCAGCCGGTCCCGTGCGGCTTCACCTTGAGGCCGTACTTGTTGGCAAGACGGACGATCGCCTGGACCTCCTCGGTCGAGCCCGGCAGCACGACGGCGGCCGGACGCGGCATGTAGTGACTCTGGTCCGGGCGCACGAGCTCCGCCAGCCACTGGAAGGCGTAGGTGTCGAGCACGGCGGCGTCACGCGAGACGTTGGCGGCGCCGACGATGTCCTCGAGCGCGCGATAGGCCTCCTCGGAGAGCTGGGCCGACTGCGTAGCCATCGCGGCCGGCGTCGTGGGCTTGGCGTAGCTCGGGTTCATGACGCCTCCTCTCTCAGGCCGGTCGACAGCGCGACGAGCTCCAGCACGTCGTGCACTTGCATGCCGGCCGCCGGGCCGCCCGACGCAGCATCGGCGGCCACCGCCTCCGCGAAGTTCAGCTCGCAGCGCGAGCAGGCGGAGACGAGCGCCTCGGCGCCAGTGGAGGCCGCCTCCTCGACGCGCTCGGCCGCCGTCGCCGCGGAGTACTCGGGAAACGCCTCGCGGCAGGCGCCGCCGGCGCCGCAGCACCAGGTTGCCTCGCGGCTGCGCTCCATCTCGACGAGCTCGACGCCGGGGATGGCGGCGAGCAGGTCGCGCGGCGCGGCGTAGACCCCGTTCGCGCCGTTGTGCCGCGGCCGCGGCGGGTCGTACACCACGGCCTGGCCGTAGATCTTCTTCTCGACGCCCTCCCAGACCTGGTAGGGCTCGCCCTGCCGCCCGAGATTGCACGGATCGTGGTAGGTGACCGTCAGAGGGACGGGCGTAGTGAGCTCGAGGCGCCCGTCCTTGACCAGCCGGTCGGTGAGCTCGACGGTGTGCAGTATCTCCGGGAGATCGGCGGGCGCGCCGTCGAGGCCGGGGTAGACGCGCGTGAAGGTGTGGCGGCAGTCGGCGCACGGCGTGACGACGGTCTTGACGCCGGCGTCCGCCCACTGCTTCAGCATCCTCGCCCCGGCCTCCGCGGCCTCGTCGCGATAGCCCATCTTGTCGGCGAGGCCTCCGCAGCAGCCGTTCTCGAACAAGCCGACGGTGAGGCCGGCGAGCTGGAGCAAGCGGACCTGCGTGCGCACCGTCTCACGCAGGCTCTCCTCCAGCGAGTACTTGCAGCCCGCGTAGAACACGACGTCGACGGGCTCGACGGCCGGGTCCTTGAGGCCGAGCCCTTCAGCCCACGCATTCCGGTCGGCAGGGGTCTTCGGACCCTTGCCGGCGAGGGCCGCCCGCTTCCGCTCGATGAGCGGGCGGTACGACTCGGGCACGCGGTCCATCTCGACGAGGTGGGCGCGGAGCTCGCGCAGCGCGAGGATCGGCTCCATGTCGTAGCGGCACATCTTGCAGGCCACGTCGCAGTTGCCGCAGAGCTGGCACTTGAAGGCGACGTCGACGACCTGGTCTGTGACCTCGCTGCGTGCGTCCATCAGGCTGAGGGCGGTGACGAGCTTTCCGCCGGCCGAGTAGGCGTGGAACTTGCCGGCCTCGATCGATGGGCAGCCCTTGGCGAACTGGTGACTCTTCACCAGGTCGAACGGGATCCACT
>Ga0307376_10006090_pt1 | contig 10740 bp, 9 predicted proteins | sample TR2MG_FD_202536 | JGI IMG/M metagenome (GOLD analysis project Ga0307376, IMG submission 202536) | Soil microbial communities from Risofladan, Vaasa, Finland - TR-2 | ecosystem: Environmental > Terrestrial > Soil > Coastal area > Acid sulfate soil | place: Finland: Risofladan, Vaasa | collected...
CTGACATAACCGAAGGCGTTATTGATCTTACTACAGGTATAACTGTAGCAGCAGCAGGCGGATATACTCGTGCAGAAATTACTGCGGCACTTATTCTACGTGGAAAAATTGACACTGGACAAAATGCTGAAGATTTTATTAGTCTTCCCGTTGGCGTAGCCCCTTATAACTATTACAAGTGGGCAGGCGGAGACGGATTTAACCCCTCACAGTATACTAAGGCCAATTTCAATATGCAGCATCGTGCAGCTATTTTGTGCGACTATGTTATTGAAGTACCCCTAGTACCTGCATCAGCAACTCAGATCGATCTTAGTGCTGTAGCTGCTATTGAGAATGGTGCTGTTGATGACTGGAACGAGACTGGTGGACGCTGGAAGAGCAATACAGCTCTACAGGCTACTACTCGTTGGGCAGCAGCTGCTGTTTTGAATACAGACACAGTAGGCCTAGTTTTGCCGTCTTTAAGTATGGCAAAGAGTACAGCTAGTTCAACTGTTACATTTTCTAGCTCAACTGATTTTGCTCGTGAAAGAAATAGTATTGCTGAACTAGTACAATCTGGCGACTATTTTATTGATTATGATGTTGGTTGTATCTTGTTATACGAATCTGGCGGAAACGCTGCTCCTATGGCAACTGGTACCATTGACTATTACCACTATGATAACTCACCAGCGTCCGTAAGTACTTATGCTTGTGCAATTGGCGATCTTAAGCCTGGCGACTTAGTACGTGCAGATGCTAATTCTAACTACGTGGCAGCAGAAACATTTGCTGCTGGAACTCGTATTGCGGACGGTACAGGTCTCGTAACAGAAGCAGAACTTGCTGCTGCTATGAATGAAGTCGCTGTTCGTGAAGACGAGATCGTCGGCCAAGTTCTTGAACTCGAAACTCATCCAAGAGATCTTCTGGAACGTGTACGTACTGCCTATGCAACATTAGGCACACTAGACCAGATGCCAGGTTCTGCTACGTTGGGTCGCCCTGCGGCACTAACTTATGCAGCTGGCGCTGATCGCATGGTAAGGATTCGTCTCCTTAACTAAGGAGAAGGGGGTAAACTGTAATGGATTTTAAAATTGAAGACCTCAATTCTTATCAGTTCATGTGGAAGAACAATGGCATGCATCCTATTGAAGTGGATGATTCTACTGGTGATAATGTTCGACTAAAAGTAGAGGATGCTATTTCTGTTCCTAACGCTGGTATGTGGCTACCTAAGGTAATTCAGAATATCGTTAAGGAAGCCGCTGAGCCTTTGTTAGTAGGTACAAGCTTACTACAGAGAGTTGAATATCACTATGGTACAACTATTACCTTCCCCGCTGTTGGCGCACTAGTTGCAGCTGACATCGCTGAAGGCCAAGCCTATCCGGAACGTATGTTAACCATGGGTGGAGCAACAGTAACAGCCAGCATCGGCAAGTCCGGTGTCGCGGTTAAGATTACTGAAGAAATGCAGCGCTACTCACAGTTTGATATTATCAATATGCACCTTCGGGCAGCAGGCCGTGCTTTGGCACGCCATAAAGAACAAAAGATCTTTAACTATATCAAGAGTATGGGTGTTACAATCTTTGATAATCTAACTCCTACCAGTTCTATGTTAGGCGTTACCCATGGCCGTGCGCTTAGTGGTGCAGCTAATGGTTCCATTATCATGGACGACTTGTTTGATATGTATGCTCAAGTAATGATGCAGGGATATATTCCTAATACATTACTTATGCATCCGTTATGCTGGTCAATGTTTGTAAAGGATCCTATTCTACGTACTTTAGTACTTAATGGTGCTAGCGGCGGAACATGGTTCGCTACTCATTCTGGTAACCCTTCTACCCAGCAATCGCTATGGGGCAACTCAAGTCAGGGTAAGATGGGCGTTGCTTCTGGTCAGAATATTGTTCCTGGTGACAATGCTGGTAGTCAGACAGCAAGTCCTTTGACTTCGTATTCTCAGACTGCGAACGGAAGTCCTAATCTTCCTTCGTACTTCCCATTCCCGTTCAGAATTATCGTAAGTCCATTTGTTGACTTCGATCCTGCAACCAAGCTCACAGATCTTATGATGTTTGATTCAAATGAGCTAGGCGCACTTATCGTAGACGAAGACGTCAATACTGACGAATGGGTAGATCACTCAGTAGATATTCGCAAGATCAAACTGCGTGAGCGTTATGGTATCGGTATTTTTAACGAAGGCCAGGCAATTGCTGTAGCTAAGAATGTCAAGATCATTGCTAACGAGGTTGTATTACCTGCACAGGCAACTCAGTCAGTCAGTGGTACTATCGCGGCAATCCCAGCTGGTACTGCAGTAGTATAATAATTTAACCTTTTAGGCGGAGGATCATATGTTAATTAGAGTAAGCTCATCAGTAGGTGTTTGGGGTTTTCATTCAGAGACCGATTCTGATTATGAACTTTGGTTTACTCATGCCGATCCAAAACCTCAAGAGATAAATGTGGACGAGCTTCCAGTAGACATGGCGAGAGCCCTACTGGAGGCTCTTCACGCAAGAACCTTAATTGAGGTTAATGAACGAGGTAGAGAGGTCTTACAGGAAACGTATTCATTGCAGGCTTTGAGGCCTGCGGTAGCTGAATTAGGTATTAGCCCAGGACTACAAATAAAAGCCAAAAAGCTTCTAAGTGGCGGAGTTTCAAGCGTCCGCAGAGAAGTAGCAATGCAAGATGATGCCCTGTTATTATCTACAGCTTCAGCTGTTGAGAAAAGTCAGAAGAACCGCAAGACTGTTATTGATTTGCTTGAACGTCAGTTGGTCAAAAGTGCTCATTTAAGAGCAGTGAAATTAGATAAAAGTAGTACCAAACTAGAAACGGCTTATGCCATTGATATAGAAGAAGAAACAGAAGAGGAAGAAGTAGTTATTACCTTTGGTACACAACCTTTAGATCTACAGACGGAAGAGTTAAATATTCAAGATTAATCTCTAACTTAAAGGCGGTTGATGATATATGGCAGCTCCTACGGTTGTATCGGTACATCCAGTAAGTGCGGCGACAGGTGTTGTGCTGTCAGATACTATAACTGTTCTCTTTGATCAGGAAGTTGACCAGACAACTGTATCGCTTTTTATCGAAGGACCCGATACTGATAGATGGAGCGGACCAGATTTAGCGTATTGGGACGACCCCAATACAACAAGTGATGATGAAATACTTCAGTCCCCGGCTTACAAAGGTATAGTTCCAGGAACTCTTAGTTTTGTTCAGGTTGATGCCCAAGGTGAAGATATATCTGGTTCTCATGATTATTCGGGGACAGGTACTATATGGCGCTCTAAAGCCGTTTTCACTCCCACACTTCCATTAGCTCCTGGTGTAGTATACCGTGTCTATATTGTCGGAGACGAAGAAAGTAACGACGATATCGTCTCTGGTGTATCTAGTCGTACAGTCTTTGATACAGTAAAAGGTTCTAATTTAGGCAATGGCGAGGTAGACTTCTCAGGTGGCTATGAGGGTTCTATCAGTGATACTATTCATGTAGAGTTGTTAGGAACTGGTGTTGCAGGAGCTATTAATTTTAAATGGTGGAGAGAGTCTGCCCCGGCAATTATTAGGGAATTAACTACCAAACAAACTAGTCAATTACTAGAAAGCGAGATATATGTTAGGTTTGTTAGTGGTACCTATCAAGTAGGGGACACATTTGAAGCTGTAGTTAAACCTGCATCTAGAATGACCAGTACCTATACTTGGACATTTACTACAGGCTCGGGTAGTATTGCAACCGTATCAGCAACGACCCCTTCTACATGCGCAGCAATAGTTGGCGGTGGTGGTTCAGTTTTAGGTTCATTAACTATTCTGTCAATAGTTCCAGCCGAAACAGCTACACACTTAGATCCTAATTCCATTACTGAAGTTGTAGTAACTTTTAGCGAAGCATTAGATGAAGATACTATTGATGATGATTCAGTTCTTGTATGGACAGAACCTGTAAATGGCGATTTTGATGACCAAACCATTACCTATGCGGGGACAATAGCTAAGATTCTAAGTGTTAGTGGTAGTACTTTAACCATACAGATTAGTTAAGTAGGGATGTAAATGTCAAGTAGAGCTGGCGTAGCAAGAGAGAAAACTATTGAGCTAATAGCCATATTCCGAGATACTGATGGAGAATATGCTGATCCTACTGATGTAAAGGTTAGCCTTTATCCTGCCGGTAGCGACCCATCTGATGATGCTATACCAGGAGATGCTTGGATATATGAAGCATCTCTTACTAGTGGTGGTACTGGCGACTATGCAGATCCAACTGTTTTAGTCATAAAGCTTGATACTGGCAAGTATAGATATATATTGACTGTTCCGTCAGATGCAGTATTTGGAACAGCATTCGATAACTGGACCGGAACACTTAATGCAGAAGCTCTTGATGAAACTTTTAACTTTACAATTATAGGTGGAAGTGTTGTAGGTGAGACACAGTTATACAATAATAATGCTGTAATTATAGAATTAAAATCTACAATAGCTGGTAGTGTGTCAGGTGGAACTTTGGGTAGTGACTATAGATGGCATTTTACTACGACATACGAGCCTCACTATACTTCGGTACGTCGAGTACGTTTAGATCTTGGACATGCTATTATAAACGTTCCAGACGATACAATCAATTTAGCTATCTATGAAGCAAGTTTAGAGGCTAATGCTTTAGTATTTGGAACTCTTAGTCCAGCTAATTGGAGATATTTTAGGTTTGCACGTCGTATGTACGCGACATGTCTTGCAGAGGTTATACTATTAGGAAGTCTTTTAGGAGCCGGCGGTGGCGCTAAATCAAAGAGATTGGCTGATTTAGATGTTCAGTATGCTGGTAATTTAGATGATTTAATTAATAAGTCTTTAGCATGTATGGCCAAATATGAAGATGTTCTGACATCTGCTGGAGTGTTAGCTCCAGGAACTAGTCAGAAACCAACTATGGTTATTAAGGGTCTAAACGATCCTGATAGGCCTGTAGTTGGTCGTGGCTGGGAACCAACTTCATCTTGGGCAGGCACAGAAAATAGCGTACCTGCGTCCAATACAAAGTCCAGATACGACTGGAAGAGGCGTTCTCAGAAAGACTTCCAATGGCCATCACGTTGGAATCCTTTATGGAGATGGTAATAAGATGAGTTATGACCTGTATCCTACAAGTAGTATTATTACGTCAAATATTGTAGATTCGTCTACTTTATTTCCTGTAGGTAGCGGTGGTAACGAAATAGATTTACGAGAAGAATTTAGACGGTTGTTATATGGTTTTGGTCAGGAACTACCTAAAGGCCAAAAAGGTATACTAAGACGCATGCGAATAGATGACGATGGTAATAAGATTCAATGCTCATGCGTAGACGAACTTACCCATGAACCGGATAAGGATTTTGCTTGTCCGTATTGTCTTGGAGAAGGTTACTATTGGGACGAAGAATGGATTACTTATTATAAGACCCTAGTATCCTCAAATGAAGGCTTGGTAAGAAAGAATCAATTAGAGAAAGGTGGAATAACTAATATTCCATTTGCTTTCTTCTATCTAGAATACCAAGTTAGTCCAACGGTGTATGATAGAATAATTGAAGTAGAGAGAGAGCTTAGTGGAGATCCAAATACGCCCTATGTTAGATCAGCTTTATTTGGTATTAGTACTGCACAGTCATTTCGATCTGATCAAGGACGTATCGAGTATTGGCGCTTAGCTACCGTACGACATAATATTCATTCTACTTGGTGGCAGGAGTTAAAATGGCAGTAATTGTAAGAGACGATGTAATTCCGACAGAACTAACTACTGAAGCAGATACCGTAGTATTAAATATTATTGATAATGTACTACCTGTTAGCTATAAAGATCTTCCGGCTGGGGACAGGATGCGTCAGCCTAGAGCAGCCCAAGATCTGAATGGTTTCTACGGTTTAGTAAAAGAAGCTTTAGATGATAAGATATTAGATGATGATGTATCTGCGGAGAATGCACCTATTTTTACGGAGGAATCTCCATCAGTCGGCTTACAAACTGAAACAATTACCTATCGGCTAATCAAGCGTATACCCGCAACACTTGGCGGTCCACCTTTTAGAGGTACCCGTCAAGAATTTAAATCGCATATTAGAAGTGTAGAAGATGATGAAAATAATCCTAATTTTAAAATGTTTACACTAGGTCAGCAATTTGAGAATGAAGTAACATTCACATGCTGGGCTAAGACAAATAAACAGGCCAATATAAGGGTTATGTGGTTTGAAGATTTAATGAGAGATTATGCATGGTTTCTTAAATATAACGGAGTCATGGAATGCTTTTTTATGCGTCGACTCGAGGATGTTTCTGTTGATATTACTGGTGACGGCAATATTCTTCATGCGCGACCACTTGTGTATTATGTTCGTACAGAACGGTTATCGCATCTTTCTAAACCAACTATAAGACGCGTCATTATTAATTGTAATATTGACGCAGACAATCAATAAGGAGGCTATGAGGTAGATGGTATATACCAATTTGCCAGGAGTTTTTCCTGAAAAGCAAGATGGCGGTTTGGCTATTTTGGCTACAAGCAATGCGCCTAAAGTTTTAGTTATGGGTACTGCTACGTCAGGATATTCGGAAACGCCATATCTCGTAGGTAGAACTCAAGAAGCTGCTGTACTTTTTGGTACTGGAGGAACTTTGATTCGAGGAATGTATGAAACAAAGGCTTCTGGTGCTGAGAATGTTATTCTATTTCGCATGGGTGCTACTGCTACAATAATCGAAGGCATCGGGGTTATGCTTACTACTGGTGGTATTCGAATTGAAACTGCAGCTAAGGATAACAGTACTCTTGCTGATTATGATATGTATTTCGACGAAACATCTGCTGCTCAAAGACTAGTTATTCGAAATGTAGCTTCAGGTGCTACTGTTTTTGATCGTGATTATACTTTAACTACCGCAACAATTGATCGTGGAGAGGTATATGTAAGTGGTAGTCCAACTGATGGCGAAGGAGACGCTATTGGCACTCCTTCTGCTTTAGTAACTTTTACTTATGTTAATACGAACAAGGTTGCTTTAAGTGTAAGCGTTACACCAGGTACTGACGGTACCGCACCTAGTCGGATGAAACTATATGAGTTTTTGTATACATCATATAAGCAGTTAGAGAATGTAGATTTTGACATTGTTGTGCCTGTAGATACATATCTAGACGATTTAAATGTGGTAAATTTAACTTCTGCTCAAGTAACAACTCTAGGGCTTGCTGCTATATCAGATTATCCAACTACAAGTAGTGCTACAGATTATCTTGGTAAGGTATTTGTGGAAGAATACCAGGGTGAGTACTACTTCTGGTGGTGGATGCCTAGTGATCCCGAGGTAACTGATGCTACTGCATTAGAGACGTTATTTGTAACTACAGATTCAGGAGCGAATATTTCCCCAAGTGTTGGAAGTGCTAGTGCGCTTCTAAAAATCGACGGTACAACTGCACTAACAGCCGCTGATTTTCACGAGGTAAATTTCGCATATCAGCTAGCAGATTTCTGCTATACTAATTCTACTAATAATACTGAATGTATTGGTACAATCGGTGTATTACCTCCTGTGTCCGTATCTTTAAAGGACGTTTCTAATTGGGTCGGTAAATTGCCAACTTACAGTACAGATGCAGATGGTGATGTAACTATTAGTGGTTCAGCTTATAATGGTACAGGCTTGTTAGGTAACAAGTTTATGGCTGGCAAGTATGGATTCCGCGCCAATGTAGGTTATGGTGGCTTTATAGCTACAGACGATAACTGGCTTGATGGTACTGAAGAGACAGATCGTGGTGGCCACGTGATTGATATTGGTAAGTATATTTCTGTTGTTGGTGGCTGGGTAACATTGTTTAACTCCTTTGATTCTAGTGGGCTAGGGTACATCTCTACTGGTGCTCCTTCTTATGCTGGTACTATATCTACACTAGCACCTAAGAATGCTCCTACTAATAAGTTAGTTAACAGTGTCTCACTTCCATATCGTCTAAACAACACTAAGCTTGACAACTTAGCTGGATTGAGATATGTGTTCTTCCAGGAGAAACCAAAGGGTACTGTAATAGCGGATGCTCCTACAGCTGCAAGACCTGACAGTGACTATCGACGTCTTTCTACGATGCGTATTGTCAAAGAAGTTGTAGACGCTATCCGATCTGTTTCAGATCCGTTTGTTGGTAATGCTGGTGGAGCTCCTCAGCGTGCTGCTTTGCAAACTGCATGCGAAGGTGCCCTAGCGAAATTAAAGAAAGCCGGTTCTTTGTCGCGTTATGATCTGAGAATTACAGCAACTCCTGCACAGCAGGTTGCTGGTGACGCAACAATGGAACTGGAACTTGTTCCTGCTTATGAGCTACGACAGATCACTTTGATTCTATCGTTGGCCGCTATCTAAGGAAAGGAGGAGTAACTTATGCCAGGAACAGATCCTGTAATTAGTGAATTTGTAAGATCACATAACTCCTTTTCCGGTGTTGATATGAAGGCTACCTTTGGTAACGTAACTATTGGAGAACTTCAGGCCATCAGTTATAGTATTACTAGAGAGAAAGCTCCTATTTACACAATGGGTAGTGCTGATCCTAGAGCGTTTGCACGTGGCAAGCGAGGTATTGCTGGTATATTAATCTTCATTGTATTTGATCGTCATGCACTTATTGAAGAACTAAAAGAACTACACTTTCAGTCAGATATAGATGATATTACTCCGCGTTTCCAGGGTAGAGAAACTGGTAGATTAGATTTTAGTCTTACTAGTACTTCTCTTGTAACACCTGGTGCTCCTTTGGGTGGAGGTATCGCTCCGAGTCCTGCTTATGAGGGTGGAATTCAGCAAGAATCAAATGTTAATGAGTTTGTTTTTTCTGACCAAGAACATGCACCTCCTTGGTATGTAGATCAGATTCCAGGATTTAATATTACTCTTACTGCTGCCAATGAATATGGCGCACTAGCTGTAATGAAGATTTTTGGTGTCGAACTACTTAACGAGGGTTACGGTATTAGTATTGATGATATCGTAAGTGAACAGCAATTTACTTATATTGCTCGTACGGTCATGCCATGGCAGTGGGTAAAACCAACGCCGTATTTCTTGGATAGAGCATCAGGCTAATATAAACTATCGACCCCTGAACAAGGGGTCACAAAGGAACACATGGTAAAGAACAATGCCCAGAAGTATGCAGATTTTCAAAGAATGAAAGAAACCATAGATGGTCATATAGATTCTGTATCGTACAGCGGTGCCGATATCAAGGCAGTGGTCTTTCTGCCTTTAGATGAAGGAGGAATAAAGAGACAACGAGATGAATATCGGAATAAGATGCTAGAACTATCTAATACTTATGATGAGCTTGTAGCAACAGGAGCAACTTTTAGTAACGATCTAGAAGATGCACTTGAAGACTGGGATGCCGAGGAATCTCCAGAAAGCTTAGCTGCAGTGAATGCAGCTGAGACTTTATTACGCAGACATCAAGAAATTAATTCTGATATTTCTCTAAAGAGCATTATGGATCAAATAGCTGCTTATGATTTATTAATAGATAGACTGAATGAATCTATTAATGACAATCTTCCTGGTGGGTATAGTTACGAGCAAGCAGTTGTACTTGGCGATTTACAGACTATTACTTATTCGATTCATCGAGAAAAGTTTCCTGTACGTACCTTGGGACGTGTCTATGCTAAGTCCTATACAAGAGGTCCTAGAACTATAGCTGGATCAATGATTTTTACTGTTATGAATAAAGCTGCTTTATGGGATTTATTACAAAAGGGGCTTACTCACTATAGTACTGGTGTTACTGGCAGTGATGATGGAGCTGCGGCAGCTATTGAAGCAAGTACAATCTTAGTAGATCAGCTTCCTCCATTTGATATTACGCTAATATTCTCTAATGAGGTTGGAGATAATTCATCTATGGTTCTTTATGGAGTAGAGATTGTAAATGAAGGTCAGACTATGAGTATCCAAGACTTGCTTACAGAGAATGTAATGCAATTTGTGGCTCGAGATCTAGATCCATTACGCCAAGCTATGGATAAGAGAGCAGTTTTTCAGTCTGAAGAAACTGCGACAGTTGATGCTAGTGCTCTTTTAAGTGGTTACCGTCGTGATCAGCGGACGAATCCTTTCTTATAATGGTTAATTCTCCTGCTAATTCGCATACTATAACTAGTCGACCGCCAGGGCTTGAACTAAATACTGCTGCTTATGAGTTTGACTATTACTCAGGTTCTCAGATAGGTGTCTATATAGGAGACCTATTGATTGATGATATAGCAGGTATTCAGTTTAGTGTCAGCCAAAGCAAGCGTCCTATTTATGGATACGGTTCGCAGTATTATCATGTGGTTGCTGCAGGACAGGTAATGGTTCAGGGAGCTTTTACTATTCCCTTTAAGGAAGCTGCTTATATAAACTTAGCTTTAGCTAATTTTACTTACAAAATGGGCGAAGCTTATACTGCACCTATTAGTATAAAATCAGATATTAAGTATACGCTGAATGGAGAACATTTTACCGCTTTTGGTACTGGTGGCGCACATCAGGTGTTACGTCAAAATATTGAAAGACTAATAAAAGATGAGGCAGGCCTAACTGACAAATATACATTCTATAAGGACTTAGTAGCTCTGAAAGATGATGCCTGGGAAGGCGTAGCAGAAGCCTATGAGGATTATCTATGG
>Ga0307376_10006091_pt1 | contig 10740 bp, 16 predicted proteins | sample TR2MG_FD_202536 | JGI IMG/M metagenome (GOLD analysis project Ga0307376, IMG submission 202536) | Soil microbial communities from Risofladan, Vaasa, Finland - TR-2 | ecosystem: Environmental > Terrestrial > Soil > Coastal area > Acid sulfate soil | place: Finland: Risofladan, Vaasa | collected...
TCAAGAATTGCCAGAAGGAGAAATACCTTCAACAATTCCCCACGAGTCTGAAATGAGTGAGTCTGAAAAGCAAATGGCTAATGAAATGAATAGAATGTATATTCAAGAACGAAAGTAAAATGGATGCTACTCGCTTTGAAGAGATTTTTTTGTCCTCACTTGGATCTATTGAAAAGTTGAAGTGGTATTTGGAAAACAATATTGATGTTATTAATTATTTACAACAAACACAATCTAAATATTTATTTGGAGCTGATGTTTTAATGTCATTTATTCCAAAAAAAAGAAAGAAGGAAATTGCAGAAAAATTTAATCAACAAAGAATTTTATATTTAATTCAAATTAATAGGCCAGATCTTTATCCTATAATGTTAAAATATCCAAATAGCTCAATTTGGTTAAATCAGCAAATTGAATTTTTTAAGAAAAGGTTTTTATAATTCTTTTATTTATATATTATATGGAAACTGAAAATAAGATTTTTGATGGCTGGACAGTAATTCATGCACTTGTTGGATTTTGTGCAGGTTTTACTATTAAATCAAGACCTCTTGGATATTCTTTAATAATTGGATATGAGTTTATTGAAAATAAATATCTTATAGGAACAATTTTTGAAACAGGAGAGGGATTGTCTAATATTCTTTCAGATATTATTGTAGGAATTGGAAGTTATGAATTTGGAAAAAAATATGGAAATAAGAAAATTTAAATATTTACTTAACTTTTTCTATTTATGGATATTATAAAATACACAGATGTTGAAATAGCAAAGAACTTGGTCCTGTTAGAAAATCATCTAAAACAATCTCCTTCTACAGATGAATTTTTTTGTAAAGATTGTATTAATAAACATAGAATTTTATTAATTGGTTTAGCAGAAGAAGGAATGACAGCTGGAGGAGATGCTGATAAATATAAAAAAATTAATAATTTTATGAATCTTTTGAAAAACAAAGATTATAAAAAAGAGGGAATTCAACTTTCTTATAATGCCAGGATGTTGAGAAAAGATTATTTTAGTGATGAGTGTCCTGATTGTAGTGATTCAATTAAAAAATTAGCAAAAGATTTAAATAATGAATTGACTTATGATAATTATAACCTAAATTTAAATAAAAAACCTATGGCAAAATATAAAGATTTAGCAGTAATGAATGCAGGCCAGTTTGCAGCTGAAGGTGTTAGATATCTTGCAGGAACAAATGCAACATTAATACCTTATGAAAAGTATGTGACAATTGGTGGCGGTATTGCTTTGCAAGTTCTTGGTGTATATATCAAGAAAGGAGAATTACTAAAGAAAGTTTTACTTGTTAGTGGTTCAAATTTGCTTGCAGGTGGAGTTGTTAAGTTAGTTACAGGAATGACTACTCCAACAATAGCAGCAAGAGCAAATGCAGTTCGTGCAAATAATGCAGGTGTTAGAGGATATGCTGGAAAAGCATACTCTTATGCGCCAGTATCTGGTGGACCAACTTTCGCTGGAAAAGTGACTGCAACAAACATCCCAAGTCAATATGCAAGAGCTGGAATCCTTTCAAGTGCGCAAGCTTTTGAAAGACCTGAGCATGCTGATTTAATCCGTGTCGATTAGTCATATTATGATCCTTGAATAAATTTTTTCTAATACACAATGAAAATTTTTGGTCAATGATACCTCGAGAGAGGTAAAATCAACTAAATTGGAGGAAAAAAGCGTATGACATTTTATACAGAATTGAAAGGCACTGCATTAGATGCAAGAAACAAGTGTTGTAATGAAATTCTTAGACGAGCTCAGGAACAATTAGGATTACCTAGAGAAGAGATAATCTTAAGATCTTTGAGACCTGAGGATATTGGGTATTCAGCATCTAAGTTTAAGAACTCTTTGACAACAACTCTTGGGTGGAACAGTCTTATAACTACATACACAATTACAGACAACAGATTTGTTTGTATTAGTGGAGTATTTACTGAAGAATCAACACCAACAAGAGTACACCAGATCAAGATTAATAGAGCTGGTAGTGATGCAAGAATCTGGAATGTTCAGAGAGTAGCAGTTGTAGAAGATAATCAGATGCATGTAGATGACCCAATAATTGTGGACCAAAACACACAATTAACTATTACTGGTTACAATGGATTATTGACAACTACTGGATCAAACACTTGGGAAGAGTTCGGATTCATCGGATGTGTAGCTGAAAAAAGAGGAATGGTTATCAATCCTCTTAGTTAAAGTTACAAGGTTGTTCTATAATAGGACAATAGCAACATTTAAATAATTCTTTTTATTTTTCTTTTTATGAAAAAACTTAGTCTTGATTATAATTTAATTAAGAAATTATATTTGAATAAAAAACTGTCTTCAAGAGAAATCGCTAAGCAATTTAATGTTAGTCAACAAACTATTAGAAGAATTTTAAAGATGGTTAATGTTAAAATAAGAAATAATTCTGAAGCAAAATTAAAAGGCAAAATAAAACCAACAAAAAAAGAAATTTATGATTTATATTGGAAACAGGGATTTTCCACTGTTGCTCTTGGGAATAAATATAGGGTACATAATAAAACAATTGCAAGATGGATGAAGAATTATGGGATAAAAATAAGACCTTTATATAAAGGAGCTTCAAAATTGAGATTAATTTCTGATGAGAAGATTGTTTCTTTATATAAAAAATATGGGAATTATCTAAAAGTAGCAGAGGATCTTGGTGGAAGACCTGAGAATGTTAGAAATATTTTGAATAAATATATTGATTTAAAAACATATGAAGATTTTGTTATCAAAGTTAACCTTAGTCCTTCAAAAGAATTGGCTTATATTATTGGGGTAATGCTTGGAGATGGAAGTTTATCAAACAACAGTGTAAATTTTGTATCTGTTGACTTGATTTTTGCAGAATCTTTTTATAATACTCTAAAGAATATCGGATTTAATTCAGGAATTAGTAAGATGCCTTTAAAGAAAAACAGAAAACAAACTTATCATGTTTGGGGTTCAAGTAAACAATTTGCTGATTGGTATAAAAAATTAAGTTTGAATGATATTTATAATTTTGTTTCTCAAAAAAAAGAAATAGAATTAGAATTTGTTAGAGGTTTTTATGAATCTGAAGGATGTCATGATAGAAATAATGTTTTAAGTATGTCAAATTCAGATAAAGAATTATTAGAAATAATTTCTAAAATTTTAATGAAATATAATATATCTTTAAATTTAAATGGTCCTTATAAAGATAAAAGACATTCTCATTGGAAACCGATGCTTAAACTAACAACTTCTGTAAAAAGCAAAATTTTCCATTTCTTTTGTAATATCTATTCACTAATAAAATTCAGGAAAGATTATTTTGAAGAGATTGCTTTAAATTTAATAAGAAAAATTACTGAAGAATATAAAAAGAGATTAAATTTCAATGAAAAAGTTATTTACAAATTAGTTTCAAAACTAGAGATGAATCATTTACTAAATAATTATTCTCCAATCTTTGAGAAAAATAAAGTAAAAAGAAAAATCCCATTCGCATCTTCAAATAACCCATTTATTTTATATATTTGCTTAGATTATTTAAGGGAATTAACACAATTATCTATAGTTCAAGAGAGAGAGAAATTTATAGAAGGATGTATTATACATGAAATTGAACATGGAAAACTTAATGATTCTTTTGAAAATAAGAAAGAAGAAGAACATTTTATAAATCAAAAACAAATGAAAGAATTTCCAGAACACAGAATAATTATGGAAAAGATATTATATATAAAATAGAAAAGTTTAAATAATAATTAATCTTTTTATAATCACACAATAAACTATTTATTGTAATAATTAAAATGCCAACAGAATTTGATTTAGAAAAAGGATTTGCAATTGGGGATAATGTTGCTTTGAGAATTGGTGGTATAATAAAACATTATACTATAACAAATCGTGATACTATCTTTCTTTTATCAGAAGAGGATGAAATAGAGGCTGGAGCAACAGATAGTTATGCTGAGGTTACAAATTTAAATCCTCCTCACGGACAACTTTATCAAATTTTTAAGATATACATCGATGGAAATGTTGAGCTTAGAATTAAACAACCTGCAGCTACAAATAGGTGGGGAACTCAAAGATCTCCAGCAGGTGGATTATTGAATGATAGAATTTCAGGATTGAAAGGTGGAATGTATTTGAACCTTTTTTTCACAATTGATAATCCTCCAAGTATTCAATTATTTAATAATCAGCCAGTTGCTATATCTCCAAAGATATGGTATATTGGATGGAGATATGCAATTGAGGAATTGACAGCAAGGCCTAGTCAATTTACTCAAGTAACTATCTCAGGAATATCACAATAAAATGGCAACAAAAAATATAGATAATGTTTATGAACAATTAGAAAGTTTGAACTCAAGAGTTGGAAAGTTAGAATCTAAAGAATTAATAGAATCTAAAGAATTAATAGAATCTAAAGAAGAAAATATTAAACCTGCGGTAAAGAAAGGACCAAAATCTAAAAACAAGGAAACTAAAGAATAAAAATGGGAGAAACACAATCGTTAAGACATCAAAGAGTAGAAAAATATGATCCACTTAAAGGTCGTTTTATTAGAGATATTAAAACAACTGATATAGTAAATATTTTTGCAAAAGCAACACCAACAAGCAATGATACTGTGAGTTGGGATATGGTTACTTATACTACTGATGCAAACCACAATATTTATCCATATATTTTTGGGGCTCACCATTGTGGAACTGCTACTTGCCCTCAATTTAGGATGGTTGTTGGAACAACAACTGTAATGGCTATTCAAACAGATAACAATGGAGAAGGACAGAATATAGTAACAAGTTGTGATTGTCCTCTTACACGAGTTGCAGAAAGTTCAACAATAACTATTAATATTCTTGGTGCAACAAATACTACAGATACTTATTCCGCATTTATTGTTGCAAAGAAAGAACCTATCTTGACAAAAGTTGAGAATTAGTAAATACTATCAATAAATATTTTTTAGAAAAGTTTAAAAACATTACTTACTAAGTATTCTAAATTAAATTTGGAGAAAAAAAATATGCCACCAATGCAAATGATGGGTCCAATGGGTCCGCCAAAAAAAACAGAATGGAGTGAATTTGTTGAGCAATTAGAAGTTTCAATAGCAAATACAGAAAAGAATTTATTAATGGCAAAAGCTCAATTAAAAGAAGCACAATCCCATATTAAAGATAAGAAGGAAAATTAAATTCATACTCATATGAGTGAGGTTTTAACGTGAGACCAATATAGAGAGTTTGTAGCTTAGTTGGTAGAGCACTTATCTATACAGATGAGAGACTTAGGTTCAAATCCTGGCAAACTCTCCATTAAATTTAGTAAAATAATTATTAATAAAAATGGATATTGTTGAATATACTGATAAAGAAATTAGAAAAAATTTAGCATTGTTAGAAATTCATTTAAAGCAAGCAAAGTTTTCAGACGATTATTTTTGTGAAGAGTGCATTAATAAACATATTTTAATTTTAGAGGGTTTATCAGAAGAAGGAATTTCTACTTGCGATAATTGTATGGAGAGATATGAATTATTATTAAACTTTTTGATTCAAATTAAAAATAAAAATTATCAAGAACTTGGTGTTGAGATTGCACAAAAAGTTAGACAAATAAGAAAAAATTTTGTTCCTTGTGATGAAGAAACTGGAATGCGTGATAGAGATGAAATAAATAAAAAAATTGAAGAACTAGAAGAAGAAGAAAAATTAGCTAAAGATAAAAATTTAAAAGAGAGATTAGAATATGGAATTTATCTTCTTAAGTGGATGTTAAGAGGGAAACGATGCCATGATATTTAGAAACAAAAGAAAATTTGTAAGGAGATTTCATCCCAAAATGGAATTTAAAAAAGGACATGTTCCTTGGAATAAAGGAAAAAACTTTGTTCATTCTGGTAGTTTTAAAAAAGGACATAAAATAAATGTGGGAAGAAAAAGAAATCAAGAATTTAAAAGAAAATTAAGTGAATTTAATAAAGGAAAAACATTGTCCAAAGAAACAAAAATAAAATTAAGACAAATAGCTTTAGAACAATTTAAAAATGGAGTGTCAGAAGCAACTAAAAAAAAGATGAGTGAAGCAAGGGAAGGAAAAAAGAGTCCTTTTTATGGGAAACATCATACAGAAGAATTTAAGGAAAAAAAGAGGAGACAAAGAGCAAAACAAATTTTTCCAATAAAAGACACTAAAATAGAAGTAAAAATTCAAAACTTTCTAAAAAAATTAGGAATAGAGTTTTTTACTCATCAATATATAAAAATTGAACATGGTTATCAATGTGATGTTTTAATTCCATCAATGAATTTAGTTATCGAATGCGATGGAGATTATTGGCATAAATATCCTATTGGAAGAGATATTGACCACATTAGAACAAATGAACTAATTAAAAAAGGATTTAAGGTTTTAAGATTGTGGGAAGTTGAGATTAATGAGATGAGTATTAATAAATTTAAAGAAAAATTGGAGCATTTTAAATGAAAACATTATTAATGTCTATATCTCCAAATATTTCTACTGGTTATGGAGTAGTAGCAAAAAATTTAATGAAATGTTTTTTAAAAAAGAAAGTCGATGTAAAACAATTAGGATTGCAAACTGTTGGCGAACCTTACGGAAAAGAAAAAGAGTGGCTCCTACCAATGAAAGAAGACATTTATGGAAGTGATGCACTTCAACATTATATCCCACTTTTTGGAATAGATGCTGTTATAACAATTATGGATCACTGGGTTCCATATCATCATTACATTCCAGGACTTTTAAAACAATTAAATTGTAAACATATTGCTCATGTTACTGAAAATGGGGTTCCTTTAGGGACAGAACTTTTAAAACAATTGAAAGATGCTGATTTTTTAGTTGCTCCAAGTAAATTTGTTGAAACACAATTACTTAATGCAGGATTTAAAAGAGAGAGAGTGAGGATGATTTATCATGGGGTTGATACAAAAATATTTAAGCCAATTCCAAAAAAAGAAGTTAAAAAATTTAAAGAAGAAATTGGTTATAAAGATAAATTTGTTTTTCTTGTAGTTGCAACAAATACTGCAGCTATTCAAAAAAATTGGCCAGGAGTATTTTATGCTTATAAAATTTTTCTTGCACAAAATCCAGATATTAAAGATACTATTTTGCATTGTCATACAGATATGAATCATCCAGCTGGATTTGATTTACAATTATTAGCTAAGAAATTTGGAATAGAAAAAAATGTTTTTTATATTGACGTTAAATTAAATGCTGGTTTTCCTCAAGAAGAAATGGCTAAACTTTATAATATTTCTGACTGCCATATTTCTTCTTCACAAGGAGAGTCATTTGGACTTCCGATATTAGAGGGGATGGCTTGTGGAATTCCACAGATTTTTCCTAATCATACTACAGGTCCAGAATTAGTAGGTGAACCTAAAACAGGATTATTAGTTGATTTGATAAAAATGAAAAATGGACAGGAATTTGGAATGACTGCTCCTTCAATGAATGATAGATTTTGGCCTGATCCTGTTGATATGGCTGAAAAGATGGCAATAATTTACAAAGACAAAAAGTTAAGAGAAAAATTTAGCAATAATGCAATTAAATTTGCTAAAAAATTCGACTGGGAAAAATACATAATTACTCAGTGGATTGATTTCTTAAAATATATTGAAGATTTGAAAGAACCAATTAATTATGCTGAAAAGAAATTAGGAATATGAATAATTTTAAATAATTGTTTTGTTTTAATTAATAATGGCAGAATGGGATTATACTGGAATAAGTTATGATGTTGGAGTTCAAGTTACAATTCCACGAGGGATTTTTTTTGATGGATCTAACTGGTATGTTACAGGTCAGTTTGGGGCGTTTATTTATTTAGGTGTAGTTTACAAATATGATATTAATTTTAATTTTACTGATGAATTTTATGTTGTTAATTATCAAGATACATCTCCACAAGGGATTTTTTTTGATGGATCTAACTGGTTTATTCTTGGAAGTTCTACTAAGAAAGTTTACAAATATGATATTAATTTTAATTTTACTGGAATAAGTTATGATGTTGGAGTTCAAGATACATCTCCACAAGGGATTTTTTTTGATGGATCTAACTGGTTTATTCTTGGAAGTTCTACTAATAGAGTCTATAAATATGATATTAATTTTAATTATACTGGATTCAGTTATTATGTTGGTGATCAAGATACAATTTCACGAGGGATTTTTTTTGATGGAAATAATTGGTGGATGGTAGGAAATTCTACTAATAGAGTCTATAAATATGAAGGGCCTATACAAACAGAAGGAAAAGCAGATATAACATCTATTTTAGTTTATAATGATACTATAGGGATGGTATATGAATTTGCTCCAGGAGGACCATTTGGAGATTGGGTTCCATCTAATCCTGAAGGAAGAAAAGGAGATTCAATTAGAATTTATGTTGAAGTAACAAATAATGGAATGGGTGATGATTTAAAAACTGAAATAATTGGCGATGTTGTTGGAGAAGATATATTTTATTTAGGTGCTGGTATGACTCATATATCTAATTTTTATTTTACAATGCCTAATAAAAATTCAAATATAACAATAAATACTTATCATTGGAAATCAGAAGTAGTTGGATGGGTTTGGGATAATTCATCTGTTTGGGATGTCAATACTTGGCAGTAGAAAATTATATAAAAATAAAAGATTTAATTAAAAGATGGGAATAAAACATTCTGTAGTAAAAGCAAGCAATGAAGCTGGTTATAGTTATGAATGGAATGATGAACATATTATAGATGGAGATATTGATTTTAATGGTTTTTCAGGAATAAATTTGGGAGAGCCAATCAATCCTTCTGATGTAGCTACAAAAAATTATGTTGATACTCAAGCTGGAGGACCAACAGGTACTTTTTATTGGAGTTGTCCAGGAAGTGCATTTATGCCGGGACACACACCATCAGACTATAATGATATATATAATATAGATGGACACTACACTGCAACTTTTAATAATGCTAATTTAACAACCACTATTTTCTTGCCACAAGGGGCTATTGTGACAGGATGTGTTGTTTATGGAGATGTAGCAAGAACCTGGACATTAAAAAGATGTTCACTAACAGCAGGAACCTCAGAAACTATGGCCACTGCTAAAGTTGGAACAGTAGACACAACAATAAATAATGCAACAATCGATAATCAAACCTATGGATATTATATTTGGATCGCCAGCACTCAAAATTATGATGATTTTTACGGAGCAAGAATCACTTACACACTTTAAAATGATAATAAAAAGGATAACAAAAATGGTTTTAGAAATTGAAGGTAAATTATTTGGACAAACAACAAGAATTAAGTATACATTATAAATAAAAACATTTAAATATTAAAAACACTTTTTATCTTTATGGCATATATTCAAGACAGCACACAAAGTTTCACAATTACTCTGACTGCTTTTTTAGAAGGATTAGGAATTTTAACTTCTATAGTGGTTTTAAATTTATCAACTTCTATTGAGGGTGAATGGACATTATTTGGTGGTTGGATCACTCCTATACCTAATGTAACAGAAGGAGATTCAATAGTTATTATAGTTTATGCAAGAAATGATGGGCAATCAACTGATACATTATTTGGACAATTTGTTTCAGCAGATGTTACTCCTATTGAATCCTTAATTCAAGAAGTACCTAATGTTGGAATCGGAGTTGAAACTAATCCACTTGGATCTTGGTCATTTGCAATGCCACCAAAAGAAAATGTCAGTATAACTATTAATGCAGGACATGTAGAGTAAGTTTTAAATAATTCTTTTGTTTTAATTAATGATGGTATATGTTATTGATTCAACAGTTGGAATTGGACCTCAATTAGTAGAAGAAAAACCATTCCCTTGGTGGCTTCTCCTTTTAGCAATTCCTTTGATTCCTTTGCTAGAAAAGAAATAATTTAAATAATTCTCTTTCTTTTATTATTTATGACATATTGTACACAATTAGGATATCAATGGTGTGATGAAAACACATATTGCTCTGGTAGTATCTGTGCTCATCCAAGAGTATATTGGCAATTTGAAGACGAATATGGAAATAATGTATGGGATAATTACCCTTATGCTTATGGAGGTTTATATATTAGGAGTGGTTGTTCTGGAAACTTTAATACTGGAATTTATGGATTTTATAATGCTTCTTCATGGGATGAAATATGGAACAAATTTAGTGCTAATGAATATGGTTTTTCTGTGTCTGATTATGATTTTACCCCTCCTTATAGTGGAGGTAGAATGAAAATTGCAAATGTTGGAGAAACTTTTACAAAGTGTGTTGTATTATTTGCTTATGATTGGAATACTGATTGGGCTGGTACTTGGGCATCAACTGGAGCAGGATATGGATGGCTTGGAAATGGAAATTGTATAAGTATTAAAGTTGTTGAAAATATAAAAGAAACAATTGGTTGGGAAGCTAATGTTCCTGATCATGGAGTTGAAACTCATGATTTTTATTTCTTATCTTTTTATGGAATAAACACAAATGGAACTCTTGCAGGATTTCAATCATATCATGGAAATTATAGAATAATTCCAACCACTAGTATGTCAAGAGTTGATGATTTAATAACAAATAATGTTTCAAAATTTGATTGTCTAACAATTATCGCTGAAAATTATAATCCTTCAACAGGACAAGTTAGTGGAATTTATTATGCC
>Ga0307376_10006095_pt1 | contig 10738 bp, 23 predicted proteins | sample TR2MG_FD_202536 | JGI IMG/M metagenome (GOLD analysis project Ga0307376, IMG submission 202536) | Soil microbial communities from Risofladan, Vaasa, Finland - TR-2 | ecosystem: Environmental > Terrestrial > Soil > Coastal area > Acid sulfate soil | place: Finland: Risofladan, Vaasa | collected...
TATTTCGGCACTTGCTTTCACACAGCGTTAAATTTTTTCAGAAAATTTTCTAAGTTCTTGATTCATAGTCCTTTATATAGGATTAGGTAAAATTTTTTTAGAATTTTTTCTCAGGCTTGCAGAAATCTCGCATGTAGCACCCCCAGCCTCTGGGGGGGTCGTTTTAGGGGGGGTCAAGGCGGGGGGATACGGGGGGTTAAGGGGGTGTTAGGCTGGCAGGGGTGCGCTATCTTATCTAAGTGGATATAGGATATAGTTATTAATTAACGTCTGTTAAACAGGCTAAAACAGGGTATAAAAAAAGGGGTGCGATTTGCACCCCTTTTGGTTCGGTTGGTTTACCCTATTTCATTTCGGGTATAATTTCATAAGTGGTTTTCTTAAATTTCAACCTTCTTATGTTGTCGATACTGATTTCCCTGTGATATACTGGCTTATCAACTCCCTGATTTGTTGGCAGACTTGAAGGAAAGAAAGGTTTAAGCAATGCAACGGGGATAAAGTTTAAAGCGGTGTCAAAATGGAATGACTTGAAAGTCTGTTGACTTTTATAACTCATGTAATACGTTCCTTTTTCTACATGGGTTGCAAGTGCAGGACTTAAACGTTTTCCTTTACCGTTCCAAAGTGGTTGGCTCATAAAATCTTTTAATTCATTTTCCCGTTCCCTTTGGTTGTTTACACTATTGGTATAGTTATAACCTAACATGATACCAACATTTGCAATTTTGGTAACTTCACCGAAACGCATTTTACCTGCTTTGTTCAGTTTTGGACTTGTAACATACTGAACTGCTGAAGGTTGCGCTCCATGATTCCAAGCTAATAACATTTGGATTAACTGGCTTTTGGTGATTTTAATTGTGTTTTTCATTGTTTTGGTTTTTAAATTAATTATTTGTTTGTGTGTGTCGCTTTCTATATTATACGGTAATGGTTTTAAAAAGTTTCGTTTTGGTTAAAAATAATTCTGTTTTTCTGTTATTTGGATTCATTCTTATTAATGTGTGTGTGCGTGTCATGCGTTATTAAGGTAGTTTACGTATTCAAGTTAAAAAGGTTTCAATAATACCAAACTATTTTTCTTATTTGGAATGGATATAAACAACGATAAAACGAAACTTTTTTGTAACACAGCCGTAAAAGAATGTGACAGCACGAAATTTATAAATCAAAATTACATACCATGTACACAATTGAACAGATTTACAACGAAACGCATCAAGAGGTTTTTAATCAGATTCACAGGAAAGTAAAAAACTTTCATGACTGTGAGGAAATTCGTGGCGGTGTTTACGAAAAGATTATAAAACTCAATGGCAAAGACAGCACCAAATTTAACCCTAAAAAGGGTGCAAGTTTAAATACTTGGGTGCATACCATTACCAATTCGGTAATGATGGATTATTTTCGTAGTAATTATGCAAGTCGTTACATTCCTACAAGTAGATTTACAGGTACAGACGGTAAGGAATTTTTTGACTTTGTTGCACCTGAGAACAGCAGAACCGACAGCCGAGTATTGACAGCCGAAACACAGGAAAGTATTGTTAAGGCGTTTCATGGGTTGAAGTTCAAATATCGCAGGGTTGCTACTCTTTATTTTATTAGTGGTTATGAGTATAGCGAAATTGCTGATATGCTCAATGTACCAATGGGAACTGTTAAGGGCATGATAAACCGTAGCAGGGCAATGTTGCAGGAAGCACTTAAAAGCGTTTACACCCTTAGAACAGTAAAGCAGAAAGTTGTTTAGCAGGGGTCAATGTCCAATGTACAAAGAAAGGTTGCGCAAAACGTAACCTTTTTTTAGTTTACACGTATACTCTAATATAAACCAAAGCAAAACATCATGACAACAACAAATCAAACCAGACCATTGTTCAGAATTGCAAGGGAAATCCGTAAAGATTGGAAAAACGTGTACTTCGGTGCAGAACCTTATCTTAATGCAATGCTGACACTTGATAGCATCAATGATGACTATTTGTTTGATAGTGGTAAAGAGATTGTACTTCGGTTCATAGGTCAGTCTGGAACATGGCGTGGTGAAACCGCCAGAAGGGTTAAAGCCGAACTCAAACAAATGGCAGGATTGAAATAGGTCAATGTCCGTTATTAATTAAAAAGGGTTGCAGAAATGTAACCTTTTTTTCAGTTTGTACGTATACCCTAATATAAACCAAAACAATTAAAATTAATCATCATGAAAAACACAACCGAAATTAAAAAACGATTAGAATATCTAAGACAAGAGCTAAGACAAGAACGTATTAGCTATGGAGAGTTAACCGAACTACAATCTTTAGCAGAACACATTGATTTAGGTGATGTTGAATTGTTAGAAGCAGCAGGAGTTCCTGAGAGTTAATTAAAAAAGGGTTGCAGAAACGTAACCTTTTTAATTTAAATCCGTATACTTAATTAGTAATAACCAAAACCAGAACCGATGGACAAAAAAAGTTATGAAATGATTAAGGATGTTAACAGCAGGATTAACACAGGTCAAACCACCACATTTGCAGAACGTAACATTGCCAATATTATTTTGAAAAAACAGGCAAAAAAGAAACGTATTAAATCGTAACCTTTTATATCTAATGTACGTATACTTAGATATAAACCAAAACACAAAGCAATGAAACTAATTACCAAAGCAATCGAACAAGCATTTCAGAAGCAAGGCGATACCAGTCAAAAGTCAATGTCTGAGATTAAGATTGTCATGAAACTTTTCGGTGGTGGCGCATTTTCGTGGTACATTTATGAGAAACTTGATGATGATATTTACATGGCATTTGTCAATTTAGGTGACAATGAAATGGCTGAATGTGGCACAATATCAATGTCAGAAATTGAGTCAGTTAAGTTTCCCCCTTTCGGTCTGGGCGTTGAAAGAGATATGTATTTCGAGCCGTTGAGCCGTACACTTGAAGACGTTTACAATACTGTCAAAGCAGGTGGACACGTTTAATATCTAAAGATTTTAATTAAGAAAGGTTGCGCAAAACGCAACCTTTTTTTGTTTTGTACGTATAATATAGTAAGTAACCAACACATCACAGTCATGAACGCATATACAATTATTTCGACCTTGATGTTCTGCAAAGCAACAGCAGACAAATTGGAAACCGCAACCAATGTACTAAACGAATTACACAGCCTTAAGAAAATGAAAGGCACACCTTTCTTTGCGATTCGTAGAGCGATTAAAATTCAGGAAGCAATTGTTAATGATTTAAATAAATAAACCGATGCCAAAATTCAGACCATACGTTTTTATTAACGTAACAAGAAAACCTTATCCACCTTATGATGTGGAGAGTAGAGATACTAAAGAGTTTAAGACTTACAGAGAACTGAAGCAAAACCTTGTGGAACTGCTTCAGCAAAGCGAGAATGAAATAGTAAGTGTTTACCGTTCGAGGCGTGGAGAGTGGGGCGAATGGTGGGAAAAATGGGGTTTGCTTGATGGTAAGCCAGTATTATTAAAAGAGGGTTGGATGTAACAAATCCGATTCTGTTTCGTATAACCAGTAGGAAAGATATACCCAACAAGAAAAGAAATTAAGACATATTTGTTTTGGTATGGTTTAACCCCTGTTTCGTTTAATCAGAACGACAGGGGTTTTTTTCTTTAAACTAATGTACATAAAACGTAACCTTTTTAATTTAAAATCGTATACTTTAATATAAACCAACACCAATGTCCGATGATTACCATTAAAGTTAAACCGATAAGCAAATCAGAATACTCAGAAGCCACGGGTTTTAATATGATTAATAAGGATTTGCATTACTACGAAATGGAAATGATTCTCAGTGACTGTGGCGTTAGTTGTGAAACATCATATCGAACATCATTTACTGAGATTAAAACAAAGGAAGAAGTCTTAAAACATATCCAAAACAATACCAGTGATTTTGGTAAAACACTTGGTAGGTTGCTTGGTGAAATGTATATTAAAAAGGGTTTGGTTGAAATCAGGTTCGTATAACTGTAACCTTTTCGATTAGTTTTCGTATAATCTAATATAAACCAAAGCACACCAAAATGAAACAAACAGTTAGATTATTAGAGCAGGGATTTGAAAGTAGTTCAAGCAAGACCCCTCAGTTTAAAGCATTCGCACGGGTATTCAAAAAGGAATTTACTTGTGAATTGAAGTCAATCGGTGCAACTGATATTGTATTTAGTGTAGGTCACTTTTACATATCGGGTTTCTTCACAGTTGATGGTCAGGTTTATTATTTCAGCATACCTGATGTTAGGGGCATGGATTATTGTTTGGCTAACAATCCTGATAGCACTATGTGCCAGTTGCTGTATCGCACTGCAACGGACTACAAAGACTTTACAGGGGGTCAGAACCGTTATGCCAAAATCAGATTTGATATGGCACAGGATATGTGCTGGAGTTTTAAAGTGGTGTAATTCGACCAGTTTAGATTTAAGAAAGGTTGCAGAAATGTAACCTTTTTTAATTAAAACCGTATACTTAATTAGTATAGACCAAAAACCAAAACCGATGAAAAAGATATTAGATTATTACGGTAAAGAGATTAACGAAGAAGAAGCAAAAAAAACTGCTTGTGCTGAATATCAATATGATGATGCAAAAGAAGCATTAATTGATTTGATTCTGGATAGGAAAAGCAGAAAATTTCATTATGAAACTACTAATAAGATTAGTGAAATTACTAAACCTCTTATTCACAAAGGACTTAAACTTGAGGCGTATATCGTTTGGAATAAGCACGTCTTTATTAACATGGCAGGATTTTACCTTTATAGTGGAGAAATATCAGAATAAGCGTAACCTTTTTTCATAATGTTCGTATAACTTAATGTAACCAAAACCAATGTCCGATGAACCATCCAAACAAAACTTTCGTACTTGATACCGAAACCGACACGGAATTCGGGAAACGCAAACAGTTTGTCGTTGTAGTAGCGAAAGACGCTGACACAGCAGCACAACATCTCAAAGATACGCTTGGTTTCAAAGGCGTTGCTAATGACCTGACTTGGTTAATGGATACGAATCATGTCACTTTGTACGACCAGACAGGAAACACTCCGCTCAATGTACAAGCTAAGATAATGTACAACACCGTGGGTTATTATAATTATTAAGTCACACCATAAAACCAGAAATCATGTTAGAAAAGACAGGAACAGTTTTAGAGAAATACCAACAGGTTGAAGTTGGTGAACCCAGAAGTACAGATATACATCAACACAGTTTCGTTGGAACAGTCATTGATGTTCTGGAAAGCCGTGGCACGGTCATCGTTGAAGACCAATGCGGAGAAGCATTCGAAGTCGATGCAGATAACGTTACGGTTCAGGATTAATGTACTATAGTTTCAGATTAAAAAGGTTGCGTGAAAACGTAACCTTTTTTTTGTTTCTGCGTATACTTAATTAATAAGGCAGGGTAATACTTGGGTGCGGTAATCCACTCCTACTCCATACTCTGCTTATTCATAATCATTCCAGATAACGGTTTTTAATTAAAAACACTTTACATATTTCGTAACAATTTGTCGTGGTTGTCGTATAATAATGTATAAACCAAAACACCAAAACAATGAAAACCAACGACACAATTTACAAAGGCGTATCATTAACAGGTATCAGAACAGAAAAAATGATTGATACTATTATTGAAAAGCGTGATAGTATGAAGACTAATGAATTAGCGGAACTTCTTGGTTTTGATTCATTTAGACCTGTAAATGCAATATGTAGACTTCTTAATACGGCAAACGGCACAACCAAGCCTAAACCGAGAAAACCTAAATTTGTCGTTAAAGAAGCTAAAAACACGTTTGCTAACTACTATGGAAGTGGTAAAGAAAAGGCAAGGCAGTTAATTGCTGAGTCTATTATGCAGACCAAAAGGCAAAGCAGTAACGTTCTGACATTACCTGCAAAGGACTGGCAAATGGAGAAAAATATCATAAAGCAAAAACCCGGTTATAAATTCACAGCCGTTGAACGTGACAAAGAAACTTATAAGGAAATGATACGGAATCTGACAGCAAATGACAAGTTGTTCGATTCTGTTATTAGCACAGCAAATAAAACCATTGGCGAAGTAATTGTAAATGATGGCGAAGATACATACAGTAGTGCCATTTTAGACTATTGCGGGTTTATTGATAGTTTCTATGATGAAATTAACGATATGATGAAACGCAACTTAGTTAAAAAAGGTGGGTTTATCGCAATCACATTGTCTGAAAATGACAGGGTTATAGGTCATCCCCGTCACGTAAACAGCCATACTAATCAGTACATTCGTAATTGTTATGCCAATGATGAAGTGACAGGGGCACAAGTAACAAACGAACTGATTAACATCTTGGTTCATACCAATACAGGATATGAGATTGTCCAAAGATTCCCCTACAAGGACACGAAAGTGAAAATGCAGTTGTTCATCATCAAAAGGATTGATGAATAATAAATGTCCTAATGCTTGTAACCTTTTCAAGTTTTCATCGTATAATAACTTAATAACCAACATCACACAATTATGAACACAGCAAAATTCGTAACAGAAATCACAGTAGTTGACCCTGACAGTAAGGGCGAAGTAGCAATGTCCGTCTTTAAACATAATGAAGGCGGTGGAATGTTCGCAGTTGATTCAAGCTATCTTGACCAATGTTTTGAAGATGATGTTGACCCCGTGATTCCTGACCCGTTCAGCGATAACGAACGCAGTACAGAGGTAGATAAAATCACATTGTTCGGATTGTAACCTTTTTAATTAATATTCGTATAATCATTGTACACCAATACACACAGACATGGAAACCACGAATGTACGTAGAGAAATAGAATACAAAGGATTTGACGGGACTTGGAGAATGTCCATAACTTTTGACGGAGAGGTGACCGTGACCAAGGATGACGAAAGCAGAATGTACAGCATCCCAGAACCCATTACCAGAATCGAACACGACACCGAGTATGTTTTTCTTTATGTCGAAAGCAAGAAGTTCTATCAATTTAAATTCGAAGTCGATGAGTTTCTGGTAGGCGACATCTTTCAAGAAGATGGTGAACACATTGACAGTTTTGCATCACACGTTTTTAACGAAGACTAATAAACCAAATCATGGAACTAACATTAGTAAAACAAAAGACTTTCAAACTTGAACCATATGGTAAATTCAATATCAAATGGACTTACAAGCCGAAGTCACCCCGCACAATTCCTTATAGTGAAGTCACTATTAATTGGGACACAGCATACCCAATGACCAAGGAACAGGAGAAAGAAGTCATTAAATTCATGAAGGCTAACAAGACAGACATCTTAACCGATGGTGGTTACCTTGGCTTTTACACCCGTGTAAGTGGTGGAGAATTCGGAAGTATTGCACATATTGCTCACCCTAATTTGGTGAAATACCGAGAAGACGAAGGTTTCAAACTCGCAGTAGACGACATTTAAAATATTATCTGGTTGCATAGTTTTGGTTTATCCCACGGAGTGGTGTCCGTGGGATTTTTCTTGTGATATCTGTAACCTTTTTAATTAATAATCGTATAACTTAATATAAACCAAAACTCACATCATGGAACTATCAAGATTAAAGATGGATATAGACCAAGAGAGTCTAACTATTTATTACGACAACGGAGAACCAGAACAAGAAGTTGAGGACAGAGAACATATCCCTATAGTCTATTGGCATATCGAAGAAGTCGAAGAAGATGCAAGCGTGGCACTTGCTATGGTTAATGCTGTTCATTTATTCTATACTGACCCACAAGACTTACTCAACAGATTAAATATTCTGGACTTGTAACCTTTTTAATTAATAATCGTATAATCAAGTACACCAAAAATGTATGCAACATGAAAAATTTAAGAGTAGCAGTCGTCAGCGTTGATGACGACATGATTGACCAGAGTAGTAGTATTGATGAAATACTTGGCAGTCCTTTACTTAATCTTTATCCTTTAACAGACTTCTTTAAAGCGATGAATGATGAAGACGTTGATTCCAATGGAGTCTGGACGTTCCTGCTTGACATTGAGAAACGTGTAGACCTCACAGGTACTAATATTGATGGTATCCATTTTCACCAGAAGGCAATTGATATTGCCTACATTAAGAAGGTACTTAATGAATGGGGTGAAGTCACTGCTTGTGACCTCGAACTTGACCACTCACCGTGCTTGAACTCAATTGGTAACGGTAAGGTTAATGTCAGTGAACTCGTTGAAGAATTCAGACCTAATGGAGTTTCCACAGTTACGTATCAAGACCAATTGGATTTAGGTTATAGTGACTATCACTATGAAGAACTCAATGACGACATCATTGCAGAAATCCGTGTTATCATGGAGAACTACGAAGCTGATTGTTTGAAGACCGAGAAGCGTTGCGCTGACTAACTAATTAACCACAAGGTTTTAATTAAAAACATGACCCAGAACGTAACAATTCTGGGTTTTTTTCGTATAATTAATTATAAACCAATACACACGCATCATGAAAGTAGTAAATATTAAAGGTCTAACCATTCAGTTCGATACAAGTGATGAAGGCGCAGACCAACACACAGCATACGACATGATTGACGACATCAATCAGTTGTTGCAACGCCACTTCAGTTTTGCACAACCTCAAATCATGTTTGCGTCATTCGATGGCGATAACGTGGAAATCACACCAACAAACGATTAATAACCTCTAACTGATTTTAATTAAAAAGGTTGCAATATTTGTAACCTTTTTTTATTTTTATCGTATAATCTAATATAAACCAAAGCACATTATCATGACCAAAAAAGAATTTAAAGAACGTTGCAGTTTCCATGAATATGGAAGAGGCAAGAACAAGCGTAACGCTATCTATTACGACTGGAAATCAGACTATGATAACGGAGCAATAGGATTCCGCTACATGGTTAAGACTGGTGTTCAGAACGCCCTTAAATCGGAATTATTCAATGAACTCTATGATTGGGTAACTGGTAAGACAGAGCAACCTTCATGGTGGGTTGACTACCGTTATGCCGAAACTGAAAAGCAAAGATTTAAAGTATCAATAATGGGTTAAATCATGGACAACAATTTATTCAACCTCGAAGAGATTAATGAAGTACTTGACAACATCAAGTATCGCAATACCCAACGCAAAGAAATTGGCGACAGGGTTATGATATTGGATTACTCAAGCGTTACTCACATGAACGGCAGGGAACTCGATAACGAACAGGATGAAGAAATGCAGTTTAATAGTACGGTTTACTTCATAGTGATTGCTGACCGTCAGAACTACAAGTTCGATGCGTACTACACGATTTACCGTCAGGACTTGATTATAGTTAATCCTTTCACTAAGGTTAAGTACCGAGTTAATTCTGGACACGTTAAACTAAAATAAAAGTCACGTTTTTACCGTTAAAAAGGTGACAAAAAACGTAACCTTTTTCTCTGAATTTCGTATAATTAAATAGAAAGGGCGGGTAACACTGCGGTGCAGTAATCCACTCCTACCCGATACTCTGAGTTTAGAATTGTTCTAAATAAGGTAGTATTACTACCAATATCGTAACCTTTTTAATGTAAAATCGTATACGTATTTATAACCAAGGCACACAACCATGAAACCAAGTGATTATATAAAAGCAAACCGTAAAGGTAGCAGAGATGCTGAATTGGAAACCAGTACAGGGTTCAGGTCAATGCATAAGGTTCATCTTAGTGTTAAGAACTACAGCCGTAAAATAAAGCACAAAAATGTAACCTTTCAAGATTAATATCGTATAATCAGTATAACCAAATCACACACAATCATGATGCAATTCACAACTATTTCCGAAGCAAAAAAACGTACTGGCTTATCATATGTCGGTGGCGTTAACTTAAGCGCAAAGATGTTGCATTCCAAAAAGGAAAGTCACCAGTATACCTATATTATATACCTTGCACCCGCAAAAACGTCAGGATATCAGGTTTGCCCTAATAGCACACCTGAATGTCGTATGGGTTGCCTTGCTACAAGTGGTCATGCAGGAATGGAATTGGTTGCAGGTACTGATAGAATTAAGAATGCACGTATCAAAAAGACCCGCTTGTTTTTCGAAGACCAAGATTATTTTATGGAATGGGTTATCGAAGAGATTAAAAAAGCAAAACGCAAAGCCGAAAAAGACGGTTACTTCTTTTCAGTACGTCTCAATGGTACATCAGATATCGACTGGCAAAATGTGAAATTCAAAGGTTATAACATCTTTGAAATTTTTCCCGATATCCTATTCTATGATTATACCAAAAACATCAAAAAGTATATCGGTAAGCCTGAAAACTATCACTTAACATACTCATACACAGGACGTAACTGGGATAAATGTAAAGCATTACTTGAAGAAGGTCATAATGTCGCTGTAGTCTTTAACGTCAAAAACGAAAAACTGTTACCACAAATGTACAAAGGTTATCAGGTTATCAATGGCGACTTAACAGACTATCGTATTGCAGATGCCAAAGGTATTATAATAGGGTTGAAGTGGAAACGCATAGGTGACAAAGAAGCTGAAAAATATGTACTGAACTCTTGCTTTGCAGTTAAACCTGAAATCGATAACAGCAATGTACAGGAAACCAAGGCATGGAATGTCGCAATGGCATTAGATGCATTAGTATAGTAGTAGTAGTAATTAATAACCAAAAACACAATCATGAAAATCGAATTAAAAAACAT
>Ga0307376_10006097_pt1 | contig 10736 bp, 14 predicted proteins | sample TR2MG_FD_202536 | JGI IMG/M metagenome (GOLD analysis project Ga0307376, IMG submission 202536) | Soil microbial communities from Risofladan, Vaasa, Finland - TR-2 | ecosystem: Environmental > Terrestrial > Soil > Coastal area > Acid sulfate soil | place: Finland: Risofladan, Vaasa | collected...
CCGCTTCAAAAGTGTTATGGCAATTTTATAATTGGCCTGTTGTGTGGCTGTAGGCAAAAACTCTTTAATGTCCGAAAAATGTACCCATCCACCGGTTTTACTTAATTTAAAATTAGCTATCGGCTTACCACCCTGGATACTTTGTTCGCATTCGTACCTTGGTACATTTTTCATAATATAAAGTCCTTTTTGGCTAAATTTGATCACCTTACTGTCCTTCCGGCCATACAAAAGTTTCGGCACGACCAAGAACTACCTGCCAAGCATAATGCAGGCGCTTCCAAACTGAGCATAGGTATGGTTTAAAATTTTCTGGACGCGCAGGCACATGCTTACCATTAATGAGCGCCTGCATGTCGTTTGCATTAAGCAACTGCTTTAACTTCCACATGGCCGGACTCCTTATATAAAAAGTCAAATTTATTGCACACAACAACTATTATATGACGTTCCTATGTATAAATTTCGTCCCAGTCAATGCCTTTAATGTTTTTTAAATGAGGAGCTTTCGTTAATAGAAATGTCTTAGCAGCTCTCCTCATAAACTCACTTTCGCTACCGCCCTTAATATGCAGAGACCCAAGGTTTTTACTCCATCTTTTACACAATTCGGGTAAATCAGGCTCGCACTTCACCCTAACCTCATCACTTTTAATATGCTTAGATTTTTTAATTGAATTTCCCATATTTTAATATAGTAACATTCCTATGTTATTTCAAGAGATATTTGTCAGTTTCCTTTATTGAAGTAGGTAAGTAAATACGCTACTTTTGATTGTTCTATCAAACCTAGAAGGCCGAGACATATGGAATTAATGAAAAAAGCGATGGTTAAAGGACTCATGAAAGATAGCCACATTCCGGGGACATTGTCAGGCGCAACAGAAACCTGCAAATGGGTGGATATCAACAGCTGCAATAAATCTGTCTAAATCTAAATAAATCTATGGAAATAAAAACGAATAATCTTTTAATATACCCACCTATAAAAGGGCATGCTGTAAACATCCCCTCTTCTTTTTTAAGAGATGACTCTAAAAAGTCATTTTTAGGCCGGGAATCAGGAGAAACCTCTCATCTCTGGGAATACCCTGTAGGAGTTTACAGCTCCGCTTCGGCCTTTTTAAGGGCCTTTATGCAAGTTGTAGCTCATGGGCTAGTCTATTTTAAAGACCCAGCCGTTATAAAACGGGTCAAAGAACTTATGCTTCATTGGGGCTCCTGCAAACGTGCAGCCTACCAAGCTATACATAAACATAATTTAACCCGTAATGATATTAAGATTTACTGTAAGAAAAATTATATGTCTCTCCTTAACGGAAGATATGTTTCTGATGCAGTAACTGAAGCCTCTAAGATTAATCAAGAGCATGCCTTATTCGGAGGGGAAAAACTCTGGAATAAATTCATTAAGGGGTCAATCTCTAAAAAGAAGTGGAATCAAATCAGGAATAATACCCTCTACTCAAGGGGTGAAAAATCCCATAAAGGGAATCCCAACATTAGAATAGTTGGTGATCTTCTATGGATAAACGATCCAGAGACCGGCTGGGTCAAAGGAAAATTATGGCTTAATAAACCGGTTAATCTAATATGCTATGATGCCCGAGTCCAATTAAAAGAAGGAAAATTTCATGTAACCTGTTCTTGGTCAGAACAGGAGCCACAGAAGGTTACAGATATCTCTAAAGGAGTTATAGGCATAGACACCAACCCCAATGGAGAGGCCCTTACTGAAATTAACTCTACAGGAAATATACAATCCCACATATTTCTTAAGAATGATCGACTCCAATTTGCTTCTACGGGTAAAAGAGACTATGACATTAAACAGATGGCTGTTAAAATAGTTTTTATAGCCTTACAGGCCGGTAAACCCTTAGTCCTTGAGCAACTTAATTTTAAGAATAAAAAAATGGGCAAGAAGTTTAATAGGATGGCTCACAATTTTATTTACAGGAAAATGATTGAAGCCATTAAGTCCTGTGCTCTTAAGAGTGGTGTAGAAGTAATAGAAGTTCCTGCTGCTTATACTTCTATAGTTGGAAAATTAAAATACATGAATATGTACAGTCTTTCCGTGCACAACGCAGCAGCGATGGTGATTGGTAGACTGGGCTTTTTAAATAAGTCAGATAAAGTAGTAGTAGACGTTTCGGGGTCCGAGGAAAGGCCAAAGCTTGAAGCAAGAGGCCAATCCGTTACCTTGAAAAAGAAATCACTTCTTTGGTTTAAATCCAAATTTAGGGTTTGCCAGAAACAGCCTGCCTTCACAGGGCCATGTTTAGTACCGGGTTGAAGACTCGGCATAGAGCATTAGGACATTGGCAGAATTAGACTCGGGTGTCAGGTAATCGGTTCTTAGAACAGGTCAGAACCGTAGAAAATAGGATTCAGAAAGGGATCCTTGAAAATCTGTCTTAAATAGATTTCGATAGATTTTTTAAACCTGGTTAATAGGTATCTAAACTGGCTTAACCCTCTTATTATCTTTATAGTTATATATAATTTTATTTGACAAAATAATTTTATTTTCTTATAATATAAGAATGCAATGGACATCTGATGAAGATAAGATTTTAAAAGAACTCTATGAAACGGCTCCCCGGGAAGATATACAATCAAAACTTCCTAATAGGCCATGGAAATCTATATATAAAAGAGCTACCCTTCGTTTAAATCTTTATTGCCCTCGAGAGGATTCCTGGTCTAAAAAAGACGATGAACTCCTCAAAAAGCTGTATCCTCAAGCTTCAAAAGAAGACTTATTAAAAGCATTTCCGGGACGGACATGGAAATCTATAACCTGGAGAGCTGCTAATAAATTCAGAATATTTAGAGATGAAGAAGCTGTCCAAAAAGAAGCTATAAAAACAAATCTTTCAAAACGGGGTGTTGAATATCCTACTCAATCAGCTGAAGTAAGAAATAAAGTAAAAAAGACTGTTAGAGAAAAATATAAGGTTGATAATGTATTTCAATCTGAAGGAATAAAAGAAAAATTAAAACAGACAAATTTGGAAAAATATGGTGTAGAAAATCCAAATCAGAGTCCTGAAATCAGAGAGAAATCCCGACAAACCGTACAAATGAAATATGGAGTGGACAATCCTTTTCAAATGGTAGATAGAGTTCAGAAAGGGATGCTTAAAAAATACGGGGTTAAAAGTCCCTTACAGGACCCAGATATAAAGAAAAAAGCTCAAGAAACGAATGTAGAGAGATATGGTTTTGTTACTCCGTGTCAAAATGACCAAGTAAAGGCCCGACTTAAATTGATATTGCAGTCTGAAGAAATCCATGAAAAGAGAGCTAAAGGGTATAAAGATGGAGGGCAGAGTTCTATAGAAGAGATTGAATTTTTAAAATATTTAAGAGCTATCGATCCGGAAACCACTCATCATAAAATTCATCCAGTTATTAAGCATGTAATTGATTATTACATGCCAGCGCATGACTTATGGGTTCAGTATGATGGAGTTTATTGGCATGGAAAAATAAAATCCGATGTTTCCAGCAGGCATGCCTTAAATATTAGAAAAATTATTGAAAGAGATGAATTTCAGAATAAGGCTATTCCTAATTTAATACGTTTCTGGTCAGATGAAGTGATAGATGCTGTTAAGGACGGAACAATTTTAGACCTAATAAATTCCAAAATAAAATCGGTTCCTAATTCCGAGAGTAGCCATCAATACAGGAAGAAATTGCAGAATTATGAAGAAGATATAAAAAATCTTCCTTTTAATTTTGAAGCTTTAGTAGCATCTCAATTTGATTTGGAAAAAGAAGATTTTAGTGATGAGATATCTGATTTTATTAAAAAATATGAATGGTTGGGGACTATAGGGGTTGCTCCTAAATGGTGTTTTACTGCAAGATATAAAGGTTATCTTGCTGGAGTTGTCTTAATAAATGAGCCTGTAGCATATTCAAAAATTTTAGGCCCAGATACTCCTAGATACGAAGCCCTTATTCAAAGAGGGGCTTCTGCATCATGGACTCCTAAGAATTTAGGATCCAGACTTATAATGTTTTCCTGTAAATGGATGGTGAGCAATACTGATAAAAGGGCATTTGTGGGTTATGCCGATTTTTCTGCAAAGGAAAAAGGAATTATATATCAAGCGTGTGGGTTTGATTATTTAGGGGACTCTTATGGAGAATCCTATATGTATCGACATCCAGAAATAAAAAAGAATCCGTTTTCAAAACACTCATTATCCAGAACCTCTGCTTTTAAAAGCTGGTGTAGAAAGAATAATATAGAATTAAAGAAAAATTGGTTTAAAGAGAATGGGTTCAAAAATTTGAAAGAAATACCAAAGGATATTAAAAAAGCCTGGTATGACTCTATCAAGAAGATATTAGCCAAATCTGAAAAAATAAAGATGGTTAAAAGAAGAAAATACGTTCTTGTTTTAGGTAAGACTAGAAGAGAGAAGAGAGATTTTCATAATTTCAAGACCTATATTCCACAACCTTATATAAAAAATATCTCGGATACTATCCTTCCTTCAGTTATAAAGCATGGCAAAACTAAGGATAGAAAAAACCCGGCAAAAATCCAATTTCTTATAGATAATTATGGTAAAATGTCTCGCCCTCAATTGGCAAAAGAATTAAATGAAACAGAAAAATGGGTAAAAAGAAACCTTAGAATACTTTTTGATAGCAATAAACTTACCCGGACAAGAAAACTAAAAACACAGGATGAGATTCTGACGGAAGATAAATGGCCCCAAGAAGTTAAAAGCAGGGCCATAGAACTTCAACAGGAATATCTGAAAACCCGGGAAGAAATCATTGAAATATTAGATAAAGAATATGGATTTAAGATAAGAAAACCTGCCTTACATTTCTGGCTCAATAGATGGGGCTATAAATTTCCCACAAAACAACAATGGCTGAAAAAATTTCTTCCACTGAAAAAGATCCAGGAATTAAGAAATAAAAAATACCGGTATAAAGATATCTCTGATTACTTGAAAGATAAGTACGGAGTTTATATCTCTGAAGATTTAGTATCAATCCATATTAGAGAACTAACGGACCCACTGAACCTATCAGGTAAAGCCACATCTTAAGTTTACCAGGTAAAAGCCTTATAACTTAACTTATTGATTAGAAAGGTCCTGCACCAGAAGAAATCAGGTTTCTACGACTCTGTACGCCCGGGCGATTCATGGGCCCCAAGGCGCTCGTAATTCCAACTCCGTATTTGAACTGACGAAGTCCTTTTACGATTTTTATTGACAATTTATTCTGTTCCACCAGTTTATCATACTCGGCAATATATTCATCTTTCATGGCCTGATATTTTGATGATTTTTCAATATCCAGACTTACACCACTGATGGAATAGCTATTATGGGCCAGAATACCTGAGGCTAAGAAGAAGTTCTCATTATCTTCTACAGACAGGTCATACATATATCGCTCTGATCTGGCCGGTTTGATTTCATCGACAGATAGTGGTTGGATATTACCAAGGATATCAATTATGACGATTGATTGGTCAGGCCGGATTTTATTGGTTTCTATTTCTAATTTTGTGGCATAAGAATAGAGGCTATGATCGGTAGTTACTTTGACTTTCTTTTTTCCGGCTATGACATTGACTATTTTTTTGCCTTGGGCATCATGTCGAAATACATTTCTAATAGTCTTCCATTCGGTTTCTTTTGTTCTTTTGTTATAGGAGTTCACTTCTAAGACAGTATCTTCAAAAGCCTCTTTTATTTTTAAGAAATTCTTATTTTTTCGATGCATATTCCAGATGCGGAGTTTTGAGAAGAGTTTTTCAAAGAATTTCCCTTTAAAGCCGTATTTAAGTTCTTGTATGCTTTCTTTGGCCTGATTAGAGGCTTTCTGTATATTTTCTCCATAAATGATAAGAAATAGTTCCTCAAGAGATATGGATATTATTTCACCGGTAGGTAGTTTTACATTGACCTTTTCATCTCCACCTACCGAGAATTCATCCGCAATCCAGTTCATCGCAATAGCAAAACAGGCGAATGCCGCAGCTCTGAGGATAACCGTAGTTCTCCAGCGTCTTTCTGAGCCCCATAATCCTGAGAATTCCAGGTCTGTTACTGGTGGTCGGGAATTAAAGTCATCTACGGCCATGATAAGATATTCATAAAGTTCCTCATCTTCCCAGATAAAACCGAAGACCTGAGTTTGTCCCTGAATGAATTTTTCTGATGCCGGAGGACGAAAGCTATTATGAGCAAGAATACCATTTTCGAGCGCAAAATTATGATTATCTTCCACAGATAAATCATACATATACTTTTGTTTTTCTATTTCTATTAATTCTTTTATATCTTCACTTTCGCAATTATTGTTATCATTAATAATTACTAAAGGATTTCCTTCTTTAAATTCAGCTGTTTTTAAAGGAACTATTTTTTCTTCTTTATCTATAAAGAGGCTGTGATCCTCAGTCACTTCGCACGACTTATTGGTTTTAGTGACCACTTTATATTGTTTCTTTTCGGACACGTCATGCCGCATCACTTCGGTTATTTTTTTCCATTCAACTATTTTATCTTCAGAAGAGGATAATGCCTGAAGGGTCTTTTTTTTAAAACTATCATATATTATCTTTTTATCTTCAATCTGCATAAAAAGCCTCTTTTATTTTTTTAAGACATTTATCTGTTTTTTTATATAGGTCTCTTTCCCAAAATCTAATCAAATCCCAACCTTTATTTCTTAAGTAAGAATTTTTTGCTTTATCTATCCTTTTCATTTTCTTTTGTATAGGGTGTAATTCTTTCAAATTCCGTTCTTTCAGGAATTCTGGGTTTGCATGCCACCAATCACCGTCTGCTTCTATTACAATTTTTTCTTTTGGGAAGCAAAAACCCACAGCATAAGGCCCTATAGGATATTCCGATTCAGGATAAAGACCTATTGAATTTAGCTGTTCTTCTAAGAATCTATTTAGATTGCTGTAAACTTTTTTGCTCTTTAGTCTTTTTGCAAGACTTCTTTTAGCTGTTAAACTCCTTTTTTTCCTCAATTCAGGGTCTTTTTGAGCTTTATAAAAATTCTCTCTACCTTTTGGAGACATTGCTGCCTCTAAGCCTATTTTTATTATTTTCTCTAATTTCTCTCTTTTTTCCGGTATTTTCCATGCTTTTTTAAGGGCTATTATTCTCTTTTCTAAATTTTCAGGATCGGATAGAAATTCTTTCGTAGCTTTTGAGTGCTTTTTAATAACTTCCGGTCTATTATGAGCTTCTTTTAATGCTTTTTCCCTATTTTTTCTTATATCTTTATTTTTCCAGCTATCCACAGCTCTTTTTTTATGTGCCCGGCTATCTTCTTCTGGCCTTTCCTGATAATATATGATAGCGCCTTTTCTTTTAAAGCTCTGTTATGTTTTTCCACCCATTCTTTATTCTGATACAATCTTTTCGTACTTTCAGAGAGCTTTTTTTTATATGAAGGATCCCTCTCATTTATCCTTTTTCTCAGATATTCAGAATACTCATCTGAATATACAGATGACCCGGGATATTTATCATAATATTCCGACACAGGTATATTATGTTTAAATTTTATATGCTGCTGTATGGTTTTGTCTGTCTCATACCCGCATATTTTACAGCTTACCATTATTCCCATCCTCTAGTATCTCATAAAGTTCCTTTATAGGTATAGAATAATATTTGTTATCTGCTTTAATCTTTATTTTTTCTTTTCCAGACACCGAATAATTTCGATCCGGATTATTGTCCCTGAGAATAATTCTGAGACTATGCATTAAGGCATCCATATTTGAATCCCCCGTAAACGAGGGGATGACATTGCTACCCAGGACCTGGAATTCCTGCACGGATTGATAGACAGGATCGGTAGCATATTCCTGGATAGTCCAGCGGACTCTATAAAGCCCTATATTGGCATCTGCTGGTATGACCACCTCAGCATAGTACTGGCCTGTAGAAATCGATACAGGGGCATTCACAGGGGACCCTAAGAGGACTTCTATACCAGTAGTGAAGTCATAGACAGCATATTCGAGTCGATAAGGGTCTATGAGGGTAGAGCTGGAATCCCGGACTGTAATAGTCAGGTCAGCGGGTCCTGTCGTTGTTCCTCTTATAAATGCTACAGCCATTTATTCTTTTCCTTTAAATAAGTCCTTCAACTGCTGATACACATTGTTTGCAGCGTAAAATATTTGTTGATAATATCTCATTGAAAAGTATACAATGTCTATTGTCGAGATATCCACATTCAGGATGACATTTTAAATAATCAGGCATTTTATTGCTAAGAATCTTTATTTTGAAATAAAAAATTTTACCTTCTGAACTTTTTTTATCCTCAGGAAACAGAATTGATCCTCCGCATTTTCTATGACACCAGGTTTTCGGTTCTCCGTAATAGCCTTTTTCATCATAAAAAAGTTCTTTTTCTCCTATTTCTGAACTGCAATGCGGACATATATCATAAGGTTCCTCATGTATACGACTTTTTCTTATGACATTTAATATTCCTGGCCCTTTTTGGAAAATATTCTGGGCTTGTCTTTTGATGAACGCACTTATTTTATTCATTGATTCCCTTTCCAGTAAGGATTTTTTAAGTATTCATGTCCTTCTGGCAGGCAATTGACTGACCATCCAATACCTTGTTCTACCATTGACCGGGCTACAGGACCTCCACGGCCCTTTGCAATGTCCTCTGGTGTGGATACATCAAAAACGACAACTTTATTTCCTTTAAGATTTAAATGAGCCCCTAATTTTGGAGGAGAATACTCTTTAGGTATTCTTAAAGTAAAATACTGTCCTCCATTTTCAGGAGTTGAAAATAAGAATTTTGAGTAATCTATATCGCCTTTTTTTTCACAGAAAGGGCATAATCCATCAATTTTATGAGCCCCTGTTAAATCAAGGGCTTTTTTACGAATTATATTGCTTACAGGAATTCTAAGTTCTTCCATATTTTATACCTTTTATTTTATCATTGCATATTGGTTCCAGAATGCCTCTGATTCACCTATTTCTTTTTTAGTATGCTGATATCCTGATCCTCCATATTGGGGCCCTTTTATATTGCGCCTCATGGTTTCAGGAGTAATAGGAGCCCCTTTAGAGTTTATTTCAGCATTTATAGATATAATATCAAGATCAGATCCGGTATTCTTTTCACCTTCCTTATCAAGCTGCTCTTTTGTATACATTATAATAGAGACATGATGAGAAGGCATGCCTTTTACGTCTTTGGAATCAAAATATCTCTGTTCGTATTCTTCTTCACCTTCACGCCTTTTTGTCTTTTCTGTCTTTAGAAATTTTTTATTTTGTGCGGTTATTTTTGCTATAGGACATAGAATTGAAGGATCTTTGGTATCAACTATTCTTACAAAATTGGCATAACCTCTTTTATCCTGACCAGTATTTACAGCTTTTTCAGCTATTTTTTGCAATTTTTCCAGTTGGGGCATTGAAACTTTGGTACCAGCAAAGTCAGCTTTTGTTTGGCGTTTAACAAAATCATTAATTCCGACCGTTTTATTTTCAATAGCTGATAAATAAGAAGTGGCCACTCTTTGAGCCATGACTTTTTCAGGATGCCTTTTTTCTTTGAATTCAAAACCAAGCTCTTTGAGGGCCTTAACAGCTGTTGATGTTAAAGTTTTTTTCCCTGTCAAATCCTCTAAGGCTTTTTTATGTTCTGAAGTCACATAGATGAGTTCAGGGCCTCCATAATGACTTTTGGTTTCAAATTCTATTGTAGTATTCATTATAAGGATTCCTCATATTTACATTTTGGGCAGTATTTTACTATTTCATTCATATCTGTATCAGGATGTATTTCTTTTACATAAGCATCAAGGCATCCACATTGATTGCAAGTGGATGCTTTTCTTTTTTCTTTGTAATTCATTATCTCTGCTATCATTTTTAAAAATGAACTTAGGGATGCTATTTTAGGCCTTTTTCTTTCTTTTATTTCTTTTTCAGTTTTTTCTGGATTATCGAGATAGTGTATAATATAACCGGAAGTACGAGTTTCAAGATCTACTAATTCTTTTAAAATTTTATATTTATTATATGTGGTCTTTTCTTCTTTTATCATTTGAAGAGTTATTTCATCAAAATTTTTAATTATTTCCTGTAATTTTTTTATTGCATATGAAGGTTCATAAGTATCCAAACTTCTTAAAAATTCATTTTCAAGCCTATATAATTCAGGAATATTCATCTTTGCCTTTTTCATTTTTCTACCTCATATTTATAGTTTAACCAACCTGCTACCGGAATGCCTTTTGAAGGGCTGATGCCCATACCGAATTTAAGGGCAATAACATCATATCCCATGAGCTTCAAAATAACCAGTACCTGACTCGCGGTATGGCCTACATAACAAATAAGAATGATTTTTTTATCTGTTGGAAGATTTTTAAGATTTTTCATTATATCGAGCCAGAATATATTGGTAGCTCCTTTGATATGTCCTTTATTAAAGTCCTCCGATTTTCTCAGGTCCAGCAGGAACAGGTCGTAGTCGGCTTTAATAAGTTTATATAAATCTGTAGGAAGGATATAATTCCAATTGTCTTTGGTATCTATGATGAATCCTTCCAGGAGTCTTTGGAGCATTTCAGGGTCCATATCAATAAAATCCTGTGCTATTTTTAATGCCATCTTATTCATGTTGCATCCGTTTTTGATAAACTGTTAAATGGTTCACGAATCTCTTTAGCA